>Ga0335070_10000177_pt1 | contig 72865 bp, 68 predicted proteins | sample Lox_Sample_13_FD_206722 | JGI IMG/M metagenome (GOLD analysis project Ga0335070, IMG submission 206722) | Soil microbial communities from Loxahatchee National Wildlife Refuge, Florida, United States - Lox_Sample_1.3 | ecosystem: Environmental > Terrestrial > Soil > Wetlands | place: USA... | reverse complement strand
CCTCAAGCTGCACGCCGCGACCGCCTGAAGACAGGCCGTCGCAGGGGACCGGCGCCACCAAGGCCCCCGGTACCGCTGCTCGCCCCCGCCCCTTACCGAAAGGCCGATTACGGCGACGCGCTCCTAGGCGGCCGCACCGCCGCCGGCGCCGAGCGCTCGCGCGATCTCGGGCAGCCGGTCGGCTGCCGTCCCCCGGGCGAAGAATCCCAAGGCGCTCTGCGCGGCGAGTTCGGAGAACGGGTTCTCCTCTGGATTCACGTCGACGACCGCGGCGCCGGTCCCGAAGCAGGTCTGGCCCACCCGCATCGGGAGGTTCGTCGCGCCACTCGTCCCCACGACGAGGAGGAGGTCGGCCTCGCGCGCCGCCCTGAGCGTCGACTCGAAGCGGTAGTTCTCCTCGTCATAGTACTCGTCGAACCAGAGGACGTGGGGCCGCAACCAGTTCCCGCACCTCGGACAGGTGAGCATCCGCCTGTCCTCCTCCGTGAACGGCGTCGTCGCCTCGCGCACGCCCATGTCCGGCAGCGGGAGCCGGCCGACGCCGCACTCGTAGTTGCAGCGGACCCAGGCCGCGTCGCCGTGGATGCAGAACGTCCGCTCCTCCGAGGAACCGGCGCGGCGGTGCAGCCCGTCGATGTTCTGGGTGACGAGCGTGAAGCGATCGCCGAGGGCCCGCTCGAGGTCGACGAGCGCCCGGTGCCCCGCATTCGGCTCGGCGTGGCGAACCACGCCGAAGCGATAGAGGTACCAGCGCCAGACCTCGGCGGGCTGGATGGTGAACATGGCGTAGGTCGCCATTTCCTGGGGCATGTAGTTTCGCGAGCCCACCACCCAGTAGCCGTCCTTTCCCCGGAAGGTCGGGATGCCGCTCTCGGCGGAGATGCCGGCTCCCGTGAGCGCCACGACGCGTCCCGCTCGGTCCCGAACCTGCTTCAGGATCTCTGCGAGCCTCGGTTCCATCGCCATGGCTGGATTGTCGCACGGCGGACCGCCATCGGCTGCGGTGGCGCGGCAAGCGGTACCGTGGTAACGACGGGGCGTGTCCGAGGCGGTCACGCAGGGCGTCAGGGTGACGGTCCGCAGCGACTTCCGCGCCGACCGATCGCTCCCCGCGCAGGGACGCTATCTCTTCACCTACACCGTGCGCGTCCGCAACGAGGGGACGGCCGCCGCGAAGCTTCTCTCGCGCCACTGGATCATCACCGACGCGGGCGGGGAGCGCGAGGAGGTCGTGGGGGACGGCGTCGTCGGCAAGCAGCCCCACCTCGAGCCGGGCGGCTCCTTCGAGTACACGAGCTTCTGCGTGCTGAAGACGCCGATCGGACAGATGCGCGGCACCTATACGATGATGCGCGACGACGGAACGACCTTCCTCGCCGAGATTGCACCGTTCACGCTGGCGGTCCCGTCGGCGCTCAACTGAGCCTCGCCGCCGCGACAAGGAGGAGCACGTGAAGACGCGCGGTTACGCAACGCCCGGCCCCACCTCGCCGCTCGGGCCCTTCGAGATCGATCGCCGGGAGGTCGGCGAGCGTGACGTGCTCATCGACATCGCCTATTGCGGCGTGTGCCACTCGGACATCCACCAAGCCCGCGACGAGTGGGGCGGGTCGATCTTCCCGATGGTGCCCGGCCACGAGATCGTGGGGCGCGTCGCGCAGGTCGGGGCCTCCGTGTCCAAGTTCAGGACCGGCGACCTCGCGGGGGTCGGCTGCATGGTCGACTCCTGCGGCGCGTGCGAGACCTGCCGGCGCGACCTCGAGCAGTTCTGCGAGCGCGGTGCCGCCATGACCTACAACGGCACCGAGATGGACCGCAAGACACCCACCTTCGGCGGGTACTCCACCCGCATCGTGGTCGACGAGCGCTTCGCGCTTCGCGTCCCCGCAGGCATGGACCTCGCCGGAACGGCGCCGCTTTTGTGCGCGGGCATCACCACCTACTCTCCGCTCCGCCACTGGAGGGTGGAGAGGGGCCAGCACGTCGGCGTGGTGGGCCTGGGCGGCCTCGGCCACATGGCGGTGAAGCTCGCCTCCGCCATGGGCGCGGAGGTCACGCTGCTCAGCACGTCGCCCTCGAAGGCCGACGACGCGCGGCGCCTCGGTGCGCATTCGTTCGCGCTCTCCACGGACAAGGCGTCGATGAAGAGGCTTTCCGGTCGCTTCCATCTGGTTCTCGACACCGTGTCCGCACCTCACGACCTCGATCGCTACCTCGGGACGCTGCGGGTCGACGGGGCCATGGTCCTGCTGGGCGTGCCGCCGGCCGCGGTCCCCGTGCACGCCTTCTCGCTCATCGGCGGGCGCCGGAGCCTGGCGGGCTCGCTCATCGGCGGCATCCGCGAGACCCAGGAGATGCTCGACTTCTGCGCCTCGCACGGGATCGCCGCGGACGTCGAGGTGATCCCCGCCGAGAAGATCAACGAGGCCTACGAGCGGATGATCCGCAACGACGTCCGCTACCGGTTCGTCATCGACATCGCCACCCTCTAGGCACGGGCGGGCGTCGCTACTTGCGAAGCAGCTCGGCGATGAGCTCGGCCTCGCCGACGACGCCCTTGCGCAGGAGCACCCGGACGAGCGCCGACGAGAGGCGTGCGAGGCGCACGAGGTCGGGCGGCGCCCCTCGGGCGCGCGCGGACCGCTCGAGGGCGTCGAGCAGAGCGTGCAGGCGCGGGGAGAGGTCCGGCAGCTCCCCGTCGGCTCCCACCTCGGAGCCGAGCGGCAGCTCGATGGTGGGCGCCGGGTTGGCGGGGGCGACGTCGGCGGACGGCGCCGGCGCTGCCGGCGGGCGGGGGGGCATCGGCGGAGGTGCGCTCCTCGCCGCCATCGAGCGCGAGGCCGTGGTCTCGTCCTCGAGCTTGAGCCTCCGGACCGCCTCCGCCAGCCGGGCCTCGGCCCCGACCTGCGGGATGGCCTGCGAGACCCGGGCCGGGAGAGGCACGGCGCCAGGCGCCGCAGGAGCCTTGGGCGCTGCGGGGGCTCGGGAGAAGAACTCGTCCAGCGCCTGCGTGGTACCGCCCTCGAAGTGCCCCACCATCTCCACCGGCGCCTCGGGCTCGTCCGCCAAGGCGATGGCCTCGACGCCGCGCTTCTCCTGCAGGTAGAGGCGTCGCACCGCGCCCGCGACCTCCTGGTCGCCGGCGATCGAGACCTTCACCCTGCGACCGGTGCGGAAGGCCACCTCGTCCACGACGGCGATGTTGGTCGGGTCGGACATGGCCACCCAGACGGTCGCCATGTCGGCCGCGTAAGGCAGCAGGGTGTTCTTCTGGGCGAACTCGTAGGGGATGAGTCGCAGTGCGAGTTCGAGCGCGGGCCCGTGCTCCAGCGCGTCCAGCCGGATGGAGTCATACCCGAGCTTCCTCGAGAGCGTCTCCACGATCTGGGTTTCGGTGGCGATCTTCAGGTCGACGAGCGCCTGGCCCAGGCGCCCCCCCCAGCGACGCTGGTGGCCAAGGGCGGCCTGGAGCTGCGCTGCGTCGATCGCGCCTGATTCGAGGAGCATCTCCCCGAGCCGCTTGCGCATCGCGGTGGCCACGGGCCGACTGTAGCCCGCCGGCGCACTTCGGTCGAGAACGGCACGGGCCCGCCGCTCCCCGCTGCCCGCCGCTCAGGGGTTGTCGGCGCGGGTCGCGATCGCCAGGCGAGGGAGGCCCTCCCGCCGGGCCAGGTCCATGACCGCCACGACCCGGCCGTGGATGACCCCCTCGTCGGCCTGCACGAGGACGAGCGTGTCCGGATTGTCCGCGTGGGCCTTGGCGAGGACCTCCTTCAGGCCCGCCTCGTCGATCACCTTGCCCTGCACGACCGTCCGCCCGTCGGAGAGGACTGCGATGGCGAGGTCGTGGACCTCCTTCACGGCGTTCGCCTGTCCGCCCTTTGGCAGCTGGACCTTGATCCCGCCGTTCTGTCCGCTGCCCTCCGCGATCGCGGTGGTGGTCACCATGAAGATGATGAGCAGGACGAGGAAGATGTCGGTGAGCGGGGTGATGTTGATCTCGGAGAAGATCCCGCCACCTTGCTCCGCGGCCTGGTCGTCCGGCAGTCCGGTCATGGCCATGTCAGGCGCCCTCCGCAGCTCCTGGACCGCGCCGCGCCGGCAGCTCCTTCAGGATCTCCAGATACTCCTCGGCGAGGAGCTTCAGCTGGAGCGTGAGCTTCTGCACGCGGACGTTCAGGAAGTTGTATATGACCACGGCCTCGATCGCCACCGCGATCCCCCCGGCCGTGGTGACGAGCGCCTCGGAGATTCCGGCGGCGACGACGCTGAAGCCACCCTGTCCCGTCGCGGCCATCTGGTGAAACGCGCGCATGATCCCGACCACGGTCCCGAAAAGCCCGACGAACGGCGCGACGGCTCCGATGGTACCGAGGATCCAGAGGTTTTGGCGCATCTTGAGGTTGGCTTCCTGCCTCTGCCTCTCCACCGCTGCGGCGACCTTCTCGTCCGGAGCCGGCGCCTTGCCGGGTGAGGCGGGGACCAGGGCGGCGAGGAACAGCTCCGCGGCAGGCGTGCTGGCCCTCTCCGCCTGCGCGCGCGCGTCTTCCACGTCCCCGCGGTAGAGCGCGCGGGTGACCGCGTCCGCCAGGCTCTTCGCCTTTTCCGTGAAGCGCCACAGGGCGAGCAGGCGCTCGATCCCCACCCCGATGGCGAGCACCGAGCACACCGCGATGATCCACATCGCGGCACCGCCGGTCTTGAGCAGGCTCCACAGTTCCGTGTCCAAGCGACGTTCCTTTCCGGCAGCGGAGGGGGAACCCTAGCGCATCCCCGGCCGTATTCAAGGCGATCGCGCTCCCCCCGGGTACCGGGCCCCGGGTCAACGCCCGAGCGCGTCGCTTTCTGCCGGACCCATGGGAATCTCGACCGGCGGTGGTTCCGCGCCCGCGAGGTCGACGACCCGGGCGCCCTTCGGCGGCTCCAGGGAATAGGGGGCTCCTCCGGCGGGAGGCGGGTTCACTTCCTGCTCCTTCCATCGCAGGCTGACGCGGGTCGTCGCGCCGCGCAGGTCGGCCGACTCGGGTACGAGGAGGCCGTCGCGCCGGCGGAAGGACGAGAAGGTGACCCGCCTCGCCAACTTCTCCTCGCCCGCCCGCGGGTAGTAGATCGCCGATCGCACCGTCGCCGAGGGGCCGATCGACAGGACCTCGCGCCCCTTCGGTCCCTCGAGTTCCAGGCGGAGCGTCTCGCCGTCCGGCTCCACGGCCGCGGGTCGGCCCTCGAGGATCGGCGCGGAGCCGCACAGGAGCGTCGCGAGGTCCGGAGCCGGGAGCGGCAAGGGGAGCAGCCGAGCGAGGTTCTCCGGCGTCGCCTCGCCCCGGTAGAACACGGCGTTCCGGGCGTCGTAGAGCGAGAAGCGCCCGTCGCGCGCGACGAGGACCGCGGCCGGGTTACCGAAGAAGTCGAGGACCTCGATTCGTATCCGGCCCGGCTTCTCGGCGGCCAGCCAGGCCTCGAAGGAGCCCGACCGGCCCGGCGACTCCACCGCCACCCGCGCCGTCCCCTGGACGGAGCCGACCCGGGCCTGCGCGGCGCGCACCTCCTCGAGGAGCACCCCGGGCTCCCGGGAGAGATCGGCGGGCGGCGCGCGCACGCACCCCGCCACGAGCACCGCGGCGAGCCCCACGGCGCGTCTCACGCGCGCTCCAGTGCCTGGAGCAGGTCTGCGACGATGTCGTCGGGATCCTCGAGCCCGACCGAGACACGGAGCGTCCCGCGGTCGATCCCCTGCCGGGCCAGGTCCTCGTCGGTGGCGGCGCGGTGCGAGGAGATGGCGGGAATCGACGCCAGGCTCTCCACCCCGCCGAGCGAGCTCGCCCGGGCGACCAGGCGCAGCGCATCGTGGACGCGGGCGACCGCCTCGTACCCGCCCTTCACGCTGAAGGAGAGCACGCCCCCGCCTCCGCGCAGCAGCCGCCGCGCCAGCGCATGATCGGGGTGGGACGGAAGCATCGGGTACGCCACCCAGGCGACGCGCGGGTGACGCTCGAGCGCCGTCGCCGCGCGGAGCGCGGTGTCGTTCTGCCGAAGGACCCGGACCTCGAGGGTCTTCATTCCGCGCACCAGGTCGTACGCTGCAGCGGGATCCAGGTTCCCGCCCGTCGAGCGCCGCACGGCCACCACGGCGTCCATGAGCGCGCTCTTTCCGGCGACGGCCCCGCCGAGGTGGTCGCTGTGGCCGTTCAGGTACTTGGTCGTGCTGTGGACGACGAGGTCGACTCCCAGCGGCAGCGCGCGAAGGTTCACCGGGGTAGCGAACGTGGCGTCGAGGACCGACACGATGCCTCGCCGGTGGCATGCCTCCGCCACGGCTGCGACGTCGACGACGCGAAGCGTGGGGTTCGTGGGCGTCTCGAAATGGAGGAGGCGGGCGTTCGCCGGCGCAGCGGCGACGGCCTCCGCGAGCTGCGAGAGCGGGACCAGCCGGACCTCGATGCCGAGGCGGGCGAGCACGTCCTTCGCGAGGCGCGTCGTCTGGCCGTAGATGGTGTCGCAGAGCAGCAGCCCATCGCCGGCCTTCAGGACCGAGAGGTGCGCGGCCGCGATGGCGGCCATTCCGCTCGCGAAACAGGCTGCCCGCTCGGCCCCCTCGAGGGCCGCGATCTTCCCCTCGGCCGCCATGACCGTGGGGTTCTCGAGCCGCGCGTAAAGCCAGCGCCCCGTTGGATCGTCGAGGTAGGCCGCTGCCGACGCGGCGTCCGGGAAGCGGTAGGTCGTCGCCTGGTAGACGGGCGTCGTCGTCGAGGGCACGGCCAGGGTCTCGCCCTCCCCGGCGTGAACCGCCAGCGTCCCGAGCTTGGGCTCTTTCATGGCCCCTCAAGATAGCCCACGGCCGAGCCCCGGGCGACGCCGCCCCGGGTCCTACAGGACCGCGCCGATGATCGCGCCGAGCAGGAGCGGCCCCACGTGAGCGGCGACGAGTGCGCCTGCCCCGAGGCCCGCGACGAACCCGAGCAGCGGGATTCCGGTGAGCGCGGTCCCGAGGAAGAAGAAGAGGATCGCCGCGAGGATCGCGGGGAGCAATGCCGCCAGCACGGCGCGGCCCGCGTCGCCCGCCTTCCGCCCCCCAACGACGCCGGCCGCGAGCGGGCCCAGAACCGGTATCCAGAAGAGGAGCAGCGACAGGACCAGCATCCACAGCGCCGCTCCCAGGATGCTTCCCTTCTTCGGCGCGCCATCCGTCGCGACGGTTCCTTCACCTTGCGCCATGCCGTTCCTCCCGACCCGCCTAGAAGAGCCGCCCTTCCCGATCCAGGAGCTCGCGGGCCAGCCCGCGCGCAAGCGCGTTCTCCGGCTCCCACGGCCCGTCCGATCCCGCGGAGGCAAGGACCTCGCGCAGCGTCGCCTCGAACGACTTGCGGTCCTGCAGGAGCACGAACAGCGTCTCCGCCTCGCGCACGCGCGAGAGCTGGCACTGCGGTCCGATCGCGAGCGCCTTCTCGAATTCGACACGGGCGTGCTCGGCACCGCCGCCGACGGCGACCGGCAGGCCCGCACGCCACGCCCCGAGCGCGCGGTGCGGCCCCGCGCAGTCGATGCGGGGGTCGAGCTCCGCGGCCCGCTCCATGGACGCGATGGCGACGTCCTTCACGGCGAGCACCGCGCCGAAGCCCTTGAGCTGGGCCGCGCTGTAGGCCGCCAGGGAGAGCCAGTAGAGGGCCTCTGCGCCGCTCGCGTCGACGCTCGCGGCCGCCGCCCGGGCGTCGCCCGCGTCCACCGCCGCCGCCCACCGCGGGGCGAGCCTCCGGAGCGCGCGCTCGGCTGCACGGGAGGCGCGAGGCCAGGCGTCCGCACCGACTCCGGGGTCCCGAAGCGCCCGGAAGGCTTCCGCCCGGGCGAGCCGCAGCTCCGCCGCCCCGTCGCCGGGGTCGCGCTCGGCCGCCTGCCGGTAGTCGTCTAGGGCCTCGGAGAGGCGGGCGGGATCGCCGCGGGACTGCCAGGCAGCGTCCCCCGCCGCGAGGAGGTCCCGGGCCGAGGGGGGGCCGCCATCCGGAGCGACCCCGACGACGCCCAGGAGGAGGACCGCCGTTGCGAACATCAGCGCTTCTTCGTCCGGGCGCCCTTGCCGCCCTGCTTCGGAGGCTTGCGCGGAGGCGCCTTCTTCGCGGCCTTCTTCTTCGCGGCCTTCTTCATCGCGCCCTTCTTCGTCGCGGCCTTCTTCGGCCGAGGCTTCTTCGCCGGGGGCTTCGGCACGGTGGCCCTGGGCGCCGGCTTCGCCGGAGCGGGGGAGGCCGGGGGCGCTTGCCTCGGTGCCGGCGCGCCCGGCCGCGGAGCGGGGGCGATCCCGGGCCGGGCAGGCAGCGGGGAAGCGGGCCTCGCCGGGACGGCGGGGCGGGCCGGCGCGCTGCCGCGCGTGAGCCGGGCGAGCCGCTCCTCCTCCTCTGCCTGCGTCACGACGAGCGGGGGCTGGCCCGCGCGCTGGCGCGCCTCGTCGTCGGCGTTGTAGTAGAGCTGTGCGCTCAGGACGCCGCGGACCACGAGCTCCCCGCGCTGGTTCTCGGCCCACAGCTCGATGTCGACGACGTAGCGCCCGCCTTCCTCGAACCGCCGGTCGGCGACGCGTCCGCGCGAGGTGATGACGTCCCCGGGCCAGATGATCTTCACGAAGCGAGAGGTGAAGCGGCGCAGGCGGGCGCCGCGGAGCCACTCGACGGCGAGCTCGCCGAGGAATCCCATGGCGAGCATGCCCTGGACGAGCACGCTCGGGAACCCTGCATTGCGCGCAAACAGCTCGTCCACGTGGAGCGGGCCGTAGTCGCCGCTCGCCCCGGCGTAGCGGGCGATCTGCACCCGGTCGACGGGGGGCTTCACGAGAGGCGGCAGCTCGTCGCCCACCTTGACGGCCTCGAAGTACAGCTGTCGCGCCAAGAGCACCATGCGCGTCTCCTAGCTGCGCCGAAGGATGAACGTCTCCCGGACCCGGAAGACGAGCTCGCCCTCGGAGCCCCGGCCCTCGGTCTCCAGGACGAGCACGTCCATGGCGCCGCTCGTGCCGGCGCGCTCCTGCACGTCGGCCACCCGGCTCTTCACGGCGATCCGGTCGCCGGCCACGATGGGCCGGCCGAAGTCGATGGCCTGCTCCCCCAGGAGCAGCGAGCGAGTGCCCAGGTCGAGCGAGTGACGGAAGCGCTCGTTGAGCGCGAGCACCGAGGGAAAGGTCGGGGGCGCCGCGAGGCCGGCATAGCCGGCCGCTCGCGCGGAAGCCTCGTCCGCGTAGACGGGGTTTGCGTCGCCGATGGCCTCGGCGAACCGGAGGATGGCCCCCTTCTCCACCTCGACGACGAGGACTTCGCTCTCCCGGCCGATGAGGGACTTGTCGAGCATGCGCGCCTCGCTAGGAGCGCCCCGAGGGGAGGTCGAGGACGGTGACGAGCCCGCGGAGGACGGGCAGCGCGGCGGCCGCGTGGACCAGGCTCCAGGCGGTCGCCGCCTCGCCCGGTATACCGCCCGGGATGAGCAGCCGCACGGGCGGATCGGCGTCGATGCGGACCTCGTCCCTCGGCTCCTCCGCGCCGACGGCGAGCACGAGCTCGAGCCGCACCACCTCGCGCCCGTCCGACCAGCCGCGCGCGGACTGCCTGATGCCGGCCACTCGGCCCTTCTTGACGCCCGGGAGCTCCCGCGTCGCCAGGACGGGCTCCGCATCGTCCTCGACCTCGTCGAGCTCGAGGCCGCTCCCCAGGGCGGCGAGGGCAGCCGACTCCGGGAGGCCTACGTGGCCGACCTCGTCGGCGTCGAGGGCCTTCTGCAGCTCCTCGAGCGTGAGGCCCACGCCGGCCTTTCGCGCGAGTTCCGGACGGCGGCGGGCGAGGTCGACCACTCGTCGCCCCTCGAGGTGGCGGACGGGGCCGGTCGCCTGGGAGAGCAGCGCCGGGAGGCGGTCCAGCGCGAATCCCGGGTTCACTCCCGCGGCGACCACTGCGACGTCGTGGCGCTCGCACAGGGCGTCGAGGGCGTCCGCCTCCTGTTCGTGGGCGAGCCACGGGTAGGCGAGCTCCTCGCAGGTGGAGGCCACGCCCACCCCGGCCTTCACGGCCTGCTCGATCTGGGGGAGGACGTCGCCCAGCCTGGAGGAGGTCGCCTGCAGCAGGACGCCGCCCCAGGCGGCCCCGAGGGACCGGGTCGCGTCGGAGGCAACGACGAGGGAAGGAGCCGCCTGGCCGAGGACGGCGTCGAGCGCCCGTCCGCCGAGGCGGGGGTCGACGGCGCCGACCAGAGTCAGCTCCGGTGTGGCGAGCACCGCCCTCGCGACCTCCCGGCCGACGTGGCCCAGGCCCGCCACGACCACCGGAATGCCGCTGCCGCGCTCCGCCAAGGTCCCTCCGGCGCTTCGCCCTGGGGTGAATCGCGCAGGTTTCCAGGGAGTTCTAGGCAGATATATGGCATCCCCGCGAAATCATTCAAGGCAAAAGGGGGAGCCCCATCCCGCGCGGCGCACGCGGACACGTCCACTTTCCAAAGCAAATTCAGATGATTACGCTCGAACCCGGCGTCACTGCGCGTCAGCGCAGGAGCTTCTCCAGGAAGCGAGCCGCTGCGGGGTCGTTCCAGTCCCTTGGGCCGACCACGTACGCGACCAGCTTGCCGGTCGCGTCGACGATGTAGGTCTCGGGGAACTTGAACTCGTCGCATCGCCCGTGCCGCGCCGCACAGTAGTAGTCCTTCGTCACCTGCTGGTTCGGGTCGAGCACGACGTGGACACCGCTTGGCAGGCGGCCGAGGAAGAACTGCCGGACCGCGTCCCAGCCCTCGTCGACGGAGACCGCCACCATGCGGAACTTGCCCGGGTACCGCTCGGAGAGCTCGCGTCCGAGCTGCAGCATGGAGGGCATCTCCTCGCGGCAGGGGGGACACCAGGTCGCCCAGAAGTTGAGGAAGAGGACCTGGCCCTTCGCGTCGGCCAGGGTGAACGGCTTCCCGTCGACTGCCAGCGCCGAGAGCGGGGGAGCGGCGAGAGGCGGGGCGAGATGGGTGATCTCGAAGGCGTCGTCGCTGCGCCCCACGTCCTTCCCGAAGATCTTCGACCCCCCCCAAGAGAGGCCGCCCAGGACGGCGAGGAGCACGACGGCCACCGCTACGCGCCGGGCGGTGCGCGGCGGCGTCCCGAGCTCTCCCCCGGCCGAGGCCCCGGGGCCGGGTCCTCCGTCCTTCTGGGTGTCGCTCCGCATGGCGGCGAATTTCTTACACGAGCGCCGACCTTGCCGCCACCCGTCTTTCCAGGGACACTTCCATCATGCGCGGCTTGACGGGAAGCTTCTCGCTCATGCCGCTCGCCGAGCTGGTGGACTTCCTCGGCCGCCGGCGGGTGACCGGCTCGCTCACCTGCGAGCGCGGAACGGTGCGGAAGACGGTCCAGCTCCGCGAAGGGAACGTCGTCGGCGCGGCCTCCACCGACGCAAGGGAGTTCCTCGGCCAGCTTCTCATCAACTTCGGCCACCTCGACGAGGAGCAGCTCGCGAAGGCGTTTCGCACCCAGCAGGAGACGCGCGTCCGGCTCGGCAAGGTGCTCGCGATGGTCGGTCTCGTGCCGCCCGCCACCGTGCGCGAGGTCCTGGGGATCAAGATCCGCGAGACGCTGCTCGACGTCTTCCGCTGGGACTCCGGCGTGTTCAGCGTCGACGAGGAGCCGCCCCCACTGCCCGACGACGAACTCGCGGTCTCCGTCCCGCTCTCCGACATCTCCAAGGAGGCGGAGTTCCGGGCCACCGCCTGGGAGGCGTTCCGAGCCCAGTTCCCGAGCGGCGCGGCCTCCCTCGTCATCGACGAGGATCGCATCCCAGCCTCCGCGCGCGAGGACACCGTGGACGGCAAGCTCCTCATGCTCGCCGTGCAGGGGAAGACGATCGACGAGATCGGCCTCGCGCTTCACGCAACGGAGTTCCACCTCTATCAGCGGCTCTACGCCCTCGCGCGCCAGGGGGTGCTCCGCGCCGCCCCGGCGCCGGCCGGCTCCCCGGAGGCACCGGCGGAGATGCTCGCCGCCGCCGAGCTCGTCGATCGCTCCCGCCAGCACCTCGCGGAGGGCCGGGCCGAGGAGGCCGAGGAGGCCGCCGCGCGGGCTCTCTCGCTCGCGCCGGGCGCCGAGGCGGCGAAGCAGGCCCTCGCAGACGCCCGCTCGGCCCTGTCGTCTTCGCTCCGCAGCGTCCTCGACCGCCACTGGGTGCCCGTCGTGAAGAGGTCGCAGGCGGAGATCCAGGCGCTCAAGCTCGACTCGGCCGAGAAGTACCTCCTCTCCCGCTGCGACGGCCGCCGCGACCTGGGACAGATCTCGCAGGTGGCGCCCCTCGACGAGCTCCAGGTCCTGAAGGCCTTTCGCCGCTTCCTGCTCGCAGGGGTGGTGGAGCTGCGCTCCGGCTAGAGGCGGCGCAGCCACGCCGCAGCGAGGGCCGCGCCGAGAACCCCGCAGGAGAGGACGACGAGCGCGAGCCTGCGCGGCTCGGCCGCCCCCACCCGGGGCGGCGCAGGCATCCGTCTCCCCCACCCGGCGCGCCCCTCGAATACGACGAGCACGGGCGCGAACAGGAAGGCCATCGACGCCGACGCAGTGCCCGCCCAGGGGCCAGGGGTTCCGAGGAACGGCCTGCCGGAGAGCGCGCCGGCCACCGCCGCGAGCGCGTAGGCCGCCCCGAGCGCCGCATCCGCAGCCGCGCGGAGCCCCCGCGCGCGCTCCCGGGCTCGCCGCAGGATCCGCCGCCGCAGCGCGAGCAGGGCGAGGACCGCGGGGACGCCGGCGGCGACGGGCGCGAACGCCGCGACGGACCGCCGGGCGACCTCGTCCGCCACGCCCAGGTCCGTCCAGTGAACCGGGTAGCGAGGCGGAATCGACCCCAGCCCGAGGGCGAGCAGCGCCGCGGCGAGGCACAGGTACGCGACCGGGAGGCTCTCGAGGACGACCGCCCGAGCCGAGGTCACGGCGCCGGCCCCGGAGCCCGCTACGGCGTGGAGGGCATGGCCGGCAGCGGGAGGGCCGAGGCCTGCATGCGGCCCCACTCCCACTCGGACCAGGCCTCGAGAGCGGCGCGGGCGACGGCCGGCGCCTTCACGCGCCAGCTGCGGTCGTTCATCACCACGACGGCGAAGGCGACGCGGGGGTGATCGACGGGTGCGAAGCCCACGAACCAGGAGTAGTCCCGGTACGGGTTCGGCTCCGACAGGGAGCCGGTCTTGCCGGCGACCGTGAGCGACTGCAGCGACGAGCGCCGGGAGCGCCGCTCGCGGAACACCTGCCGTGCCGTCCCCTCGGTGACGGTGGTGCGCATCATCGAGGCCAGGTCCGCGGCGACGCGCTCATCGAGCACCCGGCGCGTGCCGGGCCGCGGAGGGGCGGCGGCCCCGTCCACCGAGGACAGGACCTCCGGCGGCACGAACACGCCGCCGTTCGCGACGATCGCGGCGATGAGCGCGCCGTGGAGCGGCGAGAGGCGCACCGGTCCGAAGCCGGCGGCGGTGGTGGCGAGCGCGAACGGGTCCTCCGGGATGTCGGCGCGCGACATCTCCACCGGCTGCGGGAACGGGATCGGGCTGTTGAAGAGGAGGCGCTCCGCCGAGGCGCGCAGGAGCTCCGCGTCGAGCGCCCGGTCCGCGAGCTTCGCGAACACGACGTTGGCGCTGTGGCCGAGCGCCGACGCGAGCGTGAGGCAGCGCCGGTCGCGCCGGGGATCGTCCGCGAGGTTCGTCCGCTGCAGGCGGTGGTTCCCGCCGTGGTAGCAGACCTCCGCGTCGGGCTCGAACCCGCGCTGCAGCAGCGCGGAGCTCGTCACGATCTTGAAGATGCTCGCCGCGGGCGCGCGCGCCTGCAGGGAGAGGCCGCGGGACGGATCGCGCTGGGAGTGCTCGGCCATGGCGAGCACGCGGCCGGTGGCCGGCTCGAGCAGCACGGCCGCCGCCCAGGGGACCCGGTAGTCGGCGAGGAACTTCTCGATCCGCCCCTGCACGCGCGGCACGAGCGTGAGCGTGGCGCGGCCGGAACCCATCGGCGCCGTGTAGCGGTCGGACTCCGGGTCGAGCCCCAGCTCGGCGAGGCGCAGCTCGTCGGCCGCCGACGTGGTCGTGGCGCCCCCCGGACGGGCGGCGGCGTCGCCGGAGGCCGCCATCGGCCACGGCAGGGCGAGGAAGACGAACAGGGCGGAACAGGCGGCCAGGAGCCAGGTCGCGTAGCTGCGGCGGTTCATCTCGGTAACGCCATCGTGCCCCATCCGGGTTGCCCCGTCAAAATGTACGGAGGGCGCCCCGTTCACCACAGGGGCGCCCTCGCGACCACTCGGCCGACGCGACGCGTTACCTGGCGCGTGCGCTGCGCGTCGTGGGCCTGCGGGCCGACCGCCGCGCCGCCTTCGCCTTCTTTCCGGCCCTCGCCTGCGGCGCGAGGGCGCGCGCGATCTGCTTCACGCCGGTCTCCATCCGCCGCTCGAGGCTCCGGACGCCCTTCTCGACGCGGCGCTCGAGCTTCCGCACGCTCTGCTCGAGCTGGATCACGACGCCCTCGACGCGCTTCTTCGCCGCGTCCGCCGCCGCCTTCCCCTGCTTCAGCACCGCCTGTGCCGCCGCGAGGCGGGCGATGGGCAGACGGTAGGGGGAGGCGGACACGTAGTCGAGCCCGATCTCGTGGCAGAACTCCACCGAGCTCGGGTCGCCGCCGTGCTCGCCGCAGATACCCATCTTCATGCCCGGCCGCGATGCCCGGCCACCGGCCACCGCGAAGCGCATGAGCGCGCCCACGCCGTCCCGGTCGATGCTCACGAAGGGGTCGACGGGGTAGATCTCGTCCTTCAGGTAGGAGGCGAGCACCGAGCCGACGTCGTCGCGAGAGAGGCCGAAGGTGGTCTGGGTGAGGTCGTTCGTCCCGAAGGAGAAGAACTCCGCGGTCTTCGCGATCTCGGCGGCCGCCAGCGCGCCGCGCGGCACCTCGATCATGGTGCCCACCGCGTAGCGCACCTTCTTGCCCCGCTCGGCGAAGACCTTGGCGGCGACGTCGTGCACCACCTTCGCCTGGTCGTCGATCTCCCGCTTCGTGCCGACGAGCGGAATCATCACCTCGGGCTGGACGGCCACGCCGTCCGCGGCGACCTCGACCGCCGCCTCGAAGATGGCGCGCGCCTGCATCTCGGTGATCTCGGGATAGGTGATCCCGAGCCGGCAACCGCGATGGCCCAGCATGGGGTTCGACTCGTGGAGGTCGTGGATGCGCGCGCGGATCCGCGCCGCGTCCTTGCCCGTGGCACGCGCGAGCTCCTGCACCCCCGCATCGTCCTGGGGGAGGAACTCGTGGAGAGGCGGGTCGATGGTCCGGATGGTCACCGGCCGCGAACCCATGGCCCGGAAGAGGCCGGCGAAGTCGGCGCGCTGCACGGGCAGGAGCTTCGCGAGCGCCGCCCGCCGCTCCTCCTCGTCCTCGGCGACGATCATCTCGCGCATCGGGCCGATCTTCCCCTCGCCGAAGAACATGTGCTCGGTGCGGCACAGGCCGATGCCCTCGGCCCCGAACGCGACCGCCACCTCCGCCTGGTCCGGCTGGTCGGCGTTGGCGCGCACGCGGAGGCGGCGGACCTTGTCGGCCCAGCCGAGCAGCTTCGCGTATTGCTGGTAGACGGGCGCCTCCTCCTCCTTGCGCGACTTCTCGATGAGGACCTGGACGACCTCGGAGGGGCTCGTCTTCACCTCTCCGGCGACCACCTCGCCGGTGGACCCGTCGACCGAGATCCAGTCGCCCTCGCCGAGCACCCTCGGTCCTGCGGGCGTCGCCACCGTCATCTTGCGCGCCCGGTAGTCGAACGACAGGGCGTCACAGCCCACCACCGCCACCTTCCCCATCTGCCGGGCGACCAGCGCCGCGTGGGAGGTCATGCCTCCGAAGGCCGTGAGGAAGCCGACCGCCGCGTTCATGCCGCGGATGTCCTCGGGGCTCGTCTCGTGCCGGCAGAGAACGACCGTCTCGCCGCGCGCCTTCCACTCCTCGGCGTCGGAGGCGAAGAAGACGATCCGGCCCGTCGCGGCCCCCGGACCGGCGGGAAGCCCCTTCGCGAGGAACTTCCCCGCCCCGACCGCCGCCTTCCACTGCGCCGTGTCGAAGACCGGGCGCAAGAGCTGGTTCAGCGCCATGGGCTCGACGCGCAGCAGGGCCTCCTCGGAGGTGATGAGCTTCTCCCGCGCCATGTCGACGGCGATGCGCACGGCCGCGAGGCCCGTGCGCTTCCCGGTCCGGGTCTGCAGCACGTAGAGCTTGCCGCGCTCGATGGTGAACTCGATGTCCTGCATGTCGCGGTTGTGGCGCTCGAGCCGCTGGCGCACCCGCTCGAGCTGGGTGGCGATCTCCGGGAAGCGCGAGGCGAGCTCGGCGATCTTCTGGGGCGTCCGGATGCCGGCCACGACGTCCTCGCCCTGCGCGTTCACCAGGAACTCGCCGTAGAACTCGTTCTCGCCGGTGGCGGGGTTGCGCGTGAAGGCGACGCCGGTCCCCGAGTCCTCGCCCATGTTGCCGAAGACCATCGACTGCACGGTCACGGCCGTCCCCCAGTCGCCGGGGATGCCGTTCAGCCTCCGGTACGCGATGGCCCGGTCGTTCTCCCAGGAGCGGAACACGGCGTCGACGGCCATGAGCAGCTGCTCCATGGGGTCGTCCGGGAAGGTGACGTTCTTCTTGCGAAGGATCTCGGCCTTGAACTCCGCGACGAGCTCGATGAGCGCCGCCACCGGAAGCTCGGGGTCGAGCTTCACCCCGAGCTGGTGCTTCTTGGCCTCGAGGATGATCTCGAACGGGTCGCGGTCCTCCTTGTGCTCGGGCTTCATTCCGAGGACCACGTCGCCGAACATGGCGACGAAGCGTCGGTAGCTGTCCCAGGCGAAGCGATCGTCCCCGCCGCTCTTCGCGAGCCCGTGCACCGTCCGGTCGTCGAGACCCAGGTTGAGCACCGTGTCCATCATCCCCGGCATGGAGACGCGCGCTCCGGACCTCACCGAGACGAGGAGCGGGTTCGCCGGGTCGCCGAACTTCTTGCCGGCAACCGCCTCGACCTTCGCGAGCGAGGTCTGGACCTCGCCGGCGAGGTCCTTCGGCAGGCGCTTGCCCTGCCGGTAGAAGGCGGTGCAGACCTCGGTGGTGATCGTGAAGCCCGGGGGCACCGGGATGCCGATGTTGCTCATCTCGGCGAGGCCTGCGCCCTTGCCGCCGAGCAGCTCCTTCATGTCCTTGTTGCCCTCGGCCTTTCCGCCGCCGAAGAAGTAGATGCGCTTCGCCGTCTTGGTCGCCATGTCGCCCCTCGCCCTCCGCGGCTGCCGTCCGCGGCCTGGGATGGATTCGCCGGACGCGGCGCCCCTCACCCGGCGAGGGCCGCCGTGCCACACCGAACAGGTATCCGCTTTTCGGGGCGAACGGACTTGCGGGCGATCAAGAAACGCCCGGAAGTGCTTGTCAAAATGCCCTTCCCGAGCGGGGTTGGATGAGTAAAGGCTGCAAAGCCGGGCGCGGCGCAGGGGGCCTCAGATGCGCAGGGACTCGATTCGCGCCTCGTCCGCCTCCGGCTCGACCTCGTAGGTCTCGACGAGGCCGTCCTCCTCCCAGGTGACCGCCACGCGCGCTGCCCTGCGCCCCTTTCCGTAGCGGGCGACGATCCGCGCGGCGAGCGTCCGCTCCTCCCAGGTGGGAGCGCCCTCGACGAGCGCCACGGGGCCGTTCACGCCCTGGGCCTCGAGGCGCGACCGGCCGCCGCGGTAGCCCTCGAGAATGGCGTTCTCCGCCTCCGAGCGCCCCACGATCAGCTTCGCCCGCGGCGAGAGGCGGAAGTGGCGCCCGGTCGACAACAGCACCACGTCCTCGCGCACGATGTGCCGTCCTTCCCCGCCTCCCTCCCGCGCGTCGAGCAGGTCGAAGAACTTCCGCGCGAAGGCCTCGTCGGTGAGGTAGCAGCAACCACCGGCCGGCTGCGGCCAGTCCGACACCCCGAGCTCGCGGGCAAGCTCGATCTGGCGCTGACGCGACCGGCCGCTGATGTCGAGGAGCTTCGTGCGGTCGACGAGTCCCTCCCGCTCCGGCACCGTCGGCTCGAGAAGCAGAGCGGAGAGGGGCCGCAGCAGCCGCCCCTCGAGGCCACTCTCCCGCTCGATGACCCGGAGCGTGTCGCGCCGCTGGCTCTTCGGGCGCTGGCCGAGGACCTCGCCGGTGAAGACGAAGTCCGCGCCCTCCTGCTCCATGATCTCGCGCGCCCGCCGCATCATGAAGATCCGGCAGTCGACGCAGGGGTTCGCGTTCGCTCCGTAGCCGTAGCGTGGATTCACGATGAGGTCGAGGTAGCCCGAGCCGGAGACGTCGACGTACTCGATCTCCACCTCCAGGTCGGCGGCGGCGCGGAGCGCCTCGTTGCGGGGTACGGTCCCGTCGGCACGCCCGCCTTTGCGGCGCTGCGTCTCGGTGATGCAGAAGCCGGTGTAGAAGTTCACGGCCTTGACCTCGATGCCCTGCCGCTTCACGAGCGCGAGGGCGAGCGTCGAGTCGAGCCCCCCCGAGATCATTCCGATGGCCTTCGCCGGCATCGCTTCGCTTCCCCGAACCAGATCCGTGCGCCGGGAGCCGCCCGGCGCAGGGAGCCATTAGCTCATCCGGCCCGCTTGCGCACGTAGCTCTTCCAGGCGGCCCCCACCCGGAACGTGCCGAGGTGCTCGTGGCGGGTCGCGCGACACCACATGGGCATGTCGGTCGCGATCCCGGGGTCGGTGGCGACGACGCAGAGCACCTCGCCGGGGGAGAGCCCGCGGATGGCCCGCGCCGCCTCGACGATGGGGTACGGACAGAGGGTCCCCGACGTGTCGACGGTGTGGGTGGGGGTGGGCAGGGAGGCCTCGGCCAATCCCGCACCCTTTAGCGCGTTGCGCGGGAAGGGCGCAAACCGCCGGGGCGTTTCTTGCCGCGATGGGGTCGGGACGGTACCCTTTGCGGCGCTCCGTGCGCCTCTCCTCGCCAATCGTCCGGCGGCTGCGGCTGTTCGCCGCCGTGGCCCTCGTCGTCGCGTCGCGGACGGCGGTCGCGGGCGACGACGCGCAGAACACCCGGCGCGCCGTCGGCTTCACCCTGTCGATGGACGTGGGCGGAGGCGGGCAGCCGGGCGCCGGCTCGGCCTACGACCCGCCGAGCCTCTTCGAGATCGAGGTCACCGGGGGGTACTACATCGGCCTCGGCTTCGCCCCGGAGCTGTCTCTCGTCCTGGGGATGTCGCCGGGGGTCTACTTCGCCATCCGCCCGGGCCTGCACTGGGCCGTCCCGGGCACACCGTTCTACCTACGCGCTGCGGTGGACGCGGCGACGCAGATCGGCTACCTGGAATGGCGCTGGGTCCTGCTCGGCGGGGGCCTGGAGCTGCACGTATCCGACGCGGTTGGGTTCTTCGCCGAAGGGGACACCGGCATCCCGCTCGTCGCGGGCGCGGGCGTCCCGCTCATGGTCCGGGCAGGGGCCTTCTACAGCTTTTGACGTGGCCGCCCCTGCGGGCGGCCGTTGCATTGGGGAGCCATCGACATGAAGCACATCAGCTGGATCGTCGCACTCATCGTGGGTCTCATCCTCGGCGCCGTCGGGGGACGGATGGCGGGCATCAACCCCATCGGCAAGAAGCTGTCCGACTTCCCCCCGACCTCGGTGCGCGAGGGCGACCTGCCCGCAGGAACGCTCGCGGGACTCTCCGACGCGCAGAAGTACCAGGTCCTGAAGGGCGTCTCCGACCGCTACGGCCGCCAGCAGGCGCCGGCGCCACAGAGGCAGCAGGAGGATCCGAAGGCGGTCTACAAGATCCCCGTCGAGGACTCCCCGGCTCGCGGGCCCCAGGACGCGCTCGTCACCGTGGTCGAGTCCTCGGACTTCGAGTGCCCGTTCTGCAAGCGGGTGCAGCCCACCATGAAGCAGCTCGAGGAGGCCTACCCGGGCAAGCTGCGCTTCGTCTTCAAGCACAACCCGCTGCCCTTCCATCCCAAGGCGATGCCGTCGGCCGTGGCCTCGGAGGAGGCGCGCCAGCAGGGCGGCGCGGCCAAGTTCTGGGCCATGCACGACAAGCTCTTCGAGTCGAACCCCAACCTCGACCGCCCGACGCTCGAGAAGCTCGCACAGGATCTCGGGCTCGACATGGCCGCCTTCAAGAAGGCGCTCGACGAGCAGCGGTACGAGCAGCGGATCCGCCGCGACCAGGCACTCGCCCAGAGCGTGGGAGCGAGCGGCACCCCGACGTTCTTCATCAACGGCCGCAAGGTCGTCGGCGCCGTCCCCCTCGAGGTCTTCAAGTCCGTGGTCGACGAGGAGCTCAAGAAGGCCGAGGACCTGGTGAAGTCGGGCGTCGCCGCGCACGACGTGTACGCGAAGACCATCGAGAACGGGAAGACGGCGCCGGCGATGATCAACGCCGGCCCGGCGGCCCCGCAGCAGCCGCCGCCGCCGCCCCCGCCGGCCGCCTCTCGCGTGGGCTTCCGGCCCGACGATCCGCTGAAGGGCCCCAAGGTCGCGAAGGTCACCGTCGTGGAGTTCTCGGACTTCCAGTGCCCCTTCTGCAGCCGGGTGAACCCCACGCTGAAGCAGCTCGCCGAGGCCTACCCGAAGGACGTCCGCATCGTCTGGAAGCACCAGCCGCTCCCCTTCCACTCGCAGGCGATGCCGGCCGCGAGCGCCGCGGAGGCGGCCCGCGAGCAGGGGAAGTTCTGGCAGATGCACGACCTCCTCTTCGAGAACCAGCAGTCGCTCGGACCCGCCCAGTACGAGCAGTGGGCGGCGAAGCTCGGCCTCGACTCCAAGAAGTTCCAGGCGGCCGAGAGCTCCGACAAGACCAAGGCTCGGATCCAGGAGGACATGCAGCTCGGCAGCAAGGTGGGCGCGAACGGCACCCCCACGCTCTTCGTGAACTGCAGGCAGATCGTCGGCGCGCAGCCGTACGAGAGCTTCAAGAAGATGGTCGACGAGGAGATCGCGAAGGCCGACCAGATGCAGAAGCAGGGCGCGAAGCTCGACGGCTCCTTCTACGAGCGCATCTGCGAGGCGAACGTCAAGGCGGTCGCCCACTGACCGGCGGCGGGGACCTCGGCGCGCCCGGGCCATCCCGGGCGCCGCCGAGCCACCGGTCCCGCATCGCCCGGAACAGCTCCGCGGGCGCCCCGAAATCGGCCGCGGCCTCCCACACCACCACCTCCCCGAGCCCGCGGAACGAGGCGCGGCCGACCTGGCGGAAGAGCTCCGCGGGGCGGCCGTCCTTGTGGAACGTGGCGACGAGCGTCTGCGGCCCGTCGCCGAACCAGTAGCGGCGACCCAGCTCCTCCGGCACGTCGGCGGCGTCGAGCTCCACCCGGCGCACCGTCCGGCTGCGCGCCACGGCCGCGAGAAAGGCCGCGAGCGCCTCCTCCGACAGGGCCGCTCCGGCGTTGTAGATGTCGCCGGTGTTCTGGTCCCCGGCCCGCGCCGCCGCCTCCAGCGCCTGCCGCACCGGAGCGGCGACCGCGCGCATCGCCCCGGCCAGATCGCCGGCGCGGGCGGCCTGCACCGCGGCCGCCTCCGCCGCCGGCGGGACGGCCAGGGACAGGGGCTGGCCGATGAACACGCTCCAGGCATGGCGCAGCTCCGGCAGCCCGCGCGCGGCGCGCTCCGCCTCGAGCTGCTGGTCGGCGCGGGCGCGCGCCGGGGCGGCCCTCGCCGTGCCCCGGGCCGACTCGTTGATCTTCTCCGCGATGGCCACCCGGTTCCGGCCGAACACCTCGTCCTCGATGGTCACCACCAACGGGGGCGGCCCGAAGCTCACGAACACGCCGGCCTCGAGCCCCTGCCCGCGGGCGCGCGCGACCGCCCGAGCGCGCTCCACCTCGAGCCGCGCACCGGCCGCGGCTCGGCTCGCCGCGCGCTGCGTCGCCCGCTCGCGCTCCGGGGTGCCGGGCGCGGCCCGCGCCGCCTCGGCCTCCGCCTCCAGGCGCTCCCCCCGCAGCCGCTCGATGCGCTCGCCGAAACCCGCCGCGAGCGCGGCCACGCGGGCCGAGACGGCATCCCGGGTCACCTCGCGCGCGAGCCGGGCCTCGTAGGCCGCGAGCAGGCGGCGGATCTCCATCGCCACGGACACGAGCGCCTCGATGCCGCCCGACAGCGAGATGGCGTCCCCGAGGAGGTTGTTCACCGTCACGCCGCCCCGGTCGCCGAGGTGCTGCATCCCCCCGAAGCGCTCCTTGGCCGCGCTCAGGATCGGCAGGTAGAACTCCCGCCGGAGGAACTCGGCCATGGGCGCCTGCCCGAGCAGTGCCGTCCGGCGCGTGAAGTCCTTCACGTCCGCGAAGAGGTGGGCGACGGGGCGCTCCTCGACCGAGCGCAGGATGGGCCCGGGCTCGGCCGAGAGACGGTACAGCCGGCCGGCCTCCCACTCCGCCTGGGCGCCTCCCTCGGCCTCCGTCCCCGTCCGCTGCGCGAGGGCGCGCCGAGCCGGGCTGAAGATCCGCTCGAGGGCCGCGTCGGCGAGGAGCGCCGTCGCGGCCGCGGCGTACTCGGCCCGCGCCTGATCGCGCCGCAGGCCGAAGGCCGCGGCGGGCTCGCGAGGCCTCCAGGCCCGCAGACCCCTGAGCGCCGCGTCCAGCGCCACCGCCGCCTCGCCGGAAGTGGCGCGGGACAGGGCGACGTGCGCGCGCGCCGCCAGCGCCCGCCTGCCCTCTTCCTCCGCGAGGGTCCCGGCGAGTGCCCCCGGCGCCGTGAGCAGGCGCCGGAGGTCCGCCGCGGCGTCGGCCGCGCCGGCGAGCTCCGCCCCCCCCACGGCCGCCGCAAGCGCCTCCCGGAGCCGCCCCGCCGCCACCGACGCCTCCGCCCGCCTCGCGGTCTCCTCGTCGGCCGCGAGCGCCAGGGCGACGTCGGCCGCGGCGGCGTCGGGATCGCCCCCGGCGGCGAGGCGTTGCGCGATCTCCTCGGCGCGCGGCACGCCCGCGGACAGCTCCGGCCCGTAGAGCGTCGACCCGGCGCCGGCCCAGCCGGCGCGCCCCCCCACGAGCGTCCCCGGGTTGAGCGCCGCCTCCAGCCGCAGGATCGACGGGTCGTCCGGCGAGAGACCCGCGTCGCGGGCGGTTCGGCCGAGCCCGGTGCGCGCCGCGACCCACAGGGCGGTGAGCGCAGCCGCGCGCAGGTAGCGGTCGATCGGCGGGCCCGGCAGGACCTCTTTCAGGCGTGGCCCCGCGAGCTGCATCGCCCCCGACAGGACGAGCGTCACGAGCAGCGGCGTCTCCTCGGAGGCGTCGGAGGCCGACATCTCCGCCAGGGCGTTTCGCAGCGCGGCGATCCAGAGGGCGGTCAGGGAGCGTCCCTTGCCTCCCGGCCCCATCCAGGCGCAGAGGATGCCTCCCTGCAGCGCCGGGTGGGCCTGGGCGGCGAGTCGCGCCGCGGCGCGGAGGTCCGGCCCCCCTCGCAGCGGCGTCAGCGCGTCGGTTGGCCGGGGCGCCGACGCGAAGTCCTCCCGCATGTAGAGCCGATCGAGCTCGTCGGCCGGGACGAACGCCTTGTGGTGCGTCGCGAGGATGAGCCCGATCTGGTCGACCGCCCCGTCCACGATGGCGGCGGCGTCCGCCGCCAGGTGCACGGGGATCCGGAGGTCCGCGAGCGAGGTGCCGAGGTGGAACCGCAGGCGCGCCGGATCGAAGCTCGAGAACGCCGCCCCCTCTGCCCGGGCGGCGCCGAGCAGCCGGACGCGTCGGGCGGCCAGCGCGGAGGGCACCTACTTCCGCTCCCCGAGCACGACGCGCCCGGCGCGTCGCTCGCCCGCGTGCGACCAGACGACCTCCACCTCGTCGCCCGGGCGGAAGAAGCGCAGCGCGTACGTCAGGTCCTGGAGGTTGCCGATGACGCGCCCGCCCACCTGCAGGATGACGTCGCCGCCGGTGACCCCGGCCTTCTCGGCGGGGCTCCCGGCGCGAACGCCCGTCAGCAGGACACCGGGCTCGCTGCGCTCCCCGAAGTCCGGGATGGTGCCGAGGTAGGCGCCATACCCCCGGGAGTCGCCGCCCGCCCCGCCCTGGCCCGGCGGGGGCGGCGTCGACACCACGGCGATGCGGTACGGCGCGTCGGCGGCCGACTCCGCGGCACGGAAAGCGAGCTGTGCCACCGCCGCGAGCCCCCGGGGGTCGACCTTGTCGGCGGTGTCGCTCGGCCGGTGGTAGTCCGCGTGCGCGCCCGTGAAGAAGTACAGCACCGGCACCGCCTTCGCGTAGAAGCTCGTGTGATCCGACGGGCCGTAGCCGTCCCCGACGAACGACGGCGAGAGCGGCAGGGCCGGGGGCCGTGCGTCGAGGGCCGCCACCCAACCGCGCAGACCGCGCGCCGTGTCCACCCCCTCCACGAAGACCCTCTTGTCCCGGGGACGGCCCACCATGTCGAGGTTCACCATCATCTGGACCTGCGCGAGCGGGCAGGCGGCGGGCATCGCCTTCACGAACTGCGCGGAGCCGAGGAGCCCCATCTCCTCGGCGGTGAAGGCCGCAAAGAGGACGGTGCGGGCCGGCGCCCCCCGCACCGCGAAGGCCCGGGCGATGGCGAGGAGCGCCGCCACGCCGCTCGCGTTGTCGTCGGCCCCCGGGTGCACCTGGTTGACGTCCGGCTCGAGCGAGTTCTCGCCGCCATAGCCCAGGTGGTCGTAGTGGGCGCCGACGACAACGCACTCGGCCGAGAGCGCCGGGTCCGCTCCCCGGAGGAGCCCCGCGACGTTGGCCGTGCGGGCGCGCACGCGCTCGATCCCCACCTCGACGCGGGCCTGGACCGCGAGCACCCGCGAGTGCGGCCGACCGTCCTCCTGTCCGGCGCGGGCGAGCGCCGGAGGGTCGACGGCCGCGCCGAGCGCACCTGCGGTGGCCTGTGCGGCGAGCACGCCCGCCGGCGACGAGGGGGAGCCTCCGAAGGGCGCGAGCGGGCCCGGCCCGCCGTGCTGCCAGTCGTCGCGGACCGCGACGACCGCCACGGCGCCGTGGTCCCTCGCGTTCATCGCCTTGTATCGCCACTCCCCGTAGGAGTAGGCGCGCGGCGAGCGGAACGGAGAGTCCGGGTCCGACTCCCGCGGGAAGTGGCCGGCGACGAGGACGACCTTCCCCTTCACGTCGACCCCGGCGTAGTCGTCGTACGACAGCTCGGGGGCGGTGATGCCGTACCCGACCCAGACGAGCTCGCCGGTCGCAGCCCCGTTGTCGCTGAAGGTGAACGGCTTCCATTCGGTTCCGGCCGCGAGCGTCCGACCGCCCACCTCGAGCGCGTTGCGGCCGGCGAGCTTCACGCCCACCGGGACCTCGAACTCCTGCAGGTATCCGCCCGGGAAGGCGGGCTTCAGCCCCAGCGCCCGCATGCGCTCGGCGATCCAGGCCGCCGCCGCCTCGTTGCCGGGCGTTCCGACCCCGCGCCCCGTTCGCTCCGGAGCGGCGAGCCAGGCGACGTCGCGGGCGACGTCGTCCGGACGGATGGCCGCCTCGGCATCCGGCGCGGCGCGAGCCGCCGACGCCGAAGCGCAGGCGGCGAGCGCCAGGGCGACGGCGGCGGCGGCGGGGGGGCGGCGGTCCATGGCTCTCACCCGGACGGTTGCGGCCCGGCGGAAGGGTCCGGAGCGGGAGACTCCTTGATCCCTGCCGGGGGAGCGGATATTTAACATCAGATGCGCCGGACGTTCTTCAAGTCGAAGATCCACCGCGCCACGGTGACCCATGCCGACCTCGACTACGAGGGCTCGGTCACCATCGACGAGGACCTCCTGGACGCCGCCGGCATCCTGGAGTTCGAGTCCATCCACGTCTGGAACATCACGCGCGGGACGCGGCTGCAGACCTACGTGATGAAGGGTCGCCGCGGCAGCGGCGAGATCTGCATCAACGGGGCCGCCGCCCATCTCACCAAGCCCGGCGACATGGTCATCCTGGCCACGTTCGCGGAGCTCGAGGAGTCGGAGGTCCGGACTCACAGGCCCTCGGTGATCCTCGTCGACGAGCGCAATCGCATCGTGGCGAAGAACGTCGAGGAGGTCGCCGGTCCAGGCCGGCGGGTCGTCGCATGACGGTGTTTCTTTGGCGCTGACAGGCTGAGCGCGCAGCCGGACCTCGACACGTTCCAGGAACTCTGCCGGCCCGGCCGCGCCGTGCCGGTCCGCGTCGAGGTCGAGGCGGACACCGAGACCCCGGTGTCCGCCTTCCTGAAGATCGCCCGCGGGAAGCGCCACGCCTTCCTGCTCGAGTCGGTCGAGGGAGGCGAGCGCTCGGCGCGCTTCTCCTTCCTCGGGGCCGGCCCGCGCGGCGTTCTCTCCTGGCGACACGGGCAGCCGGGGGACCCGGTCGAGCGCGTGCGGCGCGAGCTCTCCACGCACCAGGCGGTCCGGGTGCCGGGCACGCCGCGACTCGCCGGAGGCCTCGTCGGATACCTCTCCTACGACGCCGTGCAGCTGTTCGAGCCCCGGGTGCCCGTCGCCGGTCCCGACGAGCTCGGCTTCCCGGACGCCCTCTTCATGGACTTCGACGAGGTCGTCGCCTTCGACAACCTGCGCCACTCTCTCCACGTCATGGTCGAGGTGCGATGCCAGGAGGGCGACGACCCGCGCTCGCTCTACCACGGGGCGCTCGCGCGCATCGGCGGAACGCTGGCGGCGCTCTCGCGCCCGCTGCGCGACCGGCGGACGCCCCCGGCGGGAAACCCGACCGAGCTCCGGCCGCGCGTCACCCGAGCGGCCTTCGAGGCCGGGGTGCGGCGCGCCCAGGAGTACGTGAAGGCCGGCGATTGCCAGCAGATCGTCCTCTCCCAGCGGTTCGACGCCGACGTGAGCGTCCCCCCGTTCGAGATCTACCGGGCGCTGCGGCGCGTGAACCCCTCCCCGTACCTCTTCTACCTGCAGTTCGGCACACGGGCGCTCGTGGGCAGCTCGCCGGAGACGCTCGTCAAGCTCGAGGACGGAGAGGTGACGCTCCGCCCCATCGCGGGCACGCGGCGCCGCGGGGGAGACGCCGCGGAGGACCTGCTCCTGGAGCAGGAGCTGCGGGCGGACCCCAAGGAGAACGCCGAGCACGTCATGCTCGTGGACCTGGGGCGAAACGACGTGGGTCGGGTCGCCGAGGTGGGCAGCGTGCGCGTCACGCAGCTGAAGACCGTCGAGCGGTACTCCCACGTCATGCACCTCGTCTCGGAGGTGAAGGGGCGCCTCAAGGACGGCCTCTCCGCCGTGGACGTCCTGCGCGCCTCGTTTCCGGCGGGCACCGTGACCGGCTCTCCGAAGGTGCGTGCGATGGAGATCATCGACGAGCTCGAGCCGGCGCGTCGCGGCCCGTACGCCGGAGCGGTCGGCTACTTCGACCGCGGCGGGGACATGGAGATGTGCATCGCCATCCGCACGCTGATGCAGTCGGGGAGGCGGGTCTCGGCCCAGGCCGGGGCCGGCCTCGTGTACGATTCGCGGCCGGCGCTCGAGTACCAGGAGACGGTCAACAAGGCCCGTGCGCTCTTCACCGCCGTGGCCCAGGCCGAGTCGCGGCGCCTCGACGGCGCCGCGAGGCCGCTGCCCGCGCCCCCGCGCCGACGCCGCGCCCGCCGGGGAGGCCGCCGATGAGGCCCCGGCTCGTCCTCGTGGACAACTACGACTCGTTCACCTTCAACCTCGTCCAGTACCTGGGCGAGCTGGGCGCGGACGTGGAGGTCTACCGCAACGACCGCGTGGACGTCCCCGGGATCCGGGCGCGAGAGCCCCGCGGCGTCGTCATCTCCCCCGGTCCTTGCACGCCCAGCGAGGCCGGCGTGAGCCTCGCCGCCATCCGGGAGCTCGCGGGGGAGATCCCCATCCTCGGCGTGTGCCTCGGGCACCAAGCCATCGGCCAGGCGTTCGGCGGCCGCGTGGTTCGCAATCGCCGCATCGTCCACGGCAAGGCGAGCCCGGTCCTGCACCGGGGCAGCGGCATCTACTTCGGGCTCCCCTCTCCCTTCCTGGCGGGCCGCTACCACTCCCTGGTGGTCGAGCGCGGGAGCCTTCCCGCCGACCTGCGCGTGACCGCGTGGACGAGCCAGGGCGAGATCATGGGGCTCGCCCACCGCCGGCTCGACGTCGAGGGGGTCCAGTTCCATCCCGAGTCGGTGCTCACGGAGCACGGGAAGACGCTCCTCGCGAACTGGCTCCGGCGCGTCGCCGGCGGTTCCACCGGCTCCGCGACGGCCCTGCGCTCCCCGAAGCCGGCCCGGGCACGGAGGGGAGGGAGGCGGTGATCCACGAGGCCATCGCACTGCTCGTGGAGCGCCGCGACCTCTCCCGCGCCGAGATGGCGCGGGCGATGGGCGAGATCGCGGACGGGGGCGCCACCCCGGCCCAGGTGGGCGCCTTCCTCGCCGCGCTGCGGGTCAAGGGCGAGACCGTCGACGAGATCGCGGGCGCGGCCGAGGTCATGCGCGCCCGCGCCGAGCGCGTGCGCGTCGACCGGGACGTGTTCGTCGACACCTGCGGGACCGGGGGCGACGGGCGGAACACCTTCAACATCTCCACCACCGCTGCCTTCGCCGTGGCCGGGGCCGGGGTCGCGGTCGCGAAGCACGGCAATCGCTCGGTCTCCTCCCGGTGCGGCTCGGCCGACCTCCTCGCGGCCCTCGGCGTCGACGTCGAGGCCCCCAAGGAGCGCGTCGAGCGCTGCATCGCCGACGTGGGCATCGGATTCCTGTTCGCGCCCCGCCTCCACCCCGCCTTCAAGGCGGTGGCGGGCATCCGGCGCGAGCTCGCCATCCGGACCGTCTTCAACCTGCTCGGTCCCCTCGCGAACCCCGCGGGCGCCCGCCACCAGGTCCTCGGGGTCTACGAGGCGCGCTGGGTGCCCGTCATCGGCGGCGTGCTCGCCGCCCTCGGCGCCCGTCGCGCCTTCGTGGTCCACGGAGAGGGATTGGACGAGATCGCCGTGACCGGGGCCACGAAGGTGGCCGACGTCCGGGACGGTCGGGTGGAGCTCTTCACGGTCACTCCGGAGGAGCTCGGCCTGCCCCGCTGGCCCGAGAACGCCATCGCCGGGGGCGACGCGGACCGGAACGCCGCCATCGCTCGGGACGTGCTCGCCGGTCAGCGAGGGGCCCCGCGGGACGCGGTGCTCGCCAACGCCGCCGCCGCGCTCGTGGTGGCAGGGGCCGCCCCGGACCTGCGCACCGGCGTGGCGCTCGCGGCCGAGGCGATCGACCGCGGTGCGGCCCGTGAGAAGCTCGACCTCCTCGTGGCAGCGAGCCGGGCGCCGTGACGGTGCTCTCGGACATCCTCGCGCGCAAGGCGGCGGAGGTGGCGTCCCGCCGCGCGGAACTCCCGGAACCCGAGCTCGCCGCCCGCGCCCGCGACGCGAGGCCCGCGCGCAGCTTCGCGAGCGCACTCTCCGCCCCCGGCGGCCCGGTGCGCATCGTCGCCGAGGTGAAGCGGGCGAGCCCGTCGGCCGGCCCCATCTCCGCGACGCTCGACGCCGCCGCCCAGGCCGGCCGCTACGCGGCGGGCGGCGCGGCTGCCATCTCGGTCCTCACGGACGGCCCGGGCTTCGGCGGTTCGCTCGCCGACCTCGCCGCGGTGCGCAATGCGGTGGACGTGCCGCTGCTTCGCAAGGACTTCGTCCTCGAGCGCTACCAGCTTCTCGAGGCCCGGGTTCACGGCGCCGACGCGGCCTTGCTCATCGTCGCCGCCCTCCCCGGAGACCTCCTCCGGCGCCGCCTCGAGGACTGCGCGGCACTGGGGCTGGACGCGCTCATCGAGGTCCACGAGGAGCGCGAAGCGGAGGCGGCGCTCCGCGCCGGGGCGCGCCTCCTCGGCGTCAACAACCGAGACCTCCGGGACTTCCGGGTCGACCTCTCCGCGAGCGAGCGGATCCTGCCGCTGCTCCCGCCGGGCACCGTCGGCGTCTCCGAGAGCGGGATCCGGGGACCTGCCGAGGTGCGCCGGCTCCGCGCGGCGGGGGCGGCGAACTTCCTCGTGGGCGAGGCGCTCGTCCGGGCCGCCGACCCCGGGGCGCTGCTCGCTGCGCTCGCGTCGGTGCCCTGAGCCCGGGCGGAGGGTGTACAGTGCGCGGCGGGGCGGCGCCCCCCGCGGGAGGAGCCGGTGAGCCAGGTGAGGGTGAAGATCTGCGGGATCCGACGGCTCGAGGACGCCCTGCTCGCCGTCCGCCTCGGCGCCGACGCCCTGGGGTTCAACTTCTGGCCGGAGTCCCGGCGCTACGTCTCGCCCTCGGCGGTCGCCGCCATCGTGGAGCGCCTGCCTCCCTTCGTCACCTCGGTCGGCGTCTTCGTCAACCAGCCCGAGGCGGAGCTCCGCGCCGTGGCTGCCGAATCCGGGGTGCGGGTCCTGCAGCTCCACGGGGACGAGCCGCCCGACCTGTGCGCGCGGCTCCCGCTGCCGGTCGTGAAGGCCATCGCCGTGGATCAGGTCCGGACGCTCTCGCGGCTGCTGTCCTACGAGGTCTCCGCGTTCCTCCTCGACACGCCGTCCCGGGGATTCGGCGGCAGCGGCGTCCCCTTCGACTGGTCGCTCGCCGAGGGGGTCTCGGAGGTCGCGCCGGTGATCCTCGCGGGGGGGCTCACCCCCGAGAACGTGGCCGAGGCGATCCGGGCGGTCCGCCCCTACGCCGTGGACGTGGCGAGCGGCGTGGAGTCCGCGCCCGGCGAGAAGGACCCGGCGAAGCTCGCCCGCTTCATCGCCGCGGCCCGGGGAGCCCTGTAGATGCAACGGCCCGACGCGCGCGGCCACTACGGCCCCTACGGGGGCCGCTTCGTGCCGGAGACGCTCGTGCCGGCCCTCGACGAGCTCGAGGGGGCCTGGCTCGAGGCGCGAAGGGACGCGCACTTCCGCGAGGAGCTGACGGTCCTCCTCACGCGCTTCGCGGGCCGCCCCACGCCGCTCGGCGACGCGCTGCGCATGTCGGCCGAGGCCGGCAGCTGCCGGATACTGCTCAAGCGGGAGGACCTCTGCCACACCGGCGCCCACAAGATCAACAACACGCTCGGGCAGGTCCTGCTCGCCCGGCGCATGGGAAAGCGGCGCATCATCGCCGAGACGGGGGCGGGCCAGCACGGCGTCGCCACCGCGTCGGCCGCTGCGCTGTTCGGCCTGCCGTGCGACGTGTACATGGGCGCGCTCGACGTCGAGCGCCAGGCGCTGAACGTCTTCCGCATGCAGCTCCTCGGGGCGCGGGTGGTCCCGGTGGAGGCCGGCTCGCGGACGCTCAAGGACGCGATGAACGAGGCCATCCGGGACTGGGTGACCAACGTCCGCGACACCCACTACGTCATCGGGTCGGTCGCCGGCCCGCACCCCTACCCCGCCATGGTCCGCGACTTCCAGTCGGTCATCGGCGAGGAGGCTCGGGCGCAGGTCCTCGCCATCGCCGGCCGGCTCCCGGAGGCAGTCGTCGCCTGCGTCGGAGGCGGCTCGAATGCGATGGGCATCTTCTCCGCGTTCCTCGAGGACCGCGAGGTGGCGCTCGTGGGCGTGGAGGCCGCCGGGCTCGGGCTCGACACCGGCAAGCACGGCGCCCCGCTCGCGCGCGGCCGGCCCGGGGTGCTCCACGGCTCGCGGAGCTACGTGCTCCAGACGGAGGGTGGGCAGATCGCCGAGGCCCACTCCATCAGCGCAGGGCTCGACTACCCGGGCGTGGGCCCGGAGCTCTCCTGGCTCAAGGACCAGGGGCGGCTGCGCCTCATGCAGGCGACCGACGACGAGGCGCTCGAGGCCCTCACCTACCTGGCACGGACCGAGGGCATCATCCCGGCGCTCGAGACCGCGCACGCCGTGGCGGCAGCCCGGACCGTCGCCCGCGAACTCGGCGCGGACGGGCTCCTCGTCGTGAACGTCTCCGGGCGCGGCGACAAGGACGTGGATCAGGTGCGACGGGCGCTGGCGGCGCGCGCCGACCGCGCCCGGCCCCGGCGACGCGCCGGGCGGCGGCCGCCCGGCCGCCGGAGGGCGCGCCGGTGACCGGCCTCGACCGCACACGCCAGGCGTTCGCGCGGGCGCGCGAGCGGGGCGAAGCCGCGCTCGTCACCTACGTCATGGCGGGCGATCCCGACCTCGCCACCTCGCGCGCCATGGCGCTCGCCTGCGCCGAAGGCGGCGCCGACGTCATCGAGCTCGGCATGCCCTTCTCCGACCCCATCGCCGACGGCCGGACCATCCAGGCCGCGGGGGAGCGGGCGCTCGCGGCGGGCACCGGGGTCGAGAGCTGCCTCCGGCTCGCGGCCGAGGTGCGGCGCGGCACCGGCGCGGCCATCGCCCTCATGGGGTACGTGAACCCGATTCTCGCCTACGGCGAGGCGCGCTTCCTCGATCGCTGCGCCGCCGCGGGCGTGGACGCCGTCATCGTTCCCGACCTGCCTCCCGAGGAGGCGGTCGACTTCCGCCAGCTCGCCGCCGAGAGGGGCGTGGCGAACGTCTTCCTCCTCGCGCCCACGTCCACGGAAGGGCGCGTGGCGGAGGCCTGCGCCGCGGCCACCGGCTTCGTCTACTTCGTTTCGGTCACCGGGGTCACCGGGGCGCGCCGCGAGTTGCCCCCGGACCTGGCGGCGAAGGTGGCCGCGGTGCGCGCGCGGAGCGCGGTCCCGGTCGTGGTGGGCTTCGGGGTCTCCTCTCCTGCGCAGGCCGCCGAGGTGGGGCGGCTCGCCGACGGCGTCGTCGTGGGCAGCGCCATCGTGGAGCGCGTCGCCCGCGGCGGCACTCGCCGGGCGCGTGCCGACCGCGTACGCCGCTTCGTGGCCGCGCTCAAGCGCTCCCTTCGTCCCGGGCCCTCGCAGCGAGTCGGGCGCGCGTAATCGGCCGACCGCGACTGCGTCGGCCGCCCCTTCCGTCCCTGCGCGCGCCACGCGCCGGGACTCGGCGGCCCCTTCCTCCATACCCGCCTTGCAGACGCGATCGACCGGATCCGCGCAGGCGTCTCCGGGTACGCGCGGGACGCCTCCCGCGCCAGCGCGGCGCGGAACGGGGAGCCGGCGGCTCGCGACGACAGCGCCGCGAGCGACCCGCGCGCGGGCAGGGCGCGCGACGCCGGGGCTCGCGGTTATCGCACCGGGCGCCCGATGGCGAGCGCGATCACCCGAGCCTGGCGCATGAGCTCCTCGAACTCGGCGAAGTCGAGCGACTGGTGCCCGTCGGAGAGCGCATTCTCGGGCTTGGGGTGGACCTCGATGATGACGCCGTCGGCTCCCGCGGCGATGCCCGCGCGGGCTATGGCGGGCACGTGGCGACGCAGCCCGATCCCGTGGGACGGATCCACGATGACCGGGAGGTGCGAGAGCGCCTTCACGACCGGGATGGCGTTGATGTCGAGCGTGTTGCGCGTCATGGTCTCGAACGTCCGGATGCCACGTTCGCACAGCATGACGTTGGGGTTCCCCTTGGCCACGATGTATTCGGCCGCCATGAGCCACTCGCGGATGGTGGCGGACAGCCCCCGCTTCAGCATCACGGGCTTCTTCACCTGGCCGAGCCGCTCGAGCAGCGAGTAGTTCTGCATGTTGCGGGCCCCGACCTGCAGGACGTCGGCGTACTGCGCCACGAGGGGAATGGTCTCGGTGCTCATGACCTCGGTGACCACCGAGAGACCGGTGCGCTCCCGCGCGAGGGCCAGAAGCCTGAGGCCCTCCTCGCGCAGCCCCTGGAACTCGTAGGGGCTCGTGCGCGGCTTGTAGGCGCCGCCGCGAAGGAAGGAGGCGCCCGCCTTCTTCACCGCCTCGGCGGTGGCGAGGATTTGCTCCTCCGACTCCACCGAGCAGGGGCCGGCCATCACCACGATGCCCTTCCCTCCCACCGGGATGCCGTTCACGTCGATGACGGTGTCCTCGTCCTTCACCTCGCGCGAGACGAGCTTGAAGGGCTGGGAGACGCGCATCGCCTCCGCCACCCCGGGAAGCATGGAGAAGTCCTCGGGGTCCACCGAGCCGGTGTTCCCGATCACGGCCACCACCCGGCGCTCCGTTCCGGAGATGGGGTGCGGGGTGAGCCCCAGCGATCGGACCTTCTCCACCACGGCCGCGAACTCGGCCTCGGTGGCATGGGGCTTCATGGCGATGAACATCGGCGCTCCTCGGGCCGGTCCGGCCCGCGTCTCGAGGCTAGAAGGGACGGCCGATCGCGCCCGCGATCACCCGGACCTGCTCCATGAGCCCCGAGAACTCGGCAGGCGTGAGCGACTGCTGGCCGTCCGACAGCGCCCGCTCGGGGCACGGGTGGACCTCGACGATGAGGCCGTCGGCGCCGGCGGCGATGCCGGCACGGGCCATGGCCGGGACGAGAGCGCGGAGCCCCACCCCATGGGAGGGATCCACCACGACCGGCAGGTGGGTGAGGGACTTGAGCAGCGGGACGGCGTTCAGGTCGAGGGTGTTCCGGGTCGCGGTCTCGAAGGTGCGGATGCCGCGCTCGCAGAGCGCCACGCGCGTGTTCCCGTGGGAGACGACGTACTCGGCCGCCATGAGCCACTCTCGAACGGTGGCCGAGGGCCCGCGCTTGAGCAGGACCGGCTTCCCAATGGGCCCGAGACGCTTGAGCAGCGAGAAGTTCTGCATGTTGCGCGCGCCGATCTGGATCACGTCGGCGTACTCGGCCACGAGCGGCAGGGTCTCGGCGTCCATGGCCTCGGTGACGACCTTCAGGCCCGTCTCCTCGCGCGCCAGCGCGAGCAGCTTGAGTCCCTCTTCGGCGAGCCCCTGGAACTCGTAGGGGCTGGTGCGCGGCTTGTAGGCGCCGCCCCGCAGGAACGTCGCCCCCGCCTGCTTCACCGCGCGCGCCGCCTCGAGGACCTGCTCCCTCGACTCGACCGAGCACGGACCCGCGATCACCGCGATGCGCGGCCCGCCGATGGCGACGCCCCCGACGTCGATGACCGTGTCCTCCGCCTTCACCTCGCGAGAGACGAGCTTGAAGGGCTGCGAGACCCGGATGGCGTCGCGCACCCCCGGCATGCCCTCGAACAGTGCCGGGTCGAGCGCCCCCTTGTTGCCGGTGATCCCGATCGCCACGCGCTGGGCACCGGAGATGGAGTGCGGGACGAGCCCCAGCGAGCGGATCTTGGCCTCGACCGCGGCGATGTCCGCGGGCGTGGCGCTGGGCTTCATGACGACGAGCATGCGGTGCTCCTGGCTCCCCGGGGAGGCGGCGAAGAATACCCCACCGCCCGGAGGCGGAACAGTCGAGCCTCACCCGGCGGGCGGGCTCAGGGGCAGTAGGGCACGCCCCCCGCGGCGTAGTAGCTCTTCGCCCGGGACACGAAGTTGCCGTTGTCCGTGCTCGGCGTCGCCTGCCCGGCCGCTCCCGCCCCGAAGGCGAGCCCGACACCGTGGGAGGCCGCCACCTCGCCGACATGGGTGAGGAGGTAGTCGACGCGGTTGTCCTGGTTCGCCGGCGCGAGCGACGCGTTCCCGAGCGGGATCTGCCACCACAGGACCGGCCTCCCCACCGCCTCGGCGACGCCCTTCGCCCAGGCGAAGGCCTGGTGGAAGTCGGGCAGCGTGGCGTTCGTCGCGTCGAACCAGTTGTGTCGCGTTCCCGCGTCCCGGTCGCTCATGTCGGCCGCGACGAAGTCACCCTGGTCCGCCCCGCATGCCCTGAGGAACGCACCGAGCGTCGCGGCCTGCCCGGCCACGTCGAAGGAGGCATTCGAGTTCTGCAGGACGTCGTACCCCGTGCCCCAGCCCGAGGCGTGGAGCCCCACCTTGGCGTTCGGGGCGTACCTGCGGACCATGGAGATCATGCAGCGCCCCAGCCCGGCGATGCTGTCCTCCTCCCCGGCGCAGTCCGTGGGGTTGGCGCTCGCCACCGCGGCGGGGAGCGCGTGGGGGTCCCCGCCCGCCTGCTCGGCGTATCCCCAGAAGTCCGGCTCCACGTGCAGGAGTGCCTTCCCGGATCCCACCCGCCCGAGGAGGAAGCGCCAGTCCGCGAGGTAGCGCGCCATGAAGGCCGGGTCGCGCGCGGCCGAGGTGACCTCGGGCGTTCCCTCCGAAACTCCGCTCGCCTGCAGGATCTCGTAGTAGGTGAACATGGGGATCTCGCCGTCGGCGCCCGCCTTGGCCGCGAAGTCGAGCGCGTACTGCCCCGGGGGCAGCTGGTCCCATTGCCAGCACCCCCACCACCCGCACCCGCCGCCGGCGCACGAGGTGCCCGCCGCCGTGCACCCCGAAGCGCACGAGGCGCAGGGGCCTTGGCCGTCGAAGAGCCCGCCCGCGAGGTAGACGTAGCGGAGGTCGAACGGCGCGAGCGCCGCGACGGAGTCGTCGCCGGAGTAGCCCACCATGACGCGGGACTTCCCGAGCGAGGCGAGCAGGTCCGAGCCGAGGCAGGAGCCTCCCCCTCCGGCCCCCGACCCTTCGCCGGCCGGGGCCGCGGCACCGCCGCAGGCGCCGAGCGCGGCGGTCAGCGCCAGGGTTGCGATCGAGCTCCGCATCGGGACGGACTCTACCTGCGCCACCGCGAAGCGAAAGGGGCCGGTGTGCGTGCCGCACCCACGCCGCAGGATGGCCACCGGGCCGGCCTCGTCTACAATCCCCGCGTGCGCGAACGGCGCTGGGACTTCCTCTACGACGTGCAGAAGCAGCCGGTGCGCGAGGTCATCCTCGAGCGCTTCGCCGACGCGCTCGCGCGGGAGCTCCAAGCCTGGCCCCCCGCCGCCGAGTGGGTGAGCGAGGAGGCGGCGCGCCGCTACCGCGCCGGCCTGGCCACCGCCCCACGCCCCGAGGTCGTCCGCCTCGCGCTCGAGCTCGCGAGGCTCGACCTCGCCCGAGAGCACGAGGCCTTCGACGAGCGCATGCGCAACGACGCGGGGGGGACGTGCCGCGCAGACGGCGAGCGCGAGGCCCTGCAGCTGCTCGTCCTCTTCGTGACCGAACAGTGCCTCTCGCTCAAGGAGTGGGCGCAAGGGGCACGCCTCAGCCGCGCGGACCTCGTGCGCGCGGTGGGGCTGGCCGAAAGGCGCCTGTTCCGGGTGACGCTGGGCTGACCGCCGGGCTCGGGCTCACTTCGGCTTCGGGACCTTCTCCCAGTCCGCGAGGAACTTCTTCAGGCCGGCCTCCGTGAGCGGGTGGTGGGCGAGCTGCGCGAGCACGGCGAACGGGATCGTCGCCACGTCCGCCCCGAGGCGCGCCGCTTGGACCACGTGGAGAGGGTTCCGCACCGAGGCCACGAGGACCTGGGTGTCGAAGTCGTAGTTCCTGTAGATCTCGAGGATCTGCGCGATCACCGCCATGCCGTCCTCGGAGACGTCGTCGATGCGCCCCACGAACGGAGAGACGTAGGTGGCCCCCGCCTTGGCCGCGAGGAGAGCCTGGTTCGGCGAGAAGCACAGCGTGACGTTCGTGCGCACGCCTTCCGCCGAGAGAACCTTCACCGCCTTCAGGCCCTCCACGATGAGGGGGATCTTCACGACGACGTTGTCGGCGAAGCGGGCGTAGTAGCGCGCCTCCCTGAGCATGCCCTCGCAGTCGATCGCGGTGACCTCCGCGGAGACGGGACCCTTCACGATCCCCACGATCTCGCGGAGCACGTCGTCGAACGGCCGGCCGGTCTTGGCGACGAGGGAGGGGTTCGTGGTGACGCCGTCGCAGAGCCCCATGTCGAGGGCCTTGCGGATCTCGCCCACGTCCGCCGTGTCGATGAAGAACTTCATGGGTACCTCCGGGCGTCCCGCGCCACGCTGCGCGCGGGACGGCTCTTCCATAGCCAACCGGTCTGACGTGCCGCAAGCGCCGGGAAGGTGCTATAGGGACCCCGCATGGCGACCCGGAAAGCGGCCGTTGACGCCCGCCGCCGCGGTGCGCGTCCCGCGACCGCGCGCGCACGCGCCCTCCTCGACTACGGCCGGGTCGTGCTCGAGACCGAGGCCCGGGCGATCGCCCGTCTGCGGCTCGACCCGGCCTTCGCCACCGCCGTCGAGTGGATCCTCGCCTGCAAGGGGCAGGTGGTCCTCAGTGGGATCGGGAAGCCGGGCTTCGTCGCCCAGAAGATCTCGGCCACGCTCGCCTCCACCGGTACCCGGTCGCTCTACCTCCACCCGGCGGAGGCGGCGCACGGGGACCTCGGTCGCGTGTCGCGGCGCGACATCTTCGTCGCCCTGTCGAACAGCGGCGAGACGGAGGAGATCCTGCGGGTCCTCCCGGCCGTGAAGCGCATCGGCGCTCGGCTGGTCGCCATGACCCGCGACCGGCAGAACCCGCTCGCGCGCGCCTCCGATCTCGTTCTCGCCATCGGCGACATCGAGGAGGCCTGCCCCATGGGGCTCGCCCCCACCGCCAGCACGGCGGCCCTGCTCGCGCTCGGGGACGCACTCGCCATGACGGTGCTCGAGAACCGGCCGTTCCGGCAGGAGGAGTACGCGCTCTACCACCCCGGCGGGAAGCTCGGGCGTCACCTCATGAAGGTCTCCGAGCTCATGCGCGACGGCGAGGGAAACCCGCTCGTGCGCCAGGATGCGCAGCTGCGGGAGGCGGTGGCCGTCATGACCCGGACCCCGGGGCGACCCGGGGCGTGCACCGTGGTCGACGGAAGGGGGCGCCTGGTCGGCATCTTCACCGACGGCGACCTGCGTCGCCTCGTGGAGCGGCAGGCGGTCGACTTCCAGGCGCCCGTGTCGTCGGTCATGACCCGGAACCCGCGGACGGTGCGGCCGGAGGATCGGCTGCTCGCCGCCGCGCGCGTGCTGCGGTCGGCCCAGATCGACCAGGTGCCGGTGGTGGATGCGCGCGGGCACGCCGTCGGCATCCTCGACGTCCAGGACCTCCTCGCGGCGCGGGTCCTGTGACCGGCGCGCTCCCACCCGAAGGTCGGCTGCGGCGCGACGTCGTCGAGGCCTGCCGCCGGCTCCACGAGCGCGGGCTCATCGGGGCCGGCGAGGGGAACGTCTCCTGCCGCCTGGGGCCGGACCGCCTCCTGGTGACGCCATCCGGCGCGAACAAGGGCTTCCTCCGTCCGGAGGACCTCCTCGTCGTCGACGCCGAGGGGCGCGTCGTCCGCGGACGGGGACGCCCCTCGACCGAGCTCCGCATGCACCTCGCCGCCTACCGCGCGCGCCCCGACGCCGGAGCGGTCGTGCACGCCCATCCGCTCACCGCGGTGGCGTTCACGGTCGCGGGGCTGCCCCCGCCGAACGCGATCCTCCCGGAGGCGGTCCTCGTCCTCGGCGAGGTCGCGGTGGCGCCGTTCGCGACGCCGGGCACCGACGAGGTACCGAGGTCGCTCGCCGGCCTCTGGCGCGGGCGCGAGGTCCTGCTCCTCGAGCGGCACGGGGCGCTGGCCCTCGGCCGGGACGTGTTCCAGGCCTTCGACCGGGTCGAGACCCTCGAGCGCGTCTGCCGCGTGGCGCTCGCGGCGCGCCTCCTCGGACGCTGCGAGCCCCTGCCGCCCGACGCCGTCGATGGCGTGCGGCGGGCCGGGCAAGCCCTCGCCCGAGGCGCTACCAGCCGAACAGCACGCCGACCGCGATCCCGAGCCCGATCTCCACGGCGATCGCGACCGTGAGCGCCATCCCGACCGCCTTCTCCACCGACCCCTTCATGCGCCACCTCGCTGCTGCCCGGAGTCCTGGCGCCCGGCTGCCCGGAAGGAAGGCGAGAGCGCTTCCCCCGGCGCCGGAGCGGCCGATTTCCCGGCCCCGAGGGGGATGGTGCAAGGTCCGCGCCGGCCCCTTCCGCGGTCACGCCGGGTAGAGGCCGGACGGGACCACGGCGAGCGGCGGTGCCGCGGCGAGCAGCGCCGCCACCGTGGCGCCGGTCCCGGGCACGACGAGCGCGGGGGCGAGCTCCGCGAGGGGCGCGAGCACGAAGCGGCGATGCGCCATCCGCGGGTGCGGCACGGTGAGCGCCGCCGTCCGAACGATCCGGTCCCCGAAGAGGAGGAGGTCGAGGTCGAGGGTGCGCGGCCCCCAGCGGGCGCCTTTGCGGCGGTCCCGCAGGGCCTCGTCCTCGGCCTCGCGCAGGAGCTGGTGGAGCGACTCCGGGGTACGGCCGGTCTCGAGCTCGAGGACCGCGTTCAGATAGCGGGGCTGCGGAGGCCCGACGGGCTCGCTGTCGTAGACGCGCGAGGCGCGCAGGACGGCGACGAGCGGGGCGCCCCGCAGGAAGCGGGCCGCCCGCCCCAGGTTCGCCCAGCGGTCGGCGAGGTTCGATCCCACGGCGACGTAAGCGCGCATGGCCTGAGCGGGCGACGGCCTCCGGCTAGACGACCGGGTTCCGAAGGATGCCCACGCCGGATGCCTCGACCTCGACCCAGTCCCCGCGGCGGATCGGGCCGACGCCGGAGGGCGTCCCGGTCGTCACCACGTCCCCGGGAAGCAGCGTCATGACCTGGGAGATGTAGGCGACGAGGGCGAAGGGGTCGACCACCATGTCGCGGGTGAAGCCGCGCTGCCGCTCCTCCCCGTTCACGCGGCAGGAGACGACGAGGTCCATCGGGTCGAGGTCGGTCGCAACGACGGGCCCGATCGGGCAGAACGTGTCGAACGACTTCGAGCGCGTGAAGTGCGCCTCCGCCCGCTGGATGTCGCGGGCGGTCACGTCGTTGAGGCAGGTGTACCCGAAGATGCCCTGGCGCGCCTCGGCCGCCGAGACCCGGGTGAGCACCCGGCCGATCACGCAGGCGAGCTCGGCCTCGTGGTGCACCTCGTTCGACGCCTCGGGCAGGCGGATCTCCTGCATCGGACCCACCACCGCGGTCGACGGCTTGATGAAGAGCAGCGGCTCGCGCGGGACGTCCTGCCCGAGCTCCTTTGCATGGGCGCGGTAGTTCCGCCCCACCGCCACGACCTTGGAAGGCGCGACCGGGGCGACGAGGGACACCTGCGAGGGGTCGAGCCTCTGGCCCTCCGGCAGCCCGCCGGCCCACGGCTCCGCGGTGAGCGCCCGCAGATGAGAGCCCTCGAGGACGCCGTAGCGCTCGTGGCCGTCCTTCCGGAAGCGGCAGGTCCTCACCGGTTCCCCCGGAGCCCGAGCACGTCCTGCATGTCGTACAGGCCCGGGGCGCGGCCGACCACCCACCGCGCGGCGCGCAGCGCACCTCGCGCGAACTGGTCCCGGGAGGTGGCCCGGTGGGTGAGCTCGAGCCGCTCGCCCTGCCCGGCGAAGAAGACCGTGTGCTCCCCGACCACGTCGCCGCCGCGGAGGGCCATCACGCCGATCTCGCGCGGCGTGCGCTCTCCGACCATGCCGTGGCGCGCGAAGACGAGGTCGCGCTGCGGGTCGCGGCCGAGGGCCTCCGCCGCCACCTCGGCGAGGCGCGCCGCGGTGCCGCTCGGGGCGTCCTTCTTCTTGCCGTGGTGCAGCTCGACCACCTCGACGTCGTAGGCGTCGCCGAGCACCCGAGCCGCCTCGGCGACGAGCGCGAACATCACGTTCACGCCCACGCTCATGTTGGGCGAGAGGACGATCGGCACGCGCGCCGCGGCGCCGCGCACGCGCGCCTTCGCCTCCGCCGTGAACCCGGTGGACCCGATGACGATCGGGACGCCGAGCCGCGAGCAGGTCTCGGAGGCGGTCGCCGAGGCCTCGAACGCCGTGAAGTCGACCACCACGTCGGGCCGCACCCGCCCGATCATGTCGGCGAGGTCGGGGCCGAGCGGCACCCCGGTGCGTCCCATGCCGGCGGCCTCGCCGGCGTCGGCGGGCCCAGCGTAGCCGGGGCGCTCGACCGCCCCCACCGCCGCGAGCCCCTCGGCCTCCTTCAGCATCCGCAGGATCTGGCCACCCATCCTCCCGGCGGCCCCGGTGACCACGACCTTCACCATGACTGGACGTACCTCCTCGGGCTGCGGCGAGCGCCTCCGGGTCGCCCGGCGCGGGGGCCCCCGCCGTGGGACCCGGACGGAGCCGCGCGCCTCCCGTCGCCTCGCACGTTCACCCCTTCGCGCACCACGGCGCGGGCGCTTCGGCCGCCGCTAGGCGGCGACCACCAGCCCGAAGCGCACCATCGCGTCCCGCACCTTCGCGAGGCTCGCCTCGGAGACCGGCCACAGCGGCAGCCGGATCTCGGGACCGGCCTTGCCGAGAAGCGCCACCGCGGCCTTCACCGGACCAGGGTTCGTCTCGATGAACATCACACGGTTCAGCTCCGCGAGCGCGACCTGCTTCGAGAGCGCCGTGGCGTAGTCCCCCTTGAGGGCGGCGGCCACGAGCTCCTTCATGGCCCTCGGAGCGACGTTGCCGACCACCGAGATCACCCCGTTGCCGCCGCAGGCGATGTAGGGCAGTACCGTGAAGTCGTCGCCGGACAGGAACGCGATCGCTTCCTTGCCGACCTTCTCGACGAGCTGGACCTGGCGGTCCATGTTGGCCGTCGCCTCCTTGATGCCGGCGATGGCCCCCGCCTTCGCCAGCCTCGCGACCGTGTCGGGCATTAGGTCGACCGCGGTGCGGCTCGGGACGTTGTAGGCCACCACCGGGAACCCGGTCGCGTCCCAGATGGCCATGTAGTGGCGGTAGAGCCCCTCGGGCGTCGGCTTGTTGTAGTAGGGCGTGACGACCAGGGCGGCGTCCGCCTTGAGCTCGCGGGCCAGGCGGACGCCCTCGATGGCCTCGGCCGTCGAGTTCGATCCCGCACCGGCGATCACCTTGATGCGCCCGCGCACGGCCTCCACCACGGTCCGGATCACGTCGGCGCGCTCCTGGACGGTGAGGGTCGCCCCCTCGCCGGTGGTGCCGCAGGGCACGATGCCGTCCGTCCCCTCCGCCACCTGCCACTCGGCGAGGTCGCGAAGCGCCTTCAGGTCGGGCTTCCCGTCCTTCAGCGGCGTGACGATGGCGACCATTGAGCCGTGCAGCTTCATGGGATCCTCCGGGTGGGGGACCGACTCTAGCCCATCCGGCGCGCTCGCGTGAACCGGCGCCCCGGGGGCGAAGGCTTCTCGCCCCGGACGAGGTCGGGCCACGACTCCCGCTTCCGGACGAGCCGGGCCTCGTCGCCGGCGACGAGCACCTCGGCGGCGCGCGGCCGGGCGTTGTAGTTGGAGGCCATGGCGAATCCGTAGGCCCCGGCGGAGCGCACGCAGAGGAGGTCGCCCCGCTCGGGGATCGGCAGGCGCCTCCCCTGGGCAAGGAAGTCCGACGACTCGCAGACCGGGCCCACCACGTCCATGACCGCCTCCGGGCGGCCGGCGGTCTCGGCGACCGGCTCCACGTCGTGGTGCGCGCCGTAGAGGCTCGGCCGGACGAGGTCGTTCATGGCCGCGTCGACGACGGCGAAGCGCTTGCGACCGCTTTTCTTCACGTAGAGGACCCGCGTGACGAGCACGCCGGCGTTCCCGACGAGGACGCGCCCGGGCTCCAGGATCACCTCGCCGCGGAAGCCCCGGAGCGCCCGATTCACGGCCGTGCCGTACTCGTCGGGGTGCGGCGGATCCTCGTCCCGGTACTGGATGCCGAGCCCGCCGCCGATGTCCAGGTGCCGGACGCGGATCCCCGCCCGCGACAGCTCGGAGGCGAGGGCCCGCACCCGGGCGATGGCGTCCAGGAAGGGCGCGACCGTGGTGATCTGCGATCCGATGTGGCAGGCGATCCCGCGGATCTCGAGAGCCGGGTCGCGCGCGGCGAGGTGGAAGAGGCGGCGTGCGTCGGCGACCGACACCCCGAACTTGCTCTTCTTGAGCCCCGTCGCGATGTAGGGGTGCGTGCGGGGATCGACGTCCGGGTTCACCCGCAGAGCCACCGGCGCGCGGAGCCCGAGGCGCCGCGCCACCACCGAGACCCGCGCGAGCTCCGGCCCGCTCTCGACGTTCAGGCAGCGGATCCGCTGCGACAGCGCGAAGGCGATCTCCTCGTCCGTCTTGCCGACCCCGCTGTAGACCACCTTGCGGGGGTCCCCGCCGCCCTTCAAGACCCGGTAGAGCTCGCCACCGGAGACGATGTCGAAGCCGGCGCCGAGGCGGGCGAAGAGGTGGATCACCGAGAGGTTGGAGTTCGCCTTGAGGGCGTAGCACACGAGGTGCGCGAGACCCGCGAGCGACCGGTCGAGAACCCTCCAGTGCCTCGTCAGCGTGGCCGTCGAATACACGTAGAGGGGCGTCCCGTAGGCGCGGGCCAGATCCTCGAGGGGGATGCGCTCGGCGCAGAGGACGCCGCGGCGGCGCTGGAAGTGGTTCATCGGTCGCAGGGCCCCCCGTCCGATCCACACGGGGGCGCCTCCGCCGGCGCCCTGGCGCCTCCGTCCGCCGCCGGCGACGGCGACGGGGGGCGGGGCGGGGCCTTCACGCCGCACCCGAGCGCGGCGAGCACGGCGGCGAGCGCGAGCGCCCTCACCGCCCGAGCTCCTTCCGCCAGCGGAGGATCTGGCGGGCGACCTGCCGGGGCCCGGGCGCGCCCGGGATCTCCCGCCGCGAGAGGCTCCGCTTCGGGTCGAAGCAGCGGGCCACGTCGCGCCCGAACTTCGGGTGGAAGGTGCGCCACTCGGCGGGGCGCAGGCTCGAGAGCGGGCGCCGCTCCCGCGCGGCGAAGGCCGCCGCACGCCCCACGGCCTCGTGGGCCTCCCGGAAGGGGACGCCGCGCCGCACCAGGTGCTCCGCGGCGTCGGTGGCGAAGGCCTCGCCTCCGCCGAGCGCCTCGCCCATCCGCGCCGCGTCGAACCGGGCGGTGGCGATGGCGCCGGAGAGCGCCTCGAGCGTCTCCACGAGCGATCGCGGGGCGCCGAGCAGGGGCCGCTTGTCCTCCTGCAGGTCGCGGTTGTAGCTGAGCGGCAGGCTCTTGAGCACCGCGAGCAGCGAGACCAGGTCCCCGAGCGCCCGCCCCGCGCGGCCGCGGGCGAGCTCCGCCACGTCCGGGTTCTTCTTCTGCGGCATGAGCGAGCTGCCGGTCGCGAAGGAGTCGTCGAGCTCCATGAACCCGAACTCGCGGGTGGTCCAGAGCACCACCTCCTCTCCGAGCCGGGAGAGGTGGACGGCGGCGAGCGCGCAGTCGAACACGAGCTCCACGGCGCTGTCCCGATCGCTCACGGCGTCGAGCGAGTTCTCGGTGACGCGCGCGAAACCGAGCGCGCGCGCGGCCCGCAGCCGGTCGAGCGGCAGGGTGGAGCCGGCCAGGGCACCGGAGCCGAGCGGGCTCACGGCGGCGCGCCGGGCCGTCTCGGCAAAGCGCTCCCGGTCGCGCCCCAGCATCTCCACGTGGGCGAGCAGGTGGTGCGCGAGCGAGACCGGCTGCGCCCGCTGCAGGTGCGTGTAGCCCGGGAGGAGCGTGTCGCGGTGGCGCTCGGCCTGCCCGAGCAGCGCCAGCATGAGCCCGCGCAGCGCTTCGTCGCACCTCCGGCACGCATCGACGACGAACAGCCGCTCGTCGAGGGCGACCTGGTCGTTGCGGCTGCGTCCGGCGTGCAGGTATCCCGCGTCCCGCCCCACGATCTCGCCGAGGCGGCGCTCCACGTGCGTGTGGACGTCCTCGAGCGACGGGTCGAACCGCACCTTGCCGGCGGCGAACTCCCGGCGGACCCGCTCCAGGCCGCTGCGGATGCGGCGGGCCGCCGCCCGCGGCACGATGCCCCGCTCGGCGAGCATGGCCACGTGGGCCTGGCTCCCGCGGATGTCCTCCTCGTACAGGGCGACGTCGTCCTGGATGGACGCCGACATCCGGACGAGCCGGGGATCCGCCTCGCCGGCGAGCGCGGCGCGCGAGACGGGCTGGGCCTTCCTTCGCGTCTTCATCGGGGCCGCGGAGGCTATCACGCCCCGCCCCGCCGTAGAACGGCCCCCCGGGGACGAGGAGCTAGTAGACGATGCCCAACCCGGAGTGCAGGTACTGGGCGACGCCCGAGGGCGACACCACGCTCGAGACGCCGCTCGAGGTCGTCGTCACGTCGAAGGCCGACAGCGGCTTCAGGAGGCCGTAGCTCAGGAAGAACACGAAGCCGTCGTCCGACTGGTACTTCACGCCCAGGTCGAGCTCGACCCCGAGGGGCTTGTTCTTCATGGACGGCGTCGCCTGGGCGTTGAAGGCCTGCGAGTAGAGGACCTGCGCCCAGACGTTCAGCCCTTCGAGGATGTCCCACTTGAACGTGGGCTTCAGGTACCACCCGTTCGTCACCGTCCCGATGAGCTCGTGCCAGAGGATGAGGTCCACCTGGTAGGCGGGGTTGAACCGGTAGTTGTTGATGCTGCCGGAGGTACCCGCCACCGGCGAGTACTGCTGGCCGTCGAAGGTTCCGGGATACACGGTGCAGGTCACCGGGACCTTCGTGTAGTCGCAGCTGCGCCCCGGGTAGACGCCGAAGCCGGGGCCGTTGCCGGGAGAGGCCGCGCCGAACTCGCCGCCGATGGCCACCTTCCCGGTCTCCCCGAGCTTCCCGACGGCCTTCACCACCCCGCCGAACTGCCGGATGCTCTCGGGCCCCACCGACTGGGTCGGGTCGGAGTTGAACGACGCGTTCCCGATGCTCCCGAAGACGCCCACCGCCTCGGCCTCGAAGAGGAACCGCTTGAGGACGAAGCGCCCGAAGAGGTCGAGCGTGCCCGCGTTGGCGCTGCGGTTGATCTGCGCGACGCTCGACGACAGCGGCTGCTGCAAGGAAAGGGTCGTCCAGCCGATCCTCTGCGACTTGTAGTTGAAGAGCAGGCCGTAGTTGATGCTCGCGAGCCCCTTGTCGAGCTTCCGCTTCTGCTGGTCGGCCGTGTCCTCGCGCACCAAGCGGATGCCGATCGCGCCGACGTCGTCGGCGTCGGTGACGTTGAGCGGCTGGCCGATCCCCGCCGGCATGCTGCTGTAGAGGAGACCGGCGCTGTACCAGTCGTAGTACGGGATGATCGCAAGGCCGCCGAGGACCATGGTGATGGGAATGGCGAACTGGATCCGGTCGACGTTGTCGCCGTAGTCGGAGTCGAGCCCGTCCCCGGCGTTCTCGTAGATGCCCGCGCCCCACTGGGCGGGCATGCGGCCGAAGGAGAGGAGCCCCACGGGTGTCTGGACCTCTCCCCAGACGCGCTGGACCTCGACGGCGTTCGTGTACCAGTCCTTGCCGCTCGTCGGCGACAGCTGGCCCTGCGCGAAGTAGTCGAGGTTGTTGTAGTTCGGGCCGATGGGCGTGGAGCCGAAGACGACGTTCAGGAAGTCGAGGGTGGCGCGGATGCGGACCTGCTCCGAGATGTTGAAGGTCGAGTCCACGCGCAGCTTCATGTTCCCGCTCGTCTGCGTCCCGTTGTGGTCGTAGGCGGTGGAGTTGCCGAGCCACAGGTACCAGCCGGCGGGGTCGGCGGGCAGGCCCAGGTTCATGTTGTTGAAGAGGTCCCACCGGAACCGGAAGTAGCCGTTCAGCTCGAGGAACTGGAGCTTCTTCTTCTCCTCCTGCTCCCCGAGGAACTCGGCTGCCGACTGCGCTCCCTGGATCTCCGCGCGCACCTCGTCGCGCAGCTGCTCCTTCACCTTCGCCACCTCGCGCTGAACGGCTTCCTGGATCTGCCGGTCGATCTCGGCCTGGGTGGGCGCGGGGGCGGGCGCCGTGCCCTCCGCCTGGACCTTCGCCGCGTCCGGCTTCGCGACCGGGGCGGCGGGCGTCTGTGCCTCCGCGGCGCCGAGGAAGAGCGGCGCGGCGAGGCCGAGGAGGAGAAGGCGCGTCATGGTGCCCTCACTAATCACGCGGTTCGCCACGGGGTCAAGGACTCTTGGGACCCTGGCGCAGCTCGACGAGCACGCCGCGGCTTCCCTTCGGGTGCACGAAGGCGACCCGGGCGCCCCCCGCTCCGGGACGCGGCTTGTCGTCGAGCAGCGGCGCCCCGCGGGCGCGAAGCGCGGCCATCGCCGCCTCGATGTCCGGGACCTCGAGGCAGACGTGGTGCAGCCCCTCGCCGCGCTTCTCGATGGCCTTCGCCATGGGGCTGTCGGGGCTGCTCGGGGAGACGAGCTCGATGCGCCCGGCGCCGTGCCCGAAGATGGCCACGCGGACCTTCTCCGTCGGGACCTCCTCGACCTCGGCAAGCTCGAGCCCGTAGACGTCCCGGTAGAGCGCGATGGCGGCCTCCAGGTCCGAGACGAGGATGGCGACGTGGTCGAGGCCCTTCATGCTTCCTCCGCGGCTTTGGGGGGGGCCGGATCAAAGACGGGCCGCGCCGCGGAGTCAACTGGCACCTAGAGCGCGCGGGACTCCGTCCTGACCACCGACAGCGCCCCGATGAGCCCGACCGCATCCATCCGGGTGCCACGCCCCAGAGTGACGTGGGTCGCGTCCGCCACCTCCTGGTCGAAGGTGGGGTCGACGGCGATCCACGCGCCCCCGACCTTCACCTCGGCCCACTCGTGCCAGTAGAGCCCGTTCCCGCCCTCGCCGTAGTTCGCGTAGACGAGGCCGTAGGCCAGGCGCGCCGGGATCCCCGCGGCGCGGGCGAGGGCCACGAAGAGGAGGGCGTGCTCCGTGCAGTCGCCCTTCCCCGTGTGCAGCACCTCGCTCGCGCGGTCCCGGCTCTGCCCGTAGACCTTCTCGAGCCGGCGGTTGACCTCCCGGGAGAGCTTGCGGGCGGCGGCCCACCGGCCCGCGGTCTTTCCGGCCACGCCGTCCGCGAGCGCGCGCACGTCGGGGTGATCCCAGTCCACCTCCGGGGTGGCCTCCAGGTCCTCGCCGCCCTTCGGGTCCGGCTTGAGCCGGGGCTCGTCCCTGGCCGGGTCGTCCGCGGCCGGGCGCCGCGCGGTCACGGTGACGAGCGCCTCCCCGTTGGCGCCGGCCGTGACGAGCTGGCGCCCGTCGTCGCCGGCGAAGGAGGTCGGGAGCCCCTTCATCGTGTAGGTGATGGCCATGGGGACGTCCCTGGAAAGCGGACCCGGCAGCGCCACCCGCGACATGTTGAACAGGTCGACGACGTCGATTCGCCGGGCGATGTCCTCGGGCTCCGCCCGGGCGACCAGCGCCTCGCCGTAGCGGACCTCGAGCGTGCGCCCGTCCTCGGCGATGAGCACGCGTCCCGCCATGCGGTCCCCCTCCTCCAGCTCCTCGACGACCGCGACCGGCACCGCGACCCCCGCGCCGCCGAGCGTCGTGCGCTCGACGAAGCGGTCCTGCACCTTCCTGTTCCGGCGACGCTCCAGCTCGATCTGGGCGCCCTCCACCTGCCCGCAGCGGGCGGCGGCGAGGCGGGCCGCGTCCGCCTGCTCGGCGGTCTCCGCCGGCTGCAGCTCCACCGTCTGGACGCCGTCCTCCGCCGTGAGCGTCGCCTTGCAGGTCCTCGGCCCGCAGACGAGCTCGCCCTTGCGGTTGCCCCCGTCCCCGGACCGTTCCATCCGGTAGGAGAGCAGCCGCCCGCCCGGCCTCGCCTCGTAGACCTTCTCGTCGACCTGGCCCCGGCGCACCGTGCGCGGCCCGACCTTCGCCTCGATCACCATCTCCTGGCGGGAGACGAGGACCTCGCGGCCCTCGCGGCGCTCCTGCACCACCTCGGCCTTCAGCCAACCGGCCTTCTTGTTGAGGAGGTAGAGCCCGAACCACTCCCAGCCCGCCGGGCGGCGGACGGAGAGGATCGACGCGTCGGGTCGGCAGGCGGACGCCGCAGCCTTGGGTGCGGCCGGCGCGGCGGGGGAAGCGAGGACGGCGGCGAGGAACATGGCGGTGGGTCTCATGTCTCGATGGGCTCCCTAGGGATGTCGGCGGTTCTAACAGAAACTGGCGTTCCGCTCGCGGCGGGTCTCTGATCCGTCCGCATGAGCGTCGTCTGGGTGCTGATCCTCGCGGGATCGGTCCTCGCCGCGGCGGCGACGGGGCGCGTGGGCGATCTCCCCGGCGCCATCGCGGACTCCGCCGGCAAGGCCATCGCCACATCCATCGGCCTCGCCGGCGTCCTCGCCCTCTGGCTCGGTCTCATGCGGGTCGCCGAGCGGGCGGGCCTCGTCGACGCCCTCGGGCGGCTCGCGCGCCCCCTGCTGCGGCGGCTCTTCCCGGAGGTCCAAGCCGGGTCGCCGGCGATGGGTGCGATGGTCATGAACATCTCCGCGAACATGCTCGGGCTGGGGAACGCCGCCACTCCCTTCGGGATCAAGGCCATGGAGGAGCTCGAGAAGGAGAACCCGCACCCCGGGACGGCGACCGACGCCCAGGCCCTCCTCTGCGCCATGAACACCGCGAGCCTGCAGCTCGTTCCCGCGACCGTCATCGCCCTGCGTGCCGCGGCCGGGGCGCGGCAGCCCGCGGACATCCTCGGGGCGACCCTCGTCGCCTCGTCGTGCGCGGTCGTCACGGCGGTCGCCGCCGCCAAGCTCCTCCGGCGCCTCTACCCCGCCCCGGCCGCGCGCCGAGGCGCCCCCGGCGAGGGCACCCGTGCTTAGGAGCGCCCTCGAGCTCGCCTCCGCGTGGGCGGTCCCGGTCCTCGTGGCCGGCATCCCGGCCTACGCACTCGCCCGCAAGGTGAAGGTGTACCCCGCCTTCCTGGAGGGCGCCCGGGAAGGGCTCCTCGTCGCGCTGCGCATCGTTCCCCCCCTCGTCGCCGTCTTCGTCGCGCTGGGGATGCTGCGGGCCTCCGGCGCGCTCGCCGCCCTCTCTGCGCTCGCGGCACCCTTCACCGACCGGCTCGGCATCCCGCCGAGCGTGCTGCCGATGGTCGTCGTGCGGCCGCTCTCCGGCGGGGCAGCGCTGGGCGTGGTCGGCGACGTGCTCCGCGCCGAGGGGCCCGAGAGCCGCGCCGGCTACCTCGTGTCGGTGATGGCCGGCTCGACGGAGACCACCTTCTACGTGCTCGCCGTCTACTTCGGGGCGGTCGGCGTCTCCCGCTACCGCCAGGCGCTCCCCGCCGGGCTCCTGGCCGACGCGGCCGGCTTCGCCGCGTCGGTGGTCGTCGTCCGGGCGCTGTTCGGATAGGCGCGGGCGGCACGCCCGTCTGATCGCGATCAACCGCCGGTGGCATCGGCACCCATTCTGGTCGTAGCGGACCGCGCGCGCGGGTCCATGCTGGGAAAGGGTCGGACTTCCAGCGGCCCCGGAGGATGCACGTTGAACCGAGCCTGGCACGGGGCCTGGCCGGCGCTCCTCGCGACCGCCCTCTCGTCCTGCAGCGCGAGCGGCAACCAGGTCCCGCTGCTCGCCTACGGCAGCGTGGAGGCGCGCCAGGTCCGCGTGGCGTCGCGGACGGGAGGGCGCGTGCTCCGCGTCCTCGTGGACGAGAACGACGCGGTCGTGCCCGGACAGCCCCTCGTGGAGATCGACGTGCGGGAGCTCGAGGCCCAGCGCGACCAGGCGCGGGCGGCGCTCGGCCAGGCGGTAGCGCGGGAGCGGCTGCTCGTGCACGGCGCCCGCCGGGAGGACGTCGTCGAGGCGGAGAAGGCCCTCGCCGCCGCCCGGGCTCGCCTCGAGCAGGCTCGCCTGGATCTCCGCCGCGCCGAGGAGCTGCGCGCCGGCGAGGCCATCCCCGTCGCGGGTTACGACGCCGCTCGCACGGCCGCGGACCTCGCCGAGAGCGACGCCGCCGCCCGCCGCGCCGAGCTCGAGAAGGTCGTCGGCGGTGCCCGGGCCGAGGAGCTCGAGGAGGCCGCCGCCGCGCGTGCCCTGGCGGAGGCGGCGCTCGTGGCCGCGGAGGACCGGGTGCGCGACCGCATGCTGGAGGCGCCGACCGCGGGCGTCGTGATCCACCGGATGGTCGAGCCGGGAGAGGTGGCGCGCGCCGCGACGCCCCTCCTCGTCATCGCGGAGCTCAGCCGGCCCTACCTCGACGTCTACGTCCCCGAACCGCGCCTCGCCGAGGCGCGGCTGGGCGCGCCCGCGGAGGTGCGCGTCGACGCACTGCCCGGGCGGTCCTTCCGGGGCACGGTGAGCCACGTGGCCGCCGAGGCGGAGTTCACCCCCAAGAACGTCCAGACCGCCGAGCAGCGCGCCCGGCTGGTCTTCCGCGTGCGCGTGGACGTGGACGACCCGGGCGGCCAGCTCCGGCCGGGGATGCCGGGCTCGGCGACCTTTGGCACCGCCGGCGCCGCCCGGCCGGACGGTGGCCCCCTGGCGGACGGGAAGAGGAAGTCGTGACCGACGGGCCGGCGGTCGAGCTCCGGGACGCCCGCCGCGCCTTCGGCGCCGTCCGGGCGCTCGACGGGATGAGCTTCGACGTCCGGCCCGGCGAGATGTTCGGGCTCGTCGGGCCCGACGGCGCCGGCAAGACCACCGCGCTCCGCGCGCTGCTCGGCCTCGTGCGGCTCGACGCCGGGAGCGCGCGCGTGCTCGGCGCCGAGATCGGGCGCGACCGCTCCCGCAAGGCCGCGGTGGGATACCTGTCGCAGCGCTTCACCCTCTACGGGGACCTGACCGTCGACGAGAACCTGGACTTCTTCGGGGAGATCCACCGGGTCGCCGACCTCGCGGCGCGGCGCGCGCGGCTTCTCGCCTTCACGCGCCTCGAGCGCTTCCGCCGCTGGCGCGCGGACCGGCTCTCGGGCGGCATGCAGAAGAAGCTCGCGCTCGCCTGCACGCTCGTGCACATGCCGCGCGTCCTGCTGCTCGACGAGCCCACGACGGGGGTCGACCCCATCTCGCGCCGGGAGCTCTGGGGCCTCCTCTCCGAGCTCCTGCTGTCCGGCCTCTCGGTGCTCCTCTCGACGCCGTACCTCGACGAGGCCGAGCGGTGCGGACGCGTGGCGCTCGTGCGGGCCGGGCGCACCCTCGCCTGCGAAACGCCGGCGGCGCTTCGCGCCTCGCGTCGCGCCAGCGTCGTCGAGGTCGTCTGCGCCCCGGCCCGCCGCGCCCGCGACCTCCTCGCCGCCGAGCCGCGCGTGGCGGAGGTCCAGCTCTTCGGCGACCGCCTGCACGTGGTGCCGCGTCGGCGCGACGATCGCCTCGCCGACGCCGTGGCGCGCCTCGAGGGCGTCACGGTCTCCGCGGTGCGCACCGTCGAGCCCTCCCTCGAGGACGTGTACATCTGGCGGGTCGCCGAGGAGGAGGCGCGGGAGGCAGGCGCCGACGATCGCGCGAGGGGGCACCCGTGACCGCCGCGCCCTCGCCCGCGGTCACCGTCGAGGTCCGGGAGCTCACCCGGCGCTTCGGCCCGCTGCTCGCGGTCGACCGGGTCACCTTCGACGCACGCCGCGGCGAGATCCTCGGATTCCTGGGCCCCAACGGGGCCGGAAAGTCGACGACCCTCCGGATGCTCTGCGGGCTCCTTTCCCCGACGTCCGGGTCCGCGCGGGTGGCGGGGGCGGACGTGGTGGCCGAGCCCGACGAGGTGAAGCGGCGCATCGGCTACATGAGCCAGCGCTTCTCCCTCTACGGCGACCTGCGTGCGTCCGACAACCTGGACCTGTACGGTGCGCTCTACGGGATGTCCGGGCCCGAGCTCCGCCGACGGCGCGCCTGGGCCGAGGAGATGACCGGGCTCCCCGGCCGCCTCGGCGACCGCGTGGACGACCTCCCGGGCGGGTTCCGGCAGCGCCTCGCCCTCGCCTGCGCGCTGCTCCACGAGCCGGAGGTCGTGTTCCTCGACGAGCCCACCGGCGGCGTCGATCCCGCCATGCGGCGCGCCTTCTTCCGGCTCATCGACGAGCTCGCCGCTTCCGGGGTCACCGTCTTCCTCACCACCCACTTCCTCGACGAGGCCGAGTACTGCCACCGCGTCGCGCTCATCTCGCGGGGGCGCATCGTGGCCGAGGGCACCCCCACGGCGCTGAAGGCCCTCCTCGGCGAGGAGGCGATCGTCGAGGTCCGGTCCGACCGCCCCGGTGCCGCCCTCGAGGCGATCGGCGGCGAGCCCAGGCTGCGCGAGGCGGCACTCTTCGGCGCCGGCGTCCACGCGCGGGCCGCTCCCGGCGTCCCGGAGGGGGAGGCGCTCGCGGCGGCGGAGACCGCGCTCGAGCGGGCGGGCGTCCCCCACTCGGCCCCCGTGGCCGTGCCCCCCACGCTCGAGGACGTCTTCCTCGAGGTCGTCCGGCGGGAGGAGGGGCGATCGTGAGCCTCCTCGCCGTCGCCCGAAAGGAGCTGCGGCAGCTCTCGAGGGATCCCCGGAGCCTGGCCGTGCTCGTCGCCATGCCCGCCGCGCTGACGCTCCTCTTCGGGACGGTCCTCTCGCTCGACGTGCGGCGGGTGCCGCTCGCGGTCCTCGACCGCGACTCGACGGCCGCCTCGCGCTCGCTCGTCGCCGCCATGACCTCGGGGGAGTACTTCACGCTGTCGGCACGGCCGTCGTCGGAGGAGGAGCTCGGATCGCTGCTTTCGGCGGGCCGGGCGACCGTCGCGGTCGTCGTGGGCCGCGGCTTCGAGAGCCTGCTCGCCCGGGGCGAGCACCCGGCCGTCCAGGTCGTCGTCGACGGCTCCAACGCCACCAGCGCACAGACGGCTCTTGGCTACGCCGAGCAGTACCTCACCGCCACGGGCGCACGCCTGGCCGGCGCGACGATCGCCCCGTCCCCCGCGGCGCGGCTGCGCGTCCTCTACAACCCCGAGCTCGCCTCGGACCGGTTCCTGCTGCCCGGGCTCATGGCGATGATCCTCATGATCTCGGCGACCGTGGCCACTTCGCTCTCCATCGTGCGGGAGCGCGAGACCGGGACCATCGAGCAGCTGCTCGTCTCCCCGCTCACGGCGGCGGAGGTCGTCCTCGGGAAGGCCCTGCCCTACGGGGCGCTCTCCCTCCTCGCCGCCCTGCTCGTCATGGCGACCGCCTGGCTCGCCTTCGGCCTTGCGGTGAAGGGCAGCTTGCTCGCGTTCCTCTCGCTCGCCGCCCTCTTCGTCCTCGGTGCCCAGGCGCTCGGGCTCGTCATCTCGTCGGTGACGCGGAGCCAGCAGGTGGCCTTTCAGCTCGCCACCTACGCCACCATGCTCCCCTCCTTCGTGCTCTCCGGCTTCGTGTTCCCGCTGCGCTCCATGCCCGAGGCCCTGCAGTGGCTCGCGGCGCTCCTGCCGGCCCGCTACTTCGTCTCCGGGCTCCGGAGCGTCGTGCTGAAGGGGGCGGGGCTCGGGGTCGTCTGGCCCGACCTGGCGGCGCTCGCGGGCTTCGCCGCCCTCATGCTCGGCGCGGCGATCTGGCGCCTCCAGCGGGGGCAGCTGTGACGACCTCGGGCGGCTGGATCGCCCTCGGCGGGCTCGTCCGCAAGGAGCTGCGGCAGATTCGCGCCGACCCGCGCATGATCCCGGTTTTGGTGGTCGCCCCCGTGCTGCAGCTGCTCATCTTCGGCTACGCGGCCACCATGGACGTCACGCGCGCCCGCGTGGCGGTGGTCGACCTCGACGGGTCGCCGGCCAGCCGCTCCCTGGCGGCCCGCATCGCCTCCTCCGACTCCTTCGAGCTCGCCGGCCGCGTCCCCACCGCCGACGCCGGCGAGCGACGTCTCCTGCAGGGCTCGGCCGACCTGGTGCTGACCGTGCCGGCCGGGTACGGCCGCGAGCTCGCCGCGCGGCGGGACGCCACGGTCCAGTTCCTCGTCGACGGGACGGAGTCGACGACGGCTTCGATCGGCATGGCCGGCGCCGCCGGCCTCCTCGACTCTCTCACCGCGCAGGCCTCCGCGGAGCCTTCGCCCGGCCCGGAGGTGCGCCGGCTTGTCCTCTACAACCCCGACTTCAAGTCGCGCTTCTTCATGGTGCCCGGCGTGCTCGCCATCGTGCTCCTCATCGTCACCCTCGTGGCCACCGCGATGGCCGTGGTGAAGGAGAAGGAGCTCGGGACCTTCGAGATGCTCGCGGTCACGCCGGTGTCGCGCTCGACGCTGCTCGCCGGGAAGCTCCTGCCGTTCGCGGCGTTCGGCCTCCTCGACAGCGCCATCGTCCTCCTCCTGTCCCGGTACTGGTTCGACGTACCCCTGCGGGGGAGCGCGCTGCTGCTGCTCGGCGTGGCGGTGCCCTGGGTGCTGTGCACGCTCGGGCTCGGGCTCCTCGTCAGCATCGTCTCCCGCACGCAGCAGCAGGCCATGATGACGGCGCTCTTCCTGGTGCTCCTGCCGCTCATCTACTTCTCCGGCTTCGTCTTCCCCATCGAGAGCATGCCGCTCGCCGTGCAGCCCTTCACCGAGGCCGATCCGCTGAAGCACCTGATGCTCGTGCTCCGGGGGGTCATGCTGCGCGGCGCCGGGCTCCGCGAGCTGTGGCCGCCCATCGTGAAGCTCGCGGCCACGGGCGTCGTGACCTTCGCGGGCGCGGTCGCGCTCTTCCGCAAGCGACTCGCCTGACGGGCGGCGAACGCTCCCTAGCGATCGATGGCGACGTCCACGGGCGTCGGCGACAGCAGATGCACGAGGTCCGCGGGCGCGATCCCCACGAGGAAGCCGCGCGACCCCCCGTTCACGTAGACCCGCTCCAGCGCGAGGACCGTTCGCTCCACGTAGACCGGCATCCTCCTGCGGGTGCCGAAGGGGCTCGTCCCGCCCACCAGGTAGCCGCTGTGGCGGTTCGCCACCTCCGGGCGGCAGATGCGGACCGACCGGGCACCGATCTGGCGCGCGAGCGCCTTCGTCGAGACCTCCCGGTCGCCGTGCATGAGGACCACGAGCGGCCCGGCGCGATCGTCCTCCATGACGAGCGTCTTCACCACCGCGTGTTCGTCGACACCGAGCTCCCGCGAGGAGACGGCGGTGCCCCCGTGCTCCTCGTAGCGGTAGAGGTGCTCGGTGTACGGGACGCCGCTCTCCCTGAGGAGCCGCGTCGCCGGCGTGGAGGGGACCTTTCCCACGGCGACGAGGATAGCGCAGCCGCCCGCGGAGGAAGCGCGCGCCGGGCGGGCGCCGTTCGTCTAGCATGCCGGCGACGGGGCAGGGGCACCCCGGGGAGGTCCGGGCCTTGAAGTGGTTCGTGCGGGGCGACGTCGACGGCTTCTTCGGGCTCGCGCTCGACAACCTCGTCCAGCTGCTCGTCATCGACGCGCTCTGCCGGCACGCGCTCGGCTTCCCGGCGTCCCTCGTCCGCGGCGTGATCCTGCCCGCCACCGCCGCCTCCGTGCTCTTCGGGAACCTCTTCTACGCCTGGCAGGCGCGGCGGCTCGCGGCACGCACCGGCCGCAGTGACGTCACCGCGCTTCCCTTCGGCGTGAACACGGTGTCGCTGTTCGCCTTCGTGTTCCTCGTCATGCTTCCCGCGAAGCTCGCCGCGGAGGCCGCGGGAGCGCCCGACCCGGTCCGGGTCTCCTGGCAGGCGGGTCTCGTCGCCTGCCTCGGGTCCGGCCTCATCGAGCTCTTCGGCGCCTTCGTGGCCGAGCGGGTGCGACGCTCCACGCCGCGGGCGGCGCTCCTCGCGACGCTCGCGGGCATCGCCCTGGGCTTCATCTCCCTCGGCTTCCTCTTCCGGGCGTTCGCCCGGCCGGTGGTCGGGTTCGCGACCCTGGGGGTGGTCCTCCTCACCTACTTCGGCCGGGTGCGCTTCCGGGGCGGCCTTCCCGGAGGCCTCGTCGCCGTCGCGCTCGGCACGCTGCTCGCCTGGGCGAGCGGGATCGCCCCCGTGGGCGCTAGGCCCATGTCGCCGGCCGCATGGTCGCCGCCGGGCCCGGCGCTCGGCGCGCTCTGGCAGGCCCTCTCCGGGGGATACCTCGCCCGGTACCTGTCCGTGATCCTGCCCATGGGGCTCTTCAACCTCGTGGGCTCGCTGCAGAACATCGAGTCGGCCGAGGCGGCGGGAGACGCCTACCCGGCCCTCCCGTCGCTCGCGGTGAACGGGGCCGGCACGCTGGTCGCCGCGGCGCTCGGCTCTTGCTTCCCGACGACCATCTACATCGGGCACCCCGGCTGGAAGGCGCTCGGCGCCCGGGCCGGCTACTCCGTCCTGAACGGGGCCTTCATGGCAGGCGTGGCGCTCACCGGGACCCTGCCCTGGATCGCCTGGGCGGTCCCGGTCGACGCGGGGCTCGCCATCGTCGTCTGGATCGGCGTCATCATCAGCGCGCAGGCGTTCCAGGCGACGCCGCGCGCGCACGCCCCGGCGGTGGTGATGGGGCTGTTGCCGGCCATCGCCGCCTGGGGGGTCATGATGGCGAAGGCCGGCCTGCGCGCGGCCGGCGTCGGCTCCCCCGGGGGGCCCGCCTTCTCCCCGGCCCTCTCGGACGCGTTCCTGCGATCGGACGTCTGGATCGCGGGGGGATTCGCGCTCGACCAGGGCTTCATCTTCACGGCCATGATCCTTTCCTCGGCGACCGTCTACATCGTCGAGCGCCGCTTCGTGCGCGCCGCCGGCTGGTGCGCGATTGGGGCCTTCCTCTCGGCGGCGGGGCTCGTCCACTCCTTTGCCTATGCGCCCGAGGACGTGGTCATGCGGCTCGCGCCGGCGTGGCCCTACGCCGCCGGGTGGGCGTTCGTGGCGCTGCTGCTCGTCGCCGCCCCGCTCGTCACCGAGCCGGACGACGCAGGGCACGGGTAGCGCGTCTCCTCAGCGCTCGCCGACGGGCGCGAAGAAGGACACCCCGCGGACGTTCTCCTGCACCTTGAGGGGGTGCTGGATGGGGGGGAAGGCGCGCTGCTCGCAGTCGGTGCGCTCGCAGAGCCGGCAGGTGAGACCCACCGGCACGACCGCCTGCCGGGAGTCGAGGTCGACGCCGTCGGCGTAGACGAGCTTGCGGGCGTGGCTCACCTCGCAGCCGATCGCGATGGCGAGCAGCGTCCGCGGCGCGTGGAAGCCACCACCCTCCTTGTGGACGGTGCGGGCGACCCAGAAGTAGCTCGTGCCGTCCGGCATCTGGGACAGCTGGGTGCGGATCATCCCGGGCGTGAGGAAGGACTGGAACAGCGTCCACCGGGGGCAGGCGCCACTGAAGCGGGCGAAGCGGAGCCCGGAGGCGGAGAAGCGCTTGGAGATGTTCCCGGCCACGTCCACGCGCACGAAGTGGAACGGCACGCCTTCGAATCCCGGCCGCCGGAGCGCCGTCAGCCGGTGGCAGGTCTGCTCGAAGCTCGTGCGGAACCGGTGGCCGAGCAGGTCGATGTCGTAGCGCTCCTGCCGTGCGGCTTCGAGGAAGGGGCCGTAGGGCATGAGGACCGCGGACGCGAAGTAGTTCGCGAGGACCACGCGCGTGAGGGCGCGGGCCGAGTCGCTCGTGAGCTGGGGGTCGCTCGCGTAGCGGTCGAGGGCCTCGGCCTGCGTCTCGAGCCCGATCTGATAGGCGAGTTGGAAGTTGCGCGACCCGCGCCTCAGCACCTCGGAGAGGTACAGGATGCGCCGCTCCGCGTCGAAGCGGCGGACGGCGTCGGCCATGTCGGCCGCCCGCTGCACCTGCACCTGGATGCCACGGGCCCGCTCCAGGTGTTGGATGAGCCGCTGCTGCAGGTCGTCCCCGCCGAGCCCGAGGTCGCGCCAGAGGATCTCGGCGCCCTCTTCCATCTCCGGGAAGTAGTTCATGTGGCGCTGGACGAGGTCGGACACCTCCTCGGTGGGGAGCCGGGAGGCGTCGACGCCGGTGAGGTCCCCGCGCCCGGACAGCTTCATCGCGAGGTTGTCGGCGGCCTCCCGGGCCTCGCGGAACGCGTGGTAGAGCTTGAGCACCCCCCGCGCCGCGGTGGGTGCGTGGGCCGCGAGATCGCGCACCTCCGCGGTCGTCACGTCGTCGTGCTCGAAGATGGGGTCGCCGAAGACCTCCATCAGATCGGCGACGGTTCGCGCGTCCTGCTCGGTGGAGAGCGCCTTCAGGTCGAGGTCGAAGATCTCGGCGATCTTGATGAGGAGCGGCGCCGGCATCGCCCGGCGGTTGTGTTCGATGAGGTTCAGGTAGCTCGGGGAGATCGCGAGCCGCTCCGCGAGCTGAACCTGGCTCATGTTGCGCTGCCGCCGGAGCGCGCGGACCTTTGCACCGAGCAGTGACGACTCGCGCGTGGCCATGGTGTCCCGGTCCCTTACGCTATTGCGTTCACAGGGCGATTTTCAACATTTACCGATTTTCGACGCGCCGGTCCGGCCGAGTCGACAGCTAAACCGCAGGGAATCACTTATCTATTGTCAATTGACGACCATCAAGACATGGTGCGTCAACGAAAGGAGCATCCCCCGCCCATGCCCGCCAACACCCCCGCCAACCCGCGCCGCGCACCGGAGTACGCGGACGTCCTCACCCCGGAGGCCCGCGAGTTCCTCGCCGGCCTCGTCCGCCGCTTCGGATGGCGCCTCGACAAGCTGCTCGAGCGCCGGCGCGAGCAGCAGCGCCGCTTCGACGCCGGGGAGCGGCCCCGCTTCCTGCCGGAGACCGCGTACATCCGGGCCGGCGACTGGACGGTCGCGCCCATCCCCGCCGACCTGCAGGACCGGCGCGTCGAGATCACGGGCCCCGTCGACCGCAAGATGGTCATCAACGCGCTCAACTCGGGTGCGAACGTCTTCATGGCGGACTTCGAGGACTCGAACTCGCCGACGCGCGACAACGTGCTCTCGGGCCAGCAGAACCTCCGCGACGCCATCCGCCGCACCATCACCTATGCCGCGCCGGAGACCGGAAAGACCTACAGGCTCGCCGACCGGACCGCGGTGCTCATGGTCCGCCCGCGCGGCCTGCACCTCGTCGAGCGCCACTTCGAGGTCGACGGCGAGCCCGTTCCGGCCTCGCTCTTCGACTTCGGCCTGTGGTTCTTCCACAACGCGAAGGAGCTCGTGCGGCGCGGCACCGGCCCCTACCTGTACCTCCCGAAGCTCGAGCACTACGAGGAGGCGCGGTGGTGGAACGACGTGTTCGTCCACGCCCAAGAGAAGGTGGGCCTGCCCCGCGGCACGATCCGGGCGACCGTCCTCGTCGAGACCATCTCGGCCGCCTTCCAGATGCACGAGATCCTCTTCGAGCTCCGGGAGCACTCGGCGGGCCTCAACTGCGGGCGGTGGGACTACATCTTCAGCTTCATCAAGAAGTTCCGGAACGACCCGAAGGTCGTTTTGCCCGACCGCAGCCAGGTGACGATGGACAAGGGGTTCCTGCGCGCCTACGTGCAGCTCCTCATCCAGACCTGCCACCGCCGCAACGTTCACGCGATGGGCGGCATGGCCGCGCAGATCCCCATCAAGGACGACCCGGCCGCCAGCGAGGCGGCGCTCGCGAAGGTCCGCGCGGACAAGCTCCGCGAGGTGAAGGACGGCCACGACGGGACCTGGGTGGCCCATCCGGGCCTCGTGCCCGTCGCCAAGGCCATCTTCGACGAGCACATGAAGACCCCGAACCAGATCGACCGCAAGCGCGAGGACGTGAAGGTCGCCGAGGCGGACCTCCTCGCGCCCGCCGAGGGGACGAGGACGGAGGCCGGCCTTCGCCACAACGTCCGCGTGGCCGTCCAGTACCTCGAGGCGTGGCTGCGGGGGACCGGGTGCGTCCCCATCTACAACCTGATGGAGGACGCGGCCACCGTCGAGATCTCCCGCGCCCAGGTCTGGCAGTGGCTGCGCCACGGCATGGCCCTCGACAACGGGAAGCACGTCACCCGGGAGCTCTTCGTCCAGCTCGTCGACGAGGAGATGGAGCGGATCCAGAAGGAGGTCGGGGCGGAGCAGTTCGCCGCCGGCCGGTTCCCCGAGGCGCGCGACCTCTACGTCAAGGGGTCCACCTCCAAGGAGTTCGACGAGTTCCTCACCATTCCCGCCTACGCCATCCTCGACCGCGACGAGCCGGCCGGGAACGTCGCCGAGCTGGTCGTCGCGAGGCCCGCCTCGCCCTGGCCGGCGCACCCGGACCCGCTCCGCTGGGAGGGCGTGAAGCGCAACTACGACGCCGGGGAGGTCGAGAGGCTCAGGGGTTCGGTCCGGATCGAGCACACGCTGGCGCGGCTCGGCACCGAGCGGCTCTGGGAGCTCTTGCACTCCCGCCCCTACGTGCATGCGCTCGGCGCCCTGTCCGGCCAGCAGGCCGTACAGATGGTGAAGGCAGGGCTGGAGGCCATCTACCTCTCCGGCTGGCAGGTCGCGGCGGACGCGAACACCGCCGGGCAGACCTACCCCGATCAGAGCCTCTACCCGGCCGACTCGGTCCCGGCGGTGGTCCGCCGCATCAACCGCGCCTTCCAGCGCGCCGACCAGATCGCGACCGGCGAGGGCAAGGGCGGGACGCACTGGTTCGCACCCATCGTCGCCGATGCCGAGGCCGGCTTCGGCGGCCCCCTCAACGCCTTCGAGCTCATGAAGGCCATGATCGAGGCCGGTGCGGCCGCGGTGCACTTCGAGGACCAGGTCGCCTCCGAGAAGAAGTGCGGCCACCTGGGCGGCAAGGTGCTCGTGCCCACGAGCCAGTTCGTGCGGACGCTGAACGCCGCGCGGCTCGCCGCCGACGTGATGGGCGTGCCGACCATCCTGGTCGCCCGCACCGACGCCGACTCCGCGAAGCTCATCATGTCCGACGTCGACCCGTACGACGCCCCGTGGATCGAGAAGGCCAAGGGACGCACGCCGGAAGGCTTCCACCACCTGAAGTCGGGCGTGAAGACGGCCATCGCCCGCGGGCTCGCCTACGCCCCCTACGCGGACCTCATCTGGTGCGAGACCTCGACGCCGGACCTCAGGGAGGCCAAGGAGTTCGCCGAGGGCATCCGCTCGAAGTTCCCCGGCAAGATGCTCGCGTACAACTGCTCGCCCTCCTTCAACTGGAAGAAGAACCTGGACGACGCGACCATCGCCAAGTTCCAGCGGGAGCTCGGGGCCATGGGCTACAAGTTCCAGTTCGTGACCCTGGCCGGGTTCCACGCCCTGAACTACTCCATGTTCCAGCTCGCCTCCGAGTACCGGCTGCGCGGCATGCAGGCGTACACCGAGCTGCAGGTCGCCGAGTTCGGTGCCGAGTCCCGCGGCTACACGGCCACCCGCCACCAGGCGGAGGTCGGCACGGGCTACTTCGACCAGGTGAACGAGGTCCTCTCCGCCGGCCAGGCGTCCACCCTGGCGCTCGTGGAAAGCACCGAGGCGGCGCAGTTCCAGCCCTCCGACACGGTCCAGAGGGCGCAGCGGCTCCTCGACGAGGACCACGCGAAGCTCCACGAGATCGGGCGCCGCATCCGCCAGTCGAAGGAGATGCCGACCCTCGTCCGAGCGCTCGAGGATCTCAACGCGACGCTCGTCGAGCACTTCGCCCGCGAGGAGCATCCGCAGGGACTCTTCGCCATCCTCGGGACCAAGGCGCCCGTGGAGCGCCAGAAGTTCGCGGAGATCCTCGCGGAGCACGAGAGCATCCTCGCGAACGTCCGGGAGCTCCTCGACCAGGCCAGGGAGGGCAAGGGCGAGCACGCCGGGCTCGCCGCGCAGGCAGCCATGCTCTCGCGCATCCTCGGCGACCACGAGAAGCGGGAGAGCGAGGTGACCCAGGCGATCCTGGGCCCACGGCCGGTGGCGCTCGTCTAGCGACCCGCGGCGAGGCGCGGGGCCGGGCCCGGTCCCGCGCCTAGCCGGCGCCGCCCTCGAGTATCACCGCGTTCCCCATGTCGGTGCGGGCGGCGAGCGCGTTGCGCATGGCCTTCGACACGGTGAAGGTGACGGCGATCCCCTTCTCGGCAAAGTGCCCCTGGGCGTCGCGGACGAGCGCCGAGAGATCCTCGGCCTGATCCGGGGCGCGCTGCAGGTCGACGACGACCTCGCCGGTGTCCTTGCCCCACTCGGCGCTCGGCGCGAGCAGGGCGCGGCGAACCTGGGCGAAGTAGGCGGCTGCCTCCTCCGGGGCCCCGCGGTGGCCGGCCACGCGGACGCCGGAGGGCTCGGCGAAGACGAGCGGGCGCAGGTAGCTCGCGTACAGGAAGTCGCCCGCGGCCTCGTCGAACTCGGGCGCGAGGGCACCGTCCAGCTCACCCCGGCCCTTCGTCCGATCCCCGGGCGCCGCCCCGGGCCGGAGCTCCAGGATCCCCGCCTCCGGAAGGCGCGCCCGCACCAGGTCGGCCGCGGTCTCCACCTCGCCCTCGAGCACGCGGTGGTCGAGGAACACGAGGCGGTAGCGCGTCTTCTCGGCCAGCTCCAGGCAGCGGGCGAGCGCCGCGTCCCCGTCCACGGCCACGTGCTCGGGGAGGACCTTCCGCAGCTCTTCCCGCACGCGGACCTCGGGGTGCTGGACGAGGACCCCCGGCCGCTCGGGCGTCGACCGGGACAGGTCGACGTCGAGGGTCTTCGCGACCACGTCTCGCACCGTCTCGGGCGTGAAGGGCTTCTGGATGTAGTCGCCGGCCCCGAGCTTCACGGTGGCCGCCACCGTGGCGGTGGGCGCGCCGGAGGTGACGAGGACCACCTTCACCGGGATGCCCGAGTGGCGGATGATCCGGAGCATCCCCGGCCCGTCCAGGACGGGCATGTTCAGGTCGAGGAAGACGAGGTCGAAGGGGACCCGCCTGAGCTTCGCGAGCGCCACGGCGCCGTTGTCCGCCTGGTCGACCTCGAGACCGTAAGGCTCGAGGCTCGCCTCCAAGGCGCGCCGCACCGAGCGGCTGTCGTCGACGATCAGGATCCGCCGCATGAGCTCGCCGTGCCGATGATATCAGGGGGGGCCCGAACCTCCCATTTCCCCTGCCCCGACGCCGCGGCGCGGTAGGCTCGTGGCATGGCGGCGCGCGTCCTCCACTTCGCCCTCGACGAGCTCCGCCGCCGCTACGGGAGCCTCCTGCCACCGGGCGCGGACGCTCGCCACGACACCTCGGCGTTCCGCGCCTTCCGCGAGGCTCTCCTCGCGGAGGCCGCCCGCGCGGCCACCGCCCCCGCGGAGCTCCGCATGTGGTGGGAGGGCACGTTCAACGGCTACTGCCTCGCGGTCTCGTGTCAGCCGGCGGAATCCCTCGCGGGGCTCGAGCCTCGGGCGGCCTGCGCCGCCGAGGACGACCGGGTCGCGGCGGCGGTCGCAGGAGGGTATCCTCTCGGGCGCGTCACCCCGGGGCACGCGGAAGTGGCGCGGGACGAGGAGGGCGCCGCGTTCGAGGCACCCTTCGGGACCGCTTCCGGCCACTTCGGTGCGCCCGGGGTGAGGAGGGTCGCATGAAAGCCGTCGTGTTCGCTGGAAAGGGCGGGCCCGAGGTCGCGGCGGTCCGGGAGATCCCCGACCCGGTCGCGCAGCGTGGCGAGGTGCTCGTCCGGGTTCGCGCCGCGGCGCTGAACCGCGCCGACCTCCTCCAGCGCCGCGGCCTCTACCCGCCGCCTCCGGGCTATCGCGAGGAGGTCCCGGGCCTCGAGTTCGCGGGGGAGGTCGCCGCGGTCGGCGAGGGCGTCACCGCCTGGAAGCCCGGCGACCGGGTGATGGCCATCGCCGCGGGGGAGGCCCAGGCCGAGTTCGCGATCGCCGACCCGCTCATGCTGCTCGCGATCCCGAGCGGCCTCTCCTTTCCCGAGGCCGCCACGCTGCCCGAGGCCGGGATCACCGCGCACGACGCCATGGTCACCCAGGGAGGCATGCGCTCCGGCTGGACGGTCCTCGTCCACGCGGTCGGCTCGGGCGTCTCCACGGCCGCCGTCCAGATCGCAAAGGCCATGGGCGGCACGGTCATCGGGACGAGCCGCACGGCGTCCAAGCTGGAGAAGGCCAGGGACCTGGGCCTCGACCACGGGGTGCTCGTCTCGGGCTCGGAGCCCAAGTTCGCGGACGAGGTCCGGCGCCTGACCGCCAGGAGGGGCGTGCCCGTCATCCTCGACTTCGTCGGCGCCCCCTACGCGTCCGAGAACCTCGCCTCGCTCGCGCCGCTCGGCCGGATCGTGGTGATCGGGACCATGGGCGGGCCGAAGGCGACCCTCGACCTCGGGGCGCTCATGCGCGCCCGCGCCCAGGTCTCGGGCACGGTCCTCCGCCCACGGCCGCTCTACGAGAAGATCCAGGCCACCCAGGCCTACGCGCGAGACGTCCTCCCGCTCGTCGCCGCCGGAAAGGTGCGGCCGGTTCTCGACCGGGCGCTTCCCGCGGAACGGGTTCGCGAGGCCCACGAGCAGATGGAGAAGAACGAGTCCTTCGGGAAGATCGTGCTCGAGTTCTGACGTCCCGGCGCCCTGGCGTGGCGGCCGATGCCCGGATCGGGGTAGAAGGCGGCCCCATGGCGAGCGAACCCCGTGGCGGCCCCGCGGCCGCGCCGTCCCCCCCGCGCGAGCTCACGCTGCGCGCCGTCGCCGTCGCCGTGGCGGTCGCGGCCATCATGGGCGCCTGCTACCCGTACGTGGTCCTGAAGATCGGGTACGGGCCCAACATCTCGGTGGTGAGCGCCTTCTTCGGCTACATGCTCCTCGGCCTGCTCGCCGTCGCGACCGGCGTCGCCTCGAACCGGTTCGAGAGCAACATGGCCCAGACGGCCGGCACCGCCGCCGGCCAGACGGGCTTCATGGTCATCGTCCTCGCCGCCATCGACATGCTGAACGACCGGCCCGGGCTGGGGTTCTCGCTCCACCTCTCCGGCTGGCAGATCTTCCTCTGGCTCACCTTCGGCGGGCTCGTCGGGGCCTTCCTCGCCGTCCCGCTGCGGCGCCACTACATCGACGAGGAGGACCTCACCTTCGCGGACGGCACCGCCGCCGGCGAGACGCTCGTCGTCCTCTACCAGGGGCGCCGGGAGGCGGCGGAGCGCCTCAAGGCGCTCGCCGGTGGAATGGGCCTGTCGGCCGCGCTGTGCTTCGTGCGCGACGGCCCCATGAAACTCTTCCCGGGAGAATGGGACTTCGGGCGCCACGGTCACGCGCTGCGGCTCGGCACGGAGCTCGGCGTCCTCTCGTTCGGCGCGGGGCTCCTCGTCGGCCTCCGGGTGACCCTGTCGATGCTGCTCGGCATGGTCCTCGCCTGGGTCATCGCGCCCGAGCCGCTGCTCGCCCGCGGATGGGTCCACGCGCTCACCTTCGGGGAGGTGCTGAAGTGGGTGATGTGGCCGGCGACGGGCCTCATGGTGGCGGGCGGCGTCACCGCCCTCGTCCTCAAGTGGCAGGTCATCGCCCGCACCTTCCAGAACCTCTCCTCGCGCGACGCGGACTCCGGCGAGTTCCCCATGCGCTGGGTCGTCACCGGGGCCGTGCTTTCGTCGATCGCGCTCGCCGTCGTCCAGAAGGCCTCGCTGGGCTTCCCGCTGTGGCTCTCGGCGGTGTCCCTCCTCCTCTCCTTCCCGCTCATGCTCGTCGGCATCCGCGTCCTCGGGGAGACGAACTGGGCGCCCATCAGCGCCCTCGCGAACCTCATGCAGGCCGTCTTCGCGGCGCTCTCCCCGGGGCACCTGCCGGTGAACATGATCGGCTCGGGGATGAGCGGGACGGTCGCGGGCCAGGGCGAGCACCTCATGCAGTGCTACCGCGCCGGCAAGATCATCGGCTCCAACAACCGACACCTCACCTTCCTGCAGCTCCTCGGGGTGCCGGTGGGCGCGGCCGCCGTGGCGGTCGTGTACCCGGCGCTGCGCGCGAAGTACGGGTTCGGGGAAGGCGGGCTCACGTCCCCGATCAGCGTGAAGTGGGCCGGCTTCGCCGAGCTCCTCTCGAAGGGCTTCGCCTTCCTGCCGCCGGGCTCGATGGCGGCGCTCTCGTTGGCGCTCGCGCTCGGCGCGCTCGTCACCGTGCTCGAGCCGCGCTGGCACCGGTTCCTGCCCTCGCCGACCGCGGTCGGCCTCGGCATGCTCATTCCCGGCTACGCGGTGGTGCCCATGGTCGCCGGCGGCATCGCCCAGGCCCTGTGGGCGCGAGCGAGCCCGAGGACGGAGGCGACCTACAACATGCCGCTCGCCTCCGGCTTCATCGCCGGAGAGGCGCTCGTGGTCCTCGTCTTCTCCGTGCTCGCGATCTTCGGGATCCGCTTCTGATGCCTCCGGCCGCGCCGCCCGCGTGGGTCCACGTCCACCGCGAGCTGCAGCGGGCGCGGGGCGCAAGGCGGCTCCTCCCCTGGGCGGCGGGCTCGGCCGTCGTGGGCTACGCCTTCGTCTCCTACGCCTCGCGAAGCCTACGGGGCGGGCTCCCCTTGCTGGTCGCCGGCGCGGCGCTGTCGCTCCTCATCGGCGCCCTGGGAACCCCGCGGTGCCCGGCCTGCGACAAGTCCCTCTGGATCCGCGGCGAGCGTCCGGGGCCGGCCACCGCTCCCCGGCCGACTCGCGTGGAGAGGGATCGGCGCTGCCCGCGCTGCGGGACCGGGTTCGAAGGCGCCGGAGCGCAGCCGCCGGTGCGGTGGTAGATTCCGCCGGCATGCCCACGAAGCCTTCCCGCGACCTCGAGACCTTTCCCAACCCGAACCCCGGGCGCCCCTACGTGATCTCGATGGAGTGCCCGGAGTTCACCTGCCTGTGCCCCAAGACGGGACAGCCGGACTTCGCCACCATCCGCATCCGCTACGTGCCCGGGAAGCGCTGCGTGGAGCTCAAGAGCCTCAAGCTCTACATCTGGAGCTTCCGCGACGAGGGGCACTTCCACGAGGCGGTGACGAACCGCATCTGCGACGACCTCGTGGGCGCGCTCGCCCCCCGCTTCATCGAGGTCCAGGGGGACTTCGGCGTCCGCGGCGGGATCCACACCGTCGTGACGGCCCGCCACGGGAGCGAGCCGCGGGGGTAGGGCGCCGTCCGGAGCCCGGGGCGGGCATCCCACCTCCGGGTGGTGCTACATTCCGGCGCCATGGCCGCCGAAGGCGACGAGAGGCGCACCGGGCCGGGCCGGCTGCCCTTCCTGCCCGAGTCCCTGCTCGGGACCACCCTGGACGGCCGCTATCGCCTCTCCTCCCACCTCGCCTCGGGCGGCATGGGGGCGGTGTTCCGGGCCGAGCACGTGTACATGCGCAAGGACGTCGCGCTCAAGGTGCTTCGTCCGGACCTTTCCGCCTCGCCGGACCTGGCGGAGCGCTTCCGCCGCGAGTCGGAGATCGCGAGTTCCCTCGACCACGAGAACATCGTCCGCGTGAGCGACTTCGGGCGCAGTCCCGAAGGCTACCTCTTCCTGGCGATGGAGCTGCTCGAGGGAGAAAGCCTGTACGACCGGCTCCGCCGCACCGGCCCGATGGCCCCGGACGAGGCGGTGCCGATCCTCGTCCAGGTCTGCGCTGGGCTCGAGGCGGCCCACCGGCGCGGCGTCGTGCACCGCGACCTCAAGCCCGAGAACATATTCCTCGACGCGTCCGCTCCCGGACGCCCGGTCGTGAAGATCCTGGACTTCGGCATCGCGAAGATCTCGGAGCCGCAGGGCGCCGCGACGACCGACGTCGGGCTGGTCGTCGGCACGCCCGAGTATCTCTCCCCCGAGCAGGCCTTCGGGCAGGAGGTCGACGCGCGCGCCGACATCTACGCGGTCGGCATCGTCGCGTGGCGCATGCTCGCCGGCCGCCACCCCTTCCAGGCCGACAGCCCGCGCGCGCTGGTCATGAAGCAGGCCACGGAGCCCGTGCCCTCGCTCGCCGAGGTCCGGCCGGCCCTCGCCGGCTGCCCTGCCCTCGTCGCCGCCGTGGCCCGCGCCTGCGCGAAGAATCCCGCCGATCGCCCGCGGAGCGCCGCCGCCCTCGCGAGCGACCTCGCGGGAGCGCTCGCCGCGGGCGGTTCCCTCGCCGGGGCATCCGACGCCGGCCCGGAGGTGCCGGCCGGCGAGTCGATCACGGTCTCGCTGCCGACGCCGCTTCCGGCGGTGGCGCGCCGCCGGCGCCACTGGGTTGCGGTCGCGGGCGCGGCGGCCGCCGCCCTCGCGCTGTCGGCCGCCCTCCTCTACCCGCTCACGCGTCCGGTGCCGCGGGTCGAGGGGCTCCTCGAGGAAGGGCGCCCGGACCGGGCGCGGGAGGTGGCCGAGGCAGCCCTCGAGTCGCGGCCCGGGGACGCCCGGCTGCGGACGCTCCTCGGCCGAGCGCAGCAGCGCCTCGGGCAGCCCACGGCCGCCCTCGACAGCCTGGAGACCGCCTCGCAGGCCGACCCCGCGGCCCTCGACCCGGAGGCGCTCGCCGACGTCGCGGGCGCCCTCGTGCGCGACCGCCGGACGGCCGAGAGGGCCGCCCGGGTGCTCGCCCGCGCCGGCCCCGCCGCGGCGCCTGCGGTGGTGGCCGTCCTGCCCCGCACGTCGGGCGCGCAGCGCCTCCGGGCGCTCGAGCTCTTGCGCTTCCTCGGCGCGGAGGACCGGATCGACGTCGTCGGCGCCTGGGCCCCGCTCCTCGTCGACCCGGACTGCGAGCTGCGCCGGGCGGCTGCCCGCCGGCTCGGCGACAGCGGCAGCCCGTCGGCCGTCCCCCACCTGCGGGCGCTCGCCGAGAGGCGCGAGGAGCACGCGGTCGTGGCCTTCCTGAAGCTCACGCGGACCGACCCGGCGTGTGGCGCCCGCGAGGCCGGGGAGGCGCTGCAGCGCCTGCAGACGGCGGCGCGCCGCCGGTGAACGTGGTATCGATCGTGCGTTTCCGCCGCGGCGCGGCGGGCGCCTGGAGGTTCGAATGAAGGTCGAGGTGACGGGGGCGGCACCGCTCGAGGCCGAGGCCTCGGTGCTGGCCGTTCCGGTGTTCGAGGACGAGGTCTCGGGCAACAAGGGCTGGTTCGCCGAGATCGACCGGCGGCTCTCCGGCCACCTCGCGACGGCGGCCCGCGAGGAGGAGTTCGAGGGGAAGCCCGACCAGAGCCTCTCGCTTCGCGCCCTGGGCAAGCTGCGCGCCGAGCGCGTGATGCTCCTCGGGATGGGCGGGCGGGAGGCGGCGCAGACCTCGCTGCCGCGCAGCGGGTTCGAGGCGCTGCGAATGGCGGCCGGCAAGGCCTCTCGCGCGGCCCAGAAGGCGGGCGCGCGGCGCCTCGCCTTCGTCGCCCCGCGCTTTCCGGGCCAGACCGCCCACGAGGCTCGAGCCATCGTCGAGGGCGCGCTGCTCGGGGCCTACCGCTTCGACCGCTACAAGAGCGAGAAGAAGAAGTCGAAGGACGTCGACTCCCTGCTCGTGCTCGTCCCGCAGGGGCTCGAACGCTCCAAGGAGGTGAAGGAGTCCGTCTCCCTCGCGCGGTCCGTCGCCGCGGCGGTGTCGTGGGCGCGGGACCGGGTGAACGAGCCGCCGCTCGCCTGCACGCCGACGCGGCTCGCGCAGGCGGCCCGCGAGCTCGCCAAGGAGGCCGGCCTCCACGCCGAGGTGCTCGGGCCGCACGAGATCGCGGGGCTCCGGATGGGCATGTTCCTCGGCGTGACGCGCGGCTCGGCCGAGGAGCCGCGCCTCGTGAAGATCTCCTACGTTCCCAAGGGCTCTGCCGCGAAGAAGCCCCCCACGGTCTTCGTCGGCAAGGCCATCACCTTCGACTCGGGCGGCCTCTCGCTCAAGCCCACCGAGAGCATGGTGGACATGAAGACCGACATGGCGGGCGCGGCCGCGGCCATCGCCGCCATGAAGATCGTGGCCGAACTCGCCCCGCCCTTCCCGGTCCACGCGCTGGTGGGCGCTTGCGAGAACATGCCGGGCGGGCGCGCCTACAAGCCCTCCGACATCCTCATCGCCCGCAACGGCAAGACCGTCGAGGTGACGAACACGGACGCCGAGGGGCGGCTCGTGCTGGGGGACGTGCTCGCCTGGGGCGTCGAGACCCTCCACCCGGCCATGGTCGTGGATCTCGCGACGTTGACCGGCGCCTGCGTCGTCGCCCTGGGCATGACGACCACCGGCGCCTTCGGGCCGGACGGCCCGGCCATCGACGCGGTGCTCGCCGCGGCCCGTGCCGCCGGGGAGGACACCTGGCGGCTTCCGCTCACCGACTCCGTCAAGGAGGAGCTGAAGAGCGACGTGGCGGACCTGAAGAACGCCGGTGCCCGCTGGGGCGGGTCCATCAGCGCCGCCCTGTTCCTGAAGGAGTTCGTGGGCGACGCGCCCTGGACGCACCTCGACATCGCCGGGCCCTCCAACGCCTCCAAGGAGAGGGGGTACGTGGCGAAGGGCGGCACCGGGGCGGGCGTTCGCACCCTCGTCGAGCTCGTCCGCGCCCGGGCCGCGGAAGAGGAGCGCCCTGCGCGGCGCTAGCGGGATCCCCTTGACCCCGCTCGAGGAGCTCGCCCTCCTTCTGCGCCCCGCCGGTGGCGGGGTCCCCCTCGTCTCCACGGGGCGGGCCGAGCAGGAGGCGCTCGAGCGGCGGCTCTACGGGGCCGCGAGCGGCGAGGAGGTCCTCGAGCGCTTCCGGGCCCGCCTCGCGCGCGCCGCCTCCGCCCGGGCGGTGCTCGTCGGCGTCCCGTCGGACACGGGCGCCGGCCGTCGCCGCGGCGCGAGCGAGGGGCCGCTCGCCATCCGCCTTCGCATCCTCGAGGAGGACCCCGGCTGGTTCGCCCGGGCCGAGGCGTCGGGCCTCGTCGACCTCGGCGACGTCCTCACCGTCCCGCAGCTCCTCCACGACGACATGCTGTCGGACGGGCAGAAGGCCGCGTCCCGGCGCGCGCTGTACCCGGTCGCGGGCGAGGCCGGAGCGCGACTGCCGGTGTCCCCCCTTTCGATCGCGGAGCGGGTCCTCGACCTCGTCCTCGGCCAGAACCCCCGGGCCATGCCGCTCGTGCTCGGCGGGGATCACTCCGCCGCCTGGCCCGCCGTGGCCGCGCTCCACAGGGTGCGGCCGGCCCTGGGCCTCGTCCAGGTCGACGCCCACACCGACCTGCTCGAGGAGCGGCTGGGGGTGAAGTACTGCTACGGGACGTGGTCGTTCCATGCGAACGAGCTCCTCGGCCGCGGGGGCCGCCTCGTGCAGGTGGGCCTGCGGGCCTCGCGCCACGACCGCTCCCACTGGGAGCGGACGACCGGGGTGCGCCAGATCTGGGCCGCGGAGGTGCTCGCCGACCCGGAGCGGGCGCTCGACGAGCTCGTCGCGGCGGTGCGCCGCTCGGGAGTGTCGTCGGTCTACTTCTCCAACGACATCGACGGCACCGACGAGTCGTTCGCCGACGCGACCGGAACGCCGGAGCCCGGCGGCCTGCACCCCGAGTTCGTCGTGGAGCTGGTTCGCCGCCTGGGCCGGGAGGTGGGCCTCGCCGGAGGCGACGTCATGGAGGTCGCCCCGGCCCTGGCCTCCGCGACTGGCGGCCCCGGGCGCACGCTGTCGCTCGCCGCGCGCTACCTCCGCGAGACGGCGGCAGCGGCCCTCGGCACGCCCGTCTAGGAGCGCGTCGCCGTAATCGGCCTTTCGGTAAGGGGCGGGGGCGAGCAGCGGTACCGGGGGCCTTGTTGGCGCCGGTCCCCTGCGACGGCCTGTCTTCAGGCGGTCGCGGCGTGCAGCTTGAGG
>Ga0335070_10000176_pt1 | contig 73166 bp, 75 predicted proteins | sample Lox_Sample_13_FD_206722 | JGI IMG/M metagenome (GOLD analysis project Ga0335070, IMG submission 206722) | Soil microbial communities from Loxahatchee National Wildlife Refuge, Florida, United States - Lox_Sample_1.3 | ecosystem: Environmental > Terrestrial > Soil > Wetlands | place: USA... | reverse complement strand
GCGCCGCCATGGCCAAGATGGGCGCCACGGAGGAAGGCACGCTGCGCGGCCATATGTGGACGCCACAGGGATATTTTCGCGATACCGTCTACTTTTCCGTCGTCGCGCGCGAATGGCCGGCCGTCAAAGCACGATTCGAAGCGCGTCTCGCAGCCTTCGCGTAAGTCAGGCCCTCAGCCAGGCGGGTGGCTTCAGTCCGAAGTGGCGTTGCAGCACCGCTTCCGCGCGCTCAAGGGCGCCTTCAACCCACCCCTGGGCAAAGGAATAGGCTTCGCCGCACACGAACAGATTCCGGCCGGCGAGCGGCTTCACGATCGCTTCCCCGTCCACCAGCCCATCGTGACTAAGCGCGTAATAATGCCAGCCTCCCCCGTAGGGATCGACCGACCAGTTCTGAAAACGGGCGGCGATCGGCTTGATCGCGGTCCTGCCGATGACGAGTTGCGCTTCGCGATGCACTTCCCTGGCCAGCGGCGAGTCGCCCGCAAGGGCGGCGCGGCCCAAGCCGTCGGACGAGGCCGCCAGAGTGTTCCAGGTTGCGACGGACGTTTCGTCGCAATACGCCATCAGCACTCCATAGCCATTTGTCGGCTCGCTCGCCGGTCTCGAAGTCTCCGACCCCAGGCAATAGAATTGGCGGGCCGGCAGGTCGGTGATCGAGCGTCCCTCGAAGATCCCGTAATCGCGCCACCACGGGCGCTCGTACAACAGCAGGCTCTTGCAGGCCGGGATGGGTGTCACCGAGGCGATAAGTTTAGCGAAGTGCCGTCTTCGAGCGTCCGGAAAATCCCCGATCGCCTCGATCGCCATGCGCGGCATGGCAAGAATTACGTGCGTGGCCGAGAGGGACATTCGGCGCCCCTTCGCATCGAGGAACGAAAGTTGGAAGCCGTTCGGATCGCCGCGGAGAGAAACGAGACGATGTCCCAGCGAAAGTCCGGCGCCGGTCTCCGCCGCGCCCTGCGCCAACCTCAGCGGAAGCTGCTGATAGCCGTCGGCCAGCGTCTTGAATGGTTTGCTCTCGTCATCATGTTCGAAATAGTAGTCGAGCTCGTCGAGCCCGGTCTCGCCTTCGATCCAGTCGTCATAGCCTGACGCGTCTTCGGCAAAGGCCAATTCCTCGGCGCTCATTCCCTGCAGCAGCAGTTCGCGATTGGACCAGTCCCTCAGCAGCCGGTTCTTGAAGCGGTAGCGCGCTCGCAGTTTGCGCCAGTCCTGTGCCGTCATCCGTCCGGCATTTGGCAGAACCTTGGCGATCGCGCGGTCGAAGTAGTCGGCGTCCGGCCTCTGATCCCCATCGGGAATGCGGTAGGGAAATTTGGCCGTACCCGCGCGGACGTCCTTCAGCGCGTAGTTCTTCCCGCGAAGCATCATCCGGTTTGCATCGCGGTCAATCGGGTAGTCGCGCAGTGGAAGTCCGAGATGGCCGGCAAGTCCGAACACATGCCGATGGGCTTCGAGGAATCTCATCCCGCCCAACTCGGCGACCAGGTGAGGCGCCTGCGGAAATGCCACGGAAAAGAGTCGCCCGCCGATGCGGTCGCTGGCCTCGAACAACCGAAGCCGGAGCTCCGGCCGCTCCCGCCGCAGTCGCCAGGCAGCATAGGTTCCCGACGCGCCGGCCCCGATGATGGCAACGTCGAGATCGGCGGAGGCGCGGACTGCAGGCGCGAACGCCAGCGCCGCAGCGGCTCCGAGGAATGCTCGCCGGGAGTGGATCACGTTCAGGTGGGAAACTTGGTCAGGACGGAAAGCCGGTCGCGATAGAATTTTGAAAGGCAGGCGCCGGCCGAAGGGCCTACGCAAGTTCGGTTCCGTAGTGCGACCCAGTCGCGCTGCGACTGGAGAACCTGCTTCTTGTTCGCCGCGTCATAGGCGATATGCAGCTTGACCTGATACGCCTCGGCGACCTGCCGATCGAGGCGCGCCAGCCCCGCATCCGCGCAAATCGTCTTCTCGATGAAGCTCGAGGCCTTTCGGCAATCGAACGACGCCGCCGGTGCGCGCCAGTCCGGTCGAACGACATCCGCGAGGGCGCTCATCGGAATGTTCACCTCCTGCGGTCCGGCAGCGTAGGACGCGACCTGGTACGGCGGAAAATAGATGTGCAGCCGGTTCGGAAGCCAGACGAAGTCCTTGAAATTGTCCGCAAGCGGACCTGCGCCCGTCTTGATCGTGTCGGCGTCGGACGCGGCATCGGGCCCGCTGCCGATCGTCCGGATCAGGATCGACGTCGCCAGACTGCTGATGCGGGCGATGCCGCGCGACCCGTCGACGATCTCCGGGAGGAAAATCTGCGCGCCGTCCGGCAACAGGAAACTCAGCGTGGCGAAGTCGCTGTTCCCATGGGCACCGCCGGCATATGCCTCTTCCGTAAAGACTACGGCGAGCATTTGTGCGTCGTTTCGCTCGATCTTGTAGGTGAGCTCCATCGTGTAAGCGTCTTCGCCGGGTTGCTTGTCGACGGCAGACGCCTTGAAGTCGTCGACCGCCTTTCTCGCGTAAGCCAAGAGCGATGCGTCGATCGCTTTGTTTCCGGTCTGGGGATAGTGAACCGAGACGTCGATATCCTTCGTCTTGATGACGATCGATTTGCTCGCGACCGGTAAGCCGGCAGCCATTGCAAAATCCGCCGCGCAGAGCCAGCTCAGCAACGCCAAAGCCGTCCAGATCAGTCTGGTCATGTGTTTCCCCTGTGTTCGACGGGGATCGTGAAGCGCCAGCACGACGGCTTCAAGGCGCCAAATCGGCCAGACGGCGCCGCAAGGTCTTTTCTTTCGCCACGCAAGCGCCCATCTTCCCTGCGGCTCAAAAGAGAGACAGTCCCATGGCATTGATAGGACCGACCGGCAGGCCGGTATCTGCGCCCCCCGCGGCCGGCGAACAGCCCGCCAGCACTGTTGCGAGCCCCCACATCAAGGACAGCGGTCTCGAAACGTTCGCAGCGGACGTGCTGGAGGCATCGCGACAGGTTCCGGTGATCGTGGATTTCTGGGCGCCCTGGTGCGGACCGTGCAAGCAATTGGGTCCGGCCCTGGAAAAAGCCGTCGCGGACGCCAACGGCGCCGTGAAGCTGGTGAAAATCAATATCGACGAAAATCAGGAGATCGCACGCCAGCTCCGCATCCAGTCGATACCGACCGTATATGCCTTCAGGAACGGCCAACCGGTCGACGGATTCATGGGCGCGCTGCCCGACAGTCAGGTTCGAACCTTCGTGCAACAACTCGCCGGGGGCGGCGGTCACGGCGGCCACGACCACGCAGCCGAGGTCCTGGCGGCAGCGGACGAAGCATTCGCCGCGGGTGACGTCGGCATGGCCGCGCAGGCCTATGGCCATGTCCTGCAGGACGAGCCCGGCCATCCCAAAGCGGTCGCGGGGCTCGCCCGCTGCTATCTGCAGACCGGAGACGTGGAGCGCGCCAGAAAGACGTTGCAACTCGTGCGGCCAGATGGCGCGTCGGACGAAGCGGTTCGCGCCGTCGAGGCCGAACTGAAGTTGCGCGATCAGGCCAGCGACGCCGGCGACACGGCGGAACTCACGGCCAAACTGACCGCCGATCCCAACAACCACCAGGCTCGCTACGATCTCGCACTGGCACTCGACGCGAAGGGCGATCGCGAGAGCGCATTGTCGGCTTTGCTGGAAATCGTGAAACGCGACCGAAAGTGGAACGATGAAGCGGCGCGGAAGCATCTGGTGACGCTTTTCGAAGCGATGGGGCCGACCGATCCCCGCACGATCGACGCGCGCCGGCGTCTTTCGGCGATCTTGTTCTCTTGAGGTCATATGGCCGGCCGGTACCACAAAATCTCCGATCTGCCGCCAAGTCTGGCGATCTTCCCCCTGACAGGCGTTCTGTTGCTGCCGCGCGCCCAGTTGCCATTGAACGTATTCGAGCCCCGCTATCTGGCGCTCGTCGATGCGGCCCTGTCCGGCAACCGCCTGATCGGTCTGATTCAGCCGAACGGGCACGATGAGAAGGCCATCCGCCCCAACCTTGCCGACGTCGGGTGCGCCGGTCGCATCACGAGCTATCGCGAAACCGACGATGCGAGGTACCTCATCACATTGACAGGCATCTGCCGGTTTCGGGTCGCGGAAGAGATCTCCGTGACCACGCCCTATCGCCAGGTCGGCGCAGATTATGCGCCGTTCGCCGCAGACCTCGCGGACGGGACGGACCGCAATTTGCCGCGCGAGCGTCTGATGGCCGCGCTCAACGAATATCTCGCACGGCGCGACCTGAAAGCCGATTGGCGCGGCGTCCTCGACGCACCTGCGGAGACGCTGGTTAATGCGCTTTCGATGCTCTGCCCGTTCGAGCCCGCCGAAAAGCAAGCCCTGCTCGAAGCACCTGGGTGGCACGAACGTGTCGACACGCTCCTGGCCCTGCTCGAGATGACGGCGGCGGCGCGCGGCTCCAGCACGGTCAACTGACGCCATGGAACCCGATCGCAAACTCCTCGACAGCCTCATCTGTCCCGTCACGAAGGGCCCGTTGCGGTACAGCCGGGAAAGCAATGAGTTGTTGAGTCCGCAAGCCGGGCTTGCCTATCCCATCCGCAACGGTATTCCGATCATGCTCGCGGGCGAGGCGCGTGAACTGACCGACGCGGAGCGAGACGCAAAATGAGCGGTGCCGCAAATCGCCCCTGGCCGCTGGAGTTGCGGCTGAGCCAGGACAAGGCCCGCCTGACGGTCGTCTTCGACACGGGCGAACAATTCGTCCTGCCGGCGGAATATCTGCGCGTGGAATCGCCCAGCGCGGAAGTCCAGGGACACGGGACGGGGCAGAAGCAGATCGTGACCGGCAAGGAACATGTGCGAATCGAGGCGCTCGAACCTGTCGGGAACTACGCGGTCCGGATCAAGTTCGACGACGGCCACGACACGGGTCTTTTCAGCTGGGACTATCTGCACGAGCTTGGCCGCGAGCAGCGCGAGAAATGGGCTGCCTATCTGAGAGCGCGACGCTAGAATGCCGGCATGACTCGTAGCCCGGACAAACGACACACCGAGCCCCGCGAATTTCCCCCCAGCAGCATCGTGCGCACCCGGCCGGGCCAGAAGCTCGCGGTCATGAAGGGACAGGACCGGTCCCGATGGACCGACGTCTATCACGCCGTACTGAACGCGCCGTGGTGGGCATTCTTCCTGGGTCTGGCGGGCTTCTTCGGCGCCATCAATCTCGTTTTTGCGCTGCTGTATCTCGCCCAGCCCGGCGCACTCGAGCACGCACGGAACGGCAATTTCTGGGACGCGTTCCTCTTCAGCGTTCAAACGATCGCTTCGACCAACTACACGGTCTTTTCGCCCCAGACGATCTACGCGAACATCATCGTGTGCATCGAGGCCTTTTTCGGCCTCCTGACGATTGCGCTCTTTACCGGCATCATCTTCGCGCGTTTCTCGCGACCCTATGCGCGCGTCGTGTTTTCCAAGGTGGCGATCATTACGCCGTTCGACGGTGTGCCGACGCTCATGTTTCGCGCCGCCAACCAGCGCGGAAACCAGATATTGGATGCCGAAATCACCCTGACCGTGGCGCGGAACCTGACGACACGGGAGGGCATCAGAATGCGCCGCTTCGAGGAGCTAAGACCGGTCCGCGATCGCACATCGCTATTCGCCCTGTCCTGGACCGTGATGCACCGCATCGACGAGACGAGCCCGCTCCACGGCCTGACCACCGACGAGTGGCATGACGACCAGATCGAGGTGATTGCACTTCTCAGCGGCGTCGACGAGACCCTGGCCGACCGCATTTATGCCCGCCATTCCTATGTTTTCCACGAAATCCACCACGACCACCGGTTCGTGGACGTTCTCTCGGTCGCCAACGGACGACGGATCGTCGACCTGACGCGGTTTCATGACACGGTGCCGCTGTTCCAGGTTACGCCTTGAGCCGTCGGGGCACGGCCTTTATGGTCCGCCTCGCCATGGAACCATTCAAGAAACTGACGGGCGTCGCGGCGCCGCTGAACATGATCAACGTCGACACCGACATGATCATTCCCAAGCAATTTCTCAAGACGATCAAGCGGACGGGCCTCGGGACGGCACTTTTCCACGAGATGCGGACGAGACCGGACGGCAGCGAAAATCCCGACTTCGTCCTGAACAAGACCGCCTATAAGAAGGCGCAGATCCTCGTCGCGGGGGCCAATTTCGGATGCGGCTCGAGCCGGGAACATGCTCCCTGGGCGCTGCTGGACTTCGGCATCCGCTGCGTGATCGCGCCGAGCTTTGCCGACATCTTCTACAATAACTGTTTCAAGAACGGCATTTTGCCTATCGCGCTGCCCCAGGCGGAGATCGACAAGCTGATGGATGACGCCGAGCGCGGTTCGAACGCCGTCATCTCGGTCGACCTTGAGGCGCAGGAGATTCGCGGTCCGGACGGCGGCTGCATCAAGTTCGACGTCGATCCATTCCGGAAGCAGTGCCTGGTCAACGGCTGGGACGACATCAGCCTGACGCTGCGCAACGAAGCCAAGATTTCCGATTTCGAGACGAAGCGCAAAGCGCAAATGCCGTGGGCGTGAGGCGAAAATGAGCGATGCGGTTCTGCGCGAACTCAAGGACGGCCTGCTGACGCTGACGCTCAACCGGCCTGACAAACTGAACGCCTTGAGCTTCGACAGCTTCAAGGGATTGGCCGCGGCGGTCGATTTCGCCCTGGCGAATCTGGACAAGATCGGCTGTGTCCTGCTGAAGGGGGCCGGACGCAGCTTCTGCGCCGGAAACGACCTCGGCGATCTCGGCGGCGTGTTCAACGACGGCGACAATTCCAAGTTCCGGAGCGACACGGTCGAGCGGCTGGCGACGCTGCCGATGCCCGTCGTCGCCGCCGTTCAGGGCCACTGCCTGACCGGCGGTCTCGAACTGGCGCTCGCCGCCGACATCATCATCGCGGGCGAGAGTGCCAGGTTTGGCGACACGCACGGCAAGTGGGACCTGGTTCCCGTTTGGGGGCTCAGCCAGCGTCTTCCTCGGCGCATCGGACGCGCCAAGGCTCTGGAAATGTCGTTCACCGCGCGTCACGTCACCGGACGTCAGGCAGAGACGATGGGGCTCGCCAACATCTGCGTGCCGGACGCCGAGCTCGAAAAGACCGCCGCCGAGTTCGTCAAAGACGTGCTGGCCAATTCCTGGCGCTCCAGCCGGGCGATCAAGAAGCTGATCGACGACACGGACGGCATGCCGCTCAAAGCCGGCCTTGCCCACGAAGTCCATCGCAGCGAAGGCCGCGGTCCGGAAACGGCCGAGCGCCTTGCCCGCATGCGGAAGTAGATCATGGCCTACAAGATTCTGTTCACGCCGGGCGACGGCATCGGCCCGGAAGTCATCGACGACACCCGCCGCGTGCTCGGCTGGTTCTCGCAGAACCGCAACATCGCATTTGAGACGGAAGACGCGCCGATCGGCGGCATCGCCTTCGAGACTCTCGGCACGCCGGAGCCCGACTCCACCGTCGCCAAGGCCAAAGCGGCCGACGCCGTGCTGTTCGGCGCGGTCGGCGGCCCAAAATGGGACACGCTGCCGTTCGACAAGAAGCCGGAGCGCGGTCTGTTGCGGCTGCGCAAGGATCTCGCCCTGTTCGCCAATCTGCGTCCGGCGATCTGCTTCGACGCGCTCAAGGATGCATCGAGCCTGAAGCCGGAACTCGTTGCCGGCCTCGACATCCTGATCGTGCGCGAGCTGACCGGCGGCGTCTATTTCGGGGAGCCGAAGGAAATCACGACGCTTGCCGACGGCCAGCAGCGCGCCGTCGATACGCAGGTCTACACGACGAGCGAGATCGAGCGCATCGCACGCGTTGCCTTCGAGCTGGCGCGGCTGCGCGGCAACCGCGTGACGTCGGCGGAAAAGAACAACGTCATGGTCTCGGGCGTGCTCTGGAAGCAGGTGGTGCAGCGGATCCACGACCGGGAGTTCCCGGACGTGCAGCTTTCGCACATGCTCGCCGACGCACTCGCCATGCAGCTGGTGCGCAATCCCAAACAGTTCGACGTCATCGTGACCGACAACCTGTTCGGCGACATCCTCTCGGACGAAGCGGCGCAGCTCACCGGCTCTCTCGGCATGCTGCCCAGCGCCTCGCTCGGCGCCAAGGACGCCCGCGGCAAGCAGCTCGCGCTGTACGAGCCGATCCACGGTTCGGCACCCGACATCGCCGGCCAGGGCGTTGCCAACCCGATCGCCTGCATCCTCTCCTTCGCGATGTGCCTGCGCTACTCGCTCGGCCGCGGCGACGACGCCACGCTGCTGGAGAAGGCCGTCGAGCGCACGCTGGCCGAAGGCTACCGCACGCCGGACATCATGCAGCCCGGCATGACCAGGGTCGGAACGAGCGCTATGACCGTCGCGATTTTGAAACAGCTCGACAAGCTCGCCCGCTAAGGTTCGATCACGACCTTTCCGATGACGCTGCGGTCCTGCAGCGTGCGCATCGCGTCGACCGCGCGCGCCAGGGGAAACCGTGCGTGGATGTGCGGACGGATCTTCCGTTCGGCCAGCAGCTTCATGATCGCGAGCATGTTTTCGCGGCCCTTCTGCGGGAACTTCCGGCCGTATTCGCCGGCGCGCACGCCCATGATCGAGAAGCCCTTGATCAGCGGCATGTTCACGCTGATCGACGGAATCCGGCCCGACGTGAAGCCGATGATCGCGATGCGGCCGTCGAAGGCGATGCAGCGGGTCGACTCGTCGAACACGTCGCCGCCCACCGGATCGTAGATCACGTCGGCACCCTCCCCGCCCGTGATCTCCTTCACTGCGTCGCGAAAGCCGCTCGACGGCAGCACATGGTCGGCGCCGTACGCCTTGAGGAAGGCGCGCTTCGGTTCGCTCGACGCCGTCGCGATCACCTTCGCCCCGATGACCTTGCCGAGATCGACCGCCGCCAGTCCGACGCCCCCCGCCGCGCCGTGCACCAGCAGCCACTCCCCCGCCTGCAATTGCGTACGGCGGACATGGGAGACATAGGCGGTGAGATAGGCGACCGTGAAGCTGGCGGCTTCGGCATAGCCGATGCCGTCGGGAATCTTGCGCAGCGAGGCCGCTGCGGTCTGCATTTCCTCGGCATAGGAGCCGTTGCCGCCGCAGATCACGCGGTCGCCCACTTTCACGTTCGCGACGTCGCCGCCGACCGCGATGACGTCGCCCGCCGCTTCGCTACCGGGCGTGAAGGGTAGCGCCGGCTTGTGCTGATACTTGCCCTGGGCGGTGAGGATGTCGGGAAAATTGACCGCCGCCGCGCGGATGCGGATCCGCGCCTCGTGCGGCTTCAAGGGAGCGAGCGCGATGTCCTCGAGTTTGAGAGCGCCGATATCCTCGTTGATCTCGCGGCAGACGATGGCCTTCACGCCGTACCCGTCTTCGCTGCCGGATGCTCGGCGTGCGGCAGTGTCCGGATGCCGCCGAGGAAAAGCGCCGTCGCGAAGTTCGCCGCCGCCATGGGATCGCGTTTTTCGCGCAGGATCATCCGCTCGGCCACCTCGAACGCGACCCCGACGATCGCGGCCATGAGGAAGTCCGCATCGACCGGCGGAAACAGCCCTTCCTTGATCGCCTTCTCGATATCCTCGCGCAGTTCCTCGAATCCGGCGATCACTTCCGGCGTGTCGAGGCGCACCCGCGTGGTGTCGGCGGTGTGGCGGATCGTGCGGAAATTGACGTGATCGTCGGCGACGAATTCCATGAACATCCGGAAGGTGCTGGAGATGAACTCCTCCACCGACTTCGCCTTGATGCGCTCCTCGCGCAGCCGCGGGCGGATGGCCAGCGCGACGTCGTCCCGTATGGCCTGGTAAACCTCCTCCTTGGATTTGAAGTAATTGTAGAACGTACCTGAGGCGAGCGGCGTCGCGCGGATGATGTCGCGGACCGTCGTGGCGCCGAATCCGAGTTCGGCGAAAACCTGGCGCGCCGCTTCCAGGATCAGCTCGCGGTTCTGCGCCTTGGTCTGCTCGCGCTTGCCGAGCGGCTCGCCGCGCGAGACCGCTTTAGCCAGTAAGGTTTCCATGGGAATCCCGGTTCGAATGACGGCACAATTCTAGTCATTCATGACACGCCGTCAATTTTTTCGCGGCTCAAACCGATCTGCCTCCACAAAATATAGTATGCGATCCTGTCACAACTACCTCTATTTGTTTTCGACTTCTGCGACCCCCTCCCCCAGGCGGTCGGGCGGCGGTACTGCGCGTCGCGACTCGCCGCCGCCGAGCCGCATGTAGGAGCGGCGACCAGCCGCGGCAATGGCGCTCAGCAAAAGGTGATGGTTGTTTGACAGTGTCCCGGCCTGCCCGTTTGTTAGTCCGATGAGCATGGATATCGAGGAATGGCGCCAGGCGATGGCGCGCGGCATGTCGCAAACGCCGTTCGTCGCGGGGCTCGAAGGAGTCACGGTCGAGGGCGGCGGCGGCTTTTGCCGCATGCGGCTGCCCTATTCGCACAAGCTGGTCGGAAATCCGGATACCGGCGTGGTGCATGGCGGGGTGATCACCGGCATGCTCGATCAATGCTGCGGCACGGCCGTGGGCACGGGACTGCCCAACCCTTCCGCCATCGCGACGCTGGACCTGCGCATCGACTATATGAAACCGGCCCGGCCCGACGCCGACATCCTCTTCGAAGCGCGCTGCCTGAAAGTGTCCCACGACGTCGCTTTCGCCCGCGGCATCGCCTACCAGGACTCGCCGGACGATCCCATCGCCAACGCCACGGCAGCGTTCATGCTGACGAACACGGGCGGCGCCGGCATGCCGCTCAAGCCGGCCTGACGCGATGGAGCTTCTCGTACGCGCCGCCAAGCAAGGCGTTCCGCCCGACGCCCAGGCGCTGGTCTCGGCGATCCCCTATTGCGTCCATCTCGGCATCCTGGCGCATGTGCGCGAGGGCGGTCTGATCCTCGAAATGCCGTTCGAGCCGAAACTCATCGGCAATGTCGTCATCCAGGCGCTGCATGGCGGCGTGATCGGCTCCCTGCTCGAGATCGCCGCGATCGTGCAGACGGTCTGGGAGGTGAAGATCGCGTCCCTGCCCAAGCCGGTCGACATCAACATCGACTATCTGCGCAGCGGCCGCGCCGTCACGACCTATGCGAACGCCAGGCTGGCGCGGCAGGGCCGGCGCGTCGTCAACGTCCATTCGCAGCTCTGGCAGGACGACGAGAACAAGCCGATCGCCGCACTGCGCGGCCATTTCCTGCTGCCGAGCTGAACGCCTTCAGCGCGCGTCGGCGCCGACCGCGTCCTCTACCCGGGAAAATCCGTCGCGCGCCAGGCAGGCGAGCAGTTCCCGCTTGATGCGCTCCACCAGGTCCGGCCCCTCATAGGCGAGCGCGGTGTAGAGCTGGACGAGCGTCGCCCCCGCTCGGATCTTGCGATACGCATCTTCTCCCGAACCGACGCCGCCGGCGCCGACGAGCACCAGCTTGCCGCCGACGCGCGCGTACATCTCGCGCAGGATTTCCGTCGACGGCGCCAGCAGCGGCGCGCCCGACAATCCGCCGGTCTGCGATGCGAACGCGCTCTTCAGGCTCGGCGGGCGTTTGATCGTGGTGTTGGAAACGATCATGCCCTCGATGCCCGCGGCGGTCGCCACCGCGGCGATGTCGTCGAGCGCGATCGCGTCCAGATCGGGTGCGATCTTGAGCAGCAGCGGAAGGGAGAGACCGAGCCGGCTGCGCTCCAACACGATCCGCGACAGCAGGGCTGTCAGCTCGTCGCGATTTTGCAGGCCGCGCAGGCCCGGCGTGTTGGGCGAGGAGACGTTGATCGTCACATAGTCGGCAAGCGGCGCAAGCCGCGCAAAGGCGATGCGATAATCCTCGATACGGTCCGCCGAGTCCTTGTTCGCACCGATATTGATGCCGACGATCCCGTTTCGCTTGCGCCGCTCGAGCCGTGCGGCGACCGCGTCGATGCCGTCATTGTTGAAACCCATGCGATTGATGACCGCGCGGTCTTCGTTCAACCGGAAAAGACGGGGGCGCGGATTGCCCCGCTGGGGCCGCGGCGTCACCGTTCCGCACTCGACGAAACCGAAGCCGAAGCTGAGCATCGCGTCGGGCACTTCGGCATTCTTGTCGAAGCCGGCGGCGAGGCCGATCGGGTTGGGAAAATCGCGTCCGAAGGCGCGAACGCCGAGGCGCGGATCGGACCCGGGCGCGGCCGGGATCAGGCGCGCGAAGTGGTGCGTCAGGCGAATCGTCGCCGAATGCGCCGTTTCTGCAGGGAAAAGCCGCAAAAGCGATGTCGCGGCGGCCAAAATCATGTCGAATCCTCTAGACCAGACGGCAAGGGGAGTGGTAATTCCTACCGTTAATAATTTTCTAGGAACAATTACCCCTTTCGGCGGACCAGCTTCTTATGGAGTCCAGGAATGCTGACTCATAGTCAAATCTGGGGCGCGATCGACGCGCTGGCGGCGCGGCATGGGCTTTCGCCCTCCGGTCTTGCCAAGCTTGCCGGACTCGACCCGACCACATTTAACAAGAGCAAGCGCGGCGGCGCTAATGGAAAGCTGCGCTGGCCCTCGACCGAGAGCGTGTCGAAGGTTCTGCGCGCGACGGGCGCGACGCTCGACGACTTCGTCATGCTCGTCGGCCGCGAAGGCGCGGCGACCCGATCCTATTCGCGCAGCGTGCCGCTGATCGGCATGGCGCAGGCCGGCGCCAGCGGCTATTTCGACGATTCCGGATTCCCCGCCGGCGCCGGATGGGACGAGATCCCGTTCCCCGAACTCGCCGACGAACATGCCTACGCACTCGAGATCACCGGCGAATCGATGCTTCCGGTCTATCGCGACGGCGACCGCATCGTGGTGTCGCCGTCGGCCAGCGTCCGCCGCGGCGACCGCGTCGTGGTGAAATCGCAGACCGGCGAAGTGATGGCCAAGCAGCTCGCGCGCCACACCGCTCAGCGGATCGAGCTGAAATCGTTCAATCCGGCCTATGAGGATCGCGGCTTTGCACTCAGCGAGATCGCCTTCATGCACCGGATCATCTGGGCCAGCCAGTAGCTACGGATAGCCCTGATATTTGCGCACGCGCGCATCGAAGGTCCCGCGATCGCCGCTCTTCAGCAGCATCGCCAGTTCCGCCGCGCGCGACCTGGCGAGCGCCTCGTAGGCGGTCGCCGGCTTCTCCTTCGCGATGCGCACGAAGGCGTCGTCGATCTCGTGGCGGAAGCGATCGGCGTCGTAGCCGCTCAGCGACAGCGCGTACTGGTAGCGGACCGAAAGATTGTCGGGTGCCGATTTGAACGCGGCCCGGAACGCCGCCAGGCCCTTGTCCACGCTGGCGTCGTAGAGCCAGCTCGCCAGCCGGTCGCCGCCCGTGCGCACGATCTCCACGTTCCAGCCGCCGAGCGCCCCCAGCGCCCAGGGGCTTTTGGGATCGATCGCGAGCGCCGCGTCGAGTTCTTCCTTGGCCTGTCCCGGATAGTTGTGCGCCCGCGCCCAGACCGGCCCGACGACGCGCGCTTCGTAGCCCATCGCGACGGCGAGATAGACATGCGCATCGGCGAGGTGCGGATCCGCGCCGATCGCCTGGCGCGCGAATTCCTCGGCGCGGTGAAGGCAGTCCAGGCACGGCGCGGGCCGCGTCGTCGCGTCGGCGAGCGCCGCGCGCGCCGCAACCGTCAGCCCGGCGGCGGTGCCGCTCGAGCCGCCCGCTTTCATCGCCTCGTCATAGTGGCCGGTCGCGTAGATTTCGTACGGCGTCGCCGCCGACGACGGCGCTGCGGTAAGCGCGAACAGCAGTGCGAGCGTGCGCTTCATGCGGCCGCGGTGAATTCGCCGGCCAGCGCCCGACGGATGAGCGCCGCCGTTTCCCTGCAGCCGTAGAGCGCGGCGAAGGAGCCGAAGCGCGGCCCTGCGGATTGGCCGAACAGGACTTCGTAGAGCGCCTTGAACCAGTCGCGCAGCGGATCGAAGGCGTGCGCCTTTCCCACTTCGTAGACCGCGTCCTGCACGACGGCGCCGTCGCGCTCGTCGCCCAGCTTGTCGAGCGCGCCGGCGAGATCGAGCAGCGCCGCGCGCTCCTTGTCGGTCGGCGGGCGGTATTTCTTCGTCGGCCGCACGAAATCCTCGTAGTAGCGGATCGCGAAATCGGCGAGGCGCGCGAGACCGGGATTGGTTTGCGGCGAAGCCTGCGGCGCGTAGGCCCGGATGAAGCCCCACAGGACGTCGTGATTGTGCGCGTTCGACGCCGTCACCAGCGTCAGGAGCAGCGCGAAGCTGACGGGATAGCGCTCCTGCGGCGGGTTGCCGTCGTGGATGTGCCAGACCGGATTGTCCAGACGTTCGGCCTCGCTCGTCTCGTTGGCGTGATAGGCCTCGAGCAGCGAAATGTAATCGTCGACCGCCTTGGGAATGACGTCGAAGTAGAGGCGCTTGGCGACGCGCGGCTTCTGGAACATGTAGAGCGCCAGACTCTCGCGCGGCGCATAGGTCAGCCATTCGTCGATCGTGATGCCGTTGCCCTTGGACTTGGAGATCTTCTGCCCCTTGTCGTCGAGAAACAGTTCGAACATGAACTGCTCCGGCGGCACGCCGCCGGCGATCCGGCAGATCGTGTTGTAGAGCGGCGCCGACGGGAAGTGCTCCTTGCCGTACATCTCATAGTCGATGCCGAGCGCGGCCCAGCGCATGCCGAAGTCCGGCTTCCATTGCAGCTTGCAGCGGCCGCCGGTGACCGGCACCGTTTCCTGGCTGCCGTCTTCCTCGACATAGGTGATCGTGCCCTTGGCGACGTCGTGCGACACCACCTTGGCGAGCAGGATTTTCCCGCTACGCGGCGAGACCGGCAGGAACGGCGAATAGGTCTGCTGACGCTCGTCGCCGAGGGTCGGCAGCATCACCTCCATGACCTTGTCGTAGTTCGCGAGCACGCGCAGCAGCGCCGCATCGTAGATCCCGGAGCGATACATCTCCGTCGCGCTGCGAAAATCGTAGTCGAAGCCGAAATTGTCGAGGAAGGCGCGCAGCCGCGCGTTCATGTTGTGGCCGTAGCTCTCATGCGTGCCGTAGGGATCGGGCACCGAGGTCAGCGGCATGCCCAGATATTTCGCCAGCATCTCGCGGTTGGGCACGTTGTCGGGCACGCGGCGCATGCCGTCCATGTCGTCGGAGATCGCGATGAGGCGCGTCTTGAGCGGAGACATCGTCTCGAACGCCCGGCGCACCCAGGTCGTGCGCGCGACCTCGCCGAACGTGCCGATATGCGGCAATCCGGAGGGACCGTAGCCGGTCTCGAACAGGACTTCCTTCGGCTCCTGGCCGGCGGCCTTCTTGCGCTCGATGCGCGCCAAAAGCTTGCGCGCCTCCTCGAACGGCCAGGCTTTGGCGGCCGCGGTGAGATCGGCCCGATAGGAGACGGAAGTGCCGGAAGGCATTGGAAAGGCTCGGACTCGCTGTTGGAGAAGGCGCTGGAAGCTAGGCTCGGCGGGCCAGCGCGTCAATCGCGGAAAAAACGCGGCGGCCCGCGTGGAACGGCTGCAGTCTTCGCTTCCTTTCCCCACCAGACTCCGCATGATCCGCGCCCATGCCCATCGAGTCCGTCTCTTCGCAGGACTGGCGAAGCCTGCCCGCCCTGGTGCCGGCGCCGGGCGGCGTGATCGTCTGCGCGCGCGACGGCGCCTGCCGCAAAGCGGGACTCGAAGAGGCGCGCAAACTTTTCCGGAGCGGCGAGGTGCTGGTGGCGCATGCCGCGTTCATTTCGGGGCGGCTGAAGACGCCACCTGCGGCGGCGTTGTACGACGTGCTCGAGCTCTTCGCATTCGTGCGGCCGGGCGCGCCTTGCGTGCCGAGTGCGCTCGGACTGGCGCGGGCGCTCGGTCTGCCGCCGCCGCAGACACAGGAAGAAGCGGCGCGTGCGTTGCGCGATGCCGCCGACAGCCTCATGAGCGTCCTCGCCGACGCGCCGGAGGCCGCGCGACCCGATCTGCGCGCGCTCGGCGCGTCGCTGCAGCGCGCCGGCTGGCGCTGGGGCGGTGCGGTGCTGCGCGCGCTCGGCGAACCCGAAGGCAAGCTCTCGCCGCTCGCCGGTTTCGAGAGCTGGCACGTCTTGCCGGAATGGGAAGACGATCAGGCGCCGGACAAGCCCGGCTCGCTGCCGATTTCTCCCGACGATGCGCGCGTCCGTCTCGCCCAGCTCGTCGGCAGCAGCGGCGAACAGCGCGCCGAACAGGCGGCCTATACCGACGCCGCCTCCTACGCCTTCAGCGCGCGCGAAGAAGCCGGCGCACCGAAAGTCGCGCTCATCGAAGCCGGCACCGGAATCGGCAAGACGCTCGGCTATCTGGCGCCGGCGAGTCTCTGGGCGGAGAAGAACGGGCCCGGCCTCTGGATCTCGACCTATACGCGCAACCTGCAACGCCAGATCGTGCAGGAAATCGCCCGCCTCTATCCCGATCCGCAGGAGCGCAACGAGAAGGCGGTCGTGCGCAAGGGCCGCGAAAACTATCTCTGCGTCCTGAACTTCGAGGAAGCGGCCAGGCGCACCGCCCTCGCGCCGGGCCAGCGGACGGTCGCGCTCGGCCTGATCGCGCGCTGGGTCGCCGCGACGCCCGACGGCGACGTGTCCGGCGCCGGCTTTCCCGCCTTTCTCGGCGCCTCACTGCCGCTGAGCGAGATCACGGACCGGCGCGGCGAGTGCGTGTACGCCGCCTGTCCGCATTATCGCAAATGCTTCATCGAGCGCGCGATACGCCGGGCGCGCCACGCGCCGATCGTCGTCGCCAACCACGCGCTCGTGATCTCCCAGGCTTCCCAGGACTGGATGGCGATCGACGAAACGAGCGACGCACCGCCCGAACGGCGCGTGCGCTACGTCTTCGACGAGGGGCACCACCTGTTCGATGCCGCCGATTCCGGTTTCGCGCCGCTGCTCTCGGGCGTCGAGATGACGGACTTTCGCCGCTGGATCCGCGGGCCCGAAGGGCGCGCGCGCAGCCGGATGCGGGGACTGCAGGAACGCCTGCGCGACCTGACGCTCGACGATCCCAAGGCGCAGGAGGCGCTGGACGAATGTCTCTCGGCCGCCGGCGCGCTTGCCGGAGAAGGCTGGATGTCCCGCCTGCATGGCGGCGGCCCGCGCGGACCGGGCGAACTCTTTCTTGCCGCCGCCTATGCGCATGTGCGCGCCCACAGTGAGGACAGCGAAGGGTTCTATACGATCGAGGCCGACACGCAGCCGCTCGGCGACGAATTGCTCGACGCGGCGCGCGCTCTCGCGATTGCGCTGAAGAAAGTGTCGGCGCCGCTGGTCGGTCTGGCCGCGCTCCTGCGCCAGCAGATGGACAACAAGACGACCGAACTGGAGAGCTACAGCCGCACGCGTATCGACGCGGCCGCGCGCGGTCTTGTCTGGCGCGGACGGTTCGTCGTCCCGACCTGGATACAGATGCTGGACAATCTTGAAGGCGAGCGCAGCACGGACTTCGTCGACTGGTTCGAGATCGCGCGCGAGGAAGGCCGCGACGCCGACGTCGGGCTCGAACGGCACTGGGTCGATCCCACCATTCCCCTCGCGCGCGACGTCCTGGCGCCGGCGCACGGCGCGCTCATCACCTCGGCCACGCTGCGCGACGTCTCCGAAGGCGTCGATGACTGGGCGAGCGCCGAAGTGCGCACCGGTGCGGGTCACCTGCCGCAGCCGCCCAAGCGCGCCAGCTTCGGCTCGCCGTTTCGTTACGGGGAACAAGCACGCATCTTCGTCGTGAAGGACGTCAACCGGCGCGACGCGGATCAGGTGGCGGCGGCCTATCGCGAGCTTTTCCTCGCGGCCGGCGGCGGGGCGCTCGGTCTCTTCACGGCGGTGCGCATGCTGCGTGCCGTCGAACAGCGCATTTCCGCGCCGCTCAACGAGGCGGGAGTCACGCTCTACGCGCAGCATGTCGACAAGCTCGATACGGGCGCGCTGGTCGATTTGTTCCGCGCCGAGGAGAATGCCTGCCTGCTCGGAACGGATGCGTTGCGCGACGGCGTCGACGTGCCCGGTCGTTCGCTGCGCCTGGCCGTGTTCGACAAGGTGCCGTGGCCCAAGCCGACGATCCTGCACAAGGCGCGCCGCGCGCGCTTCGGCAAGGGTTACGACGATCTCCTGACGCGCTTCCGCCTGAAGCAGGCCTTCGGCCGGCTGATTCGCGGCGCCGACGACCGCGGATGTTTCGTGATACTGGAAGGCGCCACGCCGACGCGGCTTTTGAGCGCATTTCCGCCCGACGCCCCGGTCAAGCGCTGCGGCCTCGCCGAAGCGATCGCAGATATCCGTGAGTTTCTTGGAGCGGCCAAGTGACCCCGGCCCGCCCGGCTCGTATAAATCGCACATGACACAGGCAGACCCCTTGCTGTTCGCCGAAGCCGCCGAGGGCGAAACCTACGGCCGCTACTCGACCGGAATCCTGCCCAGCCACGTCCTCAAGCGCCTGATCCGCGCGCGCCGCGAGATTCTGGCCACCGAAGATATCGAGGACTCGCAGATCCAGCCCGCCAGCATCGACCTGCGGCTCGGGCCTGTGGCCTGGCGCGTACGCGCGAGCTTTCTGCCCGGGCCCAACGCCACCGTGCAGGACCGGCTGTCATCCGTGTTCATGCACGAGATCGACCTGACGCATGGCGCGGTGCTCGAAACAGGCTGCGTCTACATCGTCCCGCTGCTCGAAGTCGCCGACTTCACGTCGCGCGTCTCGGGCACCGCGAACCCGAAGAGTTCGACCGGACGCATCGACGTCTTCACGCGCCTCATCACCGACCGGGCCCAGGCCTTCGATCGCATCGAACCCGGCTACCGCGGCCCGCTCTTTGCGGAGATCAGCCCACGCACGTTTCCAGTTCTCGTGCGCAAGGGCTCGCGCCTCAACCAGCTTCGCGTGCGGCACGGCTCGCCTTTGTTCACCGATACGCAGCTGCGCCGGCTGCACGCCGAAACGCCGCTGGTGAGCGGCGAAGCGGATATCGACAACGGCCTCGCGCTCAGCATCGACCTCCGCGGCAATGGCGGCGGGCGGATCGGCTGGCGCGCGAAGCGTCATACCGGGATCATCGACGTCGACAAGCGCAACGCGCTCGATCCCGCCGCGTACTGGGATTCCATCGAAGCGCATCCGGAAGGTCACCTCGTGCTCGATCCGGACGAGTTCTACATTCTCGTCAGCCGCGAGGCCGTCGCCATCCCGCCCGACTACGCCGCGGAGATGGTTCCGTTCAATCCGCTGGTCGGCGAGTTCCGCGTCCACTATGCCGGGTTCTTCGATCCCGGATTCGGCTATGAACCCGGCAAGCCGCCCGCCGCCCGGGGCGTGCTGGAGGTGCGCTCGCGCGAGGTGCCGTTCATCCTCGAGCACGGCCAGATCATCGGCCGGCTGGTGTTCGAACGGCTGACCGACCCGCCGCCGGAGGTCTACGGCCAGGACATCGGGTCCAACTACCAGCGGCAGGGTCTGAAGCTGTCGAAGCACTTCAAACAACCCTAATTCGCGTTCTGGTTGACCGATTCACCACACGCCATGTTGCCGGAAATCAACAGCCGGTTGAAAAGCGCGGACAGCCCCTTGTAGGCCGTTGCGTCGTAAGACGGTCCCGGCACAGTTACGGGGCCGCGGGTCCAAACGGCTTGGGGGGCTTAAGCCTCGCGGTTACTCGGGTCCGCATTTTGAAGGGGGCAGCGTGAGGCGGCTACGGCGCGAAAGTGCCGGCCGCCTCATGATCTTCTGCCATACCCGTCCCGTCCGGCGATCCGGCATGCCTCCGATCGCCGACCCGTTCCGGTTTCAATAATCGCAGCCGGACGTCATTGGGGTGCGGGAGACGTCCGGCTGCAAGGCTGCGTCAGCGTCCGCCGTCGTAGCCTTGGTCTGCGTCGGGATTGTTCTCGCCGTTATCCCGGTTGTCGTAGTGCCTGTTGTCGTAGCCGCGGTTGCCGTCCCGATCCGCATCGCCATAGCGGTCGCGTCCGCCGTCGCGGCCGTAATAACCGTCGCCGTCATAGGAACGGTCGCCGTCATAGTAGCGGTCGCGGTAGCGGTCATGCGCATGCGCGCTCTCGGCTGCGAGAATTCCGAGCGTGAGGATGCCGAGGCCCAAAGCGACCGCGGCGCCGACGCCGCGTCCGCCGTGCCAGCCATGGTGGTCCCAATCGCGGGCCGAAGCCGCCGATGTGCTGAGAAGCGTGACGGCGAGCGCGGCACATAAAATGCGTTTCATGGTGGTCGAACCCTTCTTTGGCAGGCCCCTCGCAAAGCCCGGCGCTGCGCACCGGCACCGTTGGGCGGACCATGACGGCTCGAACATGAACCGAACCTGAACCTGAGGACTCAAAGCAAAACGCACCCCGGCGGCGGCCGCAGGGATGCGTTCGGCGGTCTTGCCGGGTGCGGGTGTGCGCTAGGGATCCAGGTTCCACACATAGGTCGGACGGCCGTCCGAGTGGAATGTCGTGAATTCGGCGGGCTCACCCTCCGGGCAGGTGGTCTCGTCCGAGCCGGTGTAGAAATCGTACGGCCCCGGATATTCCACGCATTGCTTGATGTCCGATCCCCAATATTGCTCGGAATCGCCCTTCACTTCGGCACGCGCATAAAATGTGCGGTTGTAGGTCTTGAACACATCCTCGCAACCGCCGGGACGCACGCGCGTCCAGCCCTTGTTGCGCCAGTCCGAGCCGCCGAGCGGGATGTAGCTGGTGGCGACGAGGACGGTTTCGTTCGTGCGATTGCACACCCGCAAGGTGACCGCGCTGCGCGCCTGCGCCGGCGTCGCCAGAAGCGCGCTGACTGCCGCAGCCGCCAGGGCGGCCACTCCGATGCTCTTGGAAAGCGACATGAGACGACCCCCACACTTGCGATGTCCGGCGCCATTCCGGACAACGTGAAAAAAAGTTTAGTCCACGAACGGACGTCAGGCTAGCCGGAGTTTTCGACGCTATTGCGGCACGCGCCCCGCATCGGCGAAAAACCGCTCGCCGCGCAACGGGAAAGTGCGGTCCAAGCCGCTCAGCCGACGATCGCGTCCGCCATCCAGGTTTGCGTCGTCGCCTGCAGCGGAGGCGCCGTCTCGGATAGAAGCTGGATCATGCCGACGAAGAGAAGATCGTTTTTGGGATCGACCCAGAACCAGGTTCCGGCCGCACCGTCCCATTGATAGGTGCCCTCGCCGACCGGAATCCCGGCCAGCGCCGGATCGGTGAACACGGCGCCGTCGAAGCCGTAGCCGAAGCCCGGGCGGATCTGCTGATGGCCGACGCCGAAACCGGCGGCGAGCATGTCCGCCGGCAGATGGTTCGACATCTGCAATCTGGCCGCGGCGGGGCTGACGATGCGCGCGCCAGCGAACTCGCCATCGTTCAGCAGCATCTGCGCATAGCGCGCGTAATCCGCCGCAGTCGAGATCAGCCCGCCGCCGCCCGATGCGAGCGCGGGCGGCGCTTCGTGATCTGGCATGAGCGGATTGGCGACCGGCACAAGCCCGCGGCTCTTGCTCGCGCGGTAGAGCGTGGCGAGCCGGTGCCGCTTTTCCGGCGGCGTGTGAAAGGCCGTATCGGTCATGCCGAGCGGGCCGAAAATCCTTTCCTGCATGAAGTGCGGCAGCGACCGGCCGCTCAGCCGCTCGATCAGCGCGCCCTGGATGTCCATCGACAGGCTGTACAGCCATTTCGATCCGGGCTGGTAGGCGAGCGGCAGTGCGGCGACGCGCTTCGACATCTGGGCGAGCGAGGCCGAACCCCAGACCTTGGCGCGCTGGTACAGCTTGTCGACCGGATTGGCGGGATCGAAGCCGTAGCTGAGTCCGGCCGTATGGGTCATGAGCTCGCGCAGCGTCGGCGCGTGACCGGCCGCTTCGAGGCGCGCCGCGCCGTCCGCATCCAGCCCGGCAAATACTTTTACACCTTCGAATTCGGGAAGATGCGCGGCGATCGGATCGTCCGGCGACCAGCGGCCCTCGTCGTGGAGGATCATCATCGCGGTGCCCGTGACCGGCTTCGTCATCGAGAAGATGCGGAACAGCGTGTCGGCCGTCAGCGGCTCTTTGCGCTCCTTGTCCTTGAACCCCATGGCGTTGGTGTGGACGATCCGGCCGCGCCGCGCGACCAGCGTCACCGCGCCCGCGAGCACGCCCTTGTCGATGAACCGGCGCACGCCGTCATCGATGCGCGCGATGCCCTCTCGCGAGAGCCCGACATCCTCGGGCGCCGCCGGTTCCAGGTTCCGCGTCATGCCGTTCTCCCCTCACCAGTTCGTCATGCTGCCGTCTTCCAGACGGTTCACCGGCAGAAAGGCGCGCTTGTAGGGATACTTTGCGGCGAGCGTTTCGTCGATGTCGACGCCGAGGCCGATCGCCTCGCCGGGATGGAGCATGCCGTCGGCGAAGCTATAAGCATGCGGGAACACGGCATCCGTTTCGGCCGTGTGGCGCATATATTCCTGGATGCCGAAATTCGGCACCGAGATGTCGAAATGCAGCGCCGCCGCCATGCAGACGGGCGACAAATCGGTGGCGCCGTGGCATCCGGTGCGGACCTGATAGAGATCGGCGAGACTGGCGACGCGGCGCAGATGGCTGATGCCGCCCGAGTGCACCACGGTCATCCGGATATAGTCGATGAGCTGCTCCTCGATAAGCTGCTTGGCGTCGAAGATCGTATTGAACACCTCGCCGACGGCGAGCGGCGTCGTCGTGTGGCGCCGGATCAGGCGGAAATTGTCCTGGTTCTCGGCGGTCACCGCGTCCTCGAGCCAGAACAGGCGATAAGGCTCCAGATCCTTGCCGAGGCGCGCCGCCTCGATCGGCGTCAGGCGATGATGCACGTCGTGCAGAAGATGCACCTCCGCGCCGAGCGCCGTGCGCGCGGCTTCGAACAGCGCCGGCACGGAGCGCATGTACTTCTCCGTCGACCAGACGTTTTCGCTGGGAAGATCGGCGTCCGCCGGCTCGTAGAACAGCTTGTCCTTCGACACGCCGTAGGTCGACTTCAGGCCTTCGACTCCCGCCTGGAGCCTGATCGCCTTGTAGCCGAGCGCCTTGTACTTCTGCGCCTCCGCGATCGTCTCCTCGATCGTCGTGCCGTTGGCGTGGCCGTAGACCATCACGCCGCCGCGCGACCTGCCGCCGAGCAGTTGATAAAGCGGCAAGCCCGCGATCTTGGCCTTGATGTCCCAGAGCGCCGTGTCGACCGCGCCGATCGCCGCCATGGTCACCGGCCCGCGCCGCCAATAGGCGCCACGATACAGGAACTGCCAGATGTCCTCGATCTGGTGCGCGTCCCGCCCGATCAGGCAGGGAACGACATGGTCGGCGAGATAGCTAACGACCGCCAGCTCGCGCCCGTTGAGCGTCGCATCGCCGACGCCCGAGACACCGTCCGACGTCTCGATCTTCAAGGTGACGAAATTGCGTCCGGGACAGGTCACGATGACCCGGGCGGCGGTGATTTTCGGCATGCGGCGCTCCTCGTCGTCGGGGCCGTTGGAAGGAGGCGCCTAGCAAAGCCCAAACCACGGCCCTTCGTCCAACGCGAATGCGGCGGTTTCCCCGAATGCCCCGTCCGTGCTAATCAGCCCGGCACGCGGGCGTAGCTCAATGGTAGAGCTGTAGCTTCCCAAGCTACTGACGAGGGTTCGATTCCCTTCGCCCGCTCCATCGACCGGAAAACGGCATTCCTTACGACCGCGCGTACCGGGCGAACGGCGGCGCGTCGTGCATGTCGCCTGGCGCGCTTCGTGCCCGAAAAAAAAGGGCGGACCCTGCGGCCCGCCCTTGTTCTGCAAACGACGGTCGGATCAGCCGCCCAGATCGATCACCGCGCGGCGGTTCTGCGGCTCGCGCACGCCCGGTCCCGTCGGAACGAGCGGATCGTGGAAGCTCTTTCCGTCGACCGAGATGCCGGAAGCATCCATGCCTTCGCGAACCATTTCGTCTTTGACGGCCTGGGCGCGGCGGACGGAGAGATCCTGGTTGTAGCTGTCCGAACCCACCGTGTCGGTGTGGCCGGTCACCATGACCTTGACGAAGCCGTTCGCCTTGGCCGAGTGCACCGCTTCACCGATGACGCTCATCGCGTTGTCGGTCAGCGCCGTCTGGTTGAAGTCGAAGAAGACGATGTAGGTCTTCACAGGCGGCGGCGGCGGCGGGGGCGGGGGCGGCGGTGCCGCTTCCGCGTGCAGCGAGATCGCGCCGATGCCGGCCGCTACGTTCAGTCCGGTGTTGCCTTCCATGCTCACCGGCTGGAGCGCGATCGACTTGTTGCCGCCGCCGATCAACGCGTTGGCGCCGACGCCGATCCCCACCGTCGCATTGGCGGTCGCGCCGACATAGTCGCCCTCGAGGGCGCCGGCGCGGATGTCGGAAGACGGCGCGAACACCGCCCATACCAGCACGCCGCCGTCCGTGTAGCCGATGTCGACTCCGAACTTGGTGATCGTGCCGGTGTAGTGCTCGGCGGTCTGGCTATTGGGCTGGAACGTGCAATGCAGATCCCGCGAGGAGCCAAAAACAAAACCCCAGCCGCTCGCCACGTCGCAGGTCAGTGTTCCGACCTTGACGCCGCTATTGTCGGCCATCGCGTTTCCACCGGCGGCCAGGGCCGCGAGGCCGAAAGCCGCTCCTAATACGATCGAACGTAGTTGCGTGCGCATCATGAGTATCTCCAAATTTTCGGGCGGACAGTACCAGCCGGGCCGAGGACACAGTTAATCCAGATCAACTCGCGCCGGCCTTCGCAGCACGTTGCCGGCCTCGTGTTTGACGCCGGGTCAAACCCTGTTGGCCCTGCAGCGTAAAATGTAGAACCGGGGCGGGACGCACGGCAAGAGTATTGGGCGGCCGAAAGCCGTTGCCTGCAATGCTGCGATCGCGTGGCGATCCGGCTGCGAAGGCGCTAATATTGCGACGCAATGCGATGTTGGCGGATTGTCATGCAATTCAACCCGATCCTCGCCGCCGCCGTCCTGGGCCTGGGGACGTTCGTCAATCTCGGCTTTGCTTCCAACGTCTGCGCCACCACGACCGCGCTCGAAGGCTACGTCCGCGACTATCACGCCTGCATCGCCGAAAAGGCGCAAGCCTTCGAAATCAACGGCGACACGCCGGATACAGTCGCCACAGCGGCGCTCGCCGCCTGCACCAATTTCCGCCAGCGCATCGAGGATCATGTCGATCTGTGCGGCGGCGCGAACGGCGAAAGCGGGGCGCAGGTGATGCAGGACGCAGCGCAGGAGTATCGCGACTTCGCGATACAGGCCGTGCTCGACTTCCGGGCGAAGCGGCAAGCCGACGAGTCCAAGCTCGGCCTGCCGCGTTGAACAAGACCGTCGGCTAGGGGCGGAACTGCAGCGCGCGCGGTGCGAGGCGTGCGGGCTGCGAGAGAATCCGATGAGCGTCTCCCACCCATTCGCAGACGAGCCGGCGCGTGTCGCGCGGATCGATCATCTCTTCCATCTGGAATTTGTTGAGCGGTCCGACCGGTCCGCGCGCGCTTTCGATTCGCGCGTTGATCTCGGCGCGCAACGCGGCCGGGTCCTTCGCTTCGGCGAGCTGGCGTTTGTACGCGGCCTCGATGCCGCCTTCGGGCGGGATGCCGCCGACGTCGGCCGCGGGCCAGACGACGCGCATGCCGCTGTTCTCGCGTGGCGTCGCGAAATTGTTGCCCGCGACGCCGAAGCTCCGGCGCATGATGACGGTGAACAGCGGAACCGTGGTCTGCGCGAACGCGATCATCCATTCGCCGCCCTTGCGGATGGTTCCGTTCGTTTCGTGCTCGATGCCGACCGCGAATCCCGGATTGTCGATGAGATTGAGCAACGGCAGATGGAAAAGATCGCAGAGGTCGAGATGGCGTCTGAGCTTGTCGCAGCCGTCGGCGGTCAGGGCGCCGCCGTTCGCGTGCCGGCTGTCCGAAGCGATCACGCCGACGGGATGACCGTTGAACCGCGCCAGGCCGGCGATCTGATCGGTGCCCCAGAGCGGGCCGATCTCGAAGAACGATCCCTTGTCCGCCATCAGCCGGATCGCGCGGCGCATGTCGAACGTCGTGGTGCGCTTGCGCGGAACGATCGTGAAGAGCTCTTCCTCGCGCCGGTCCGCCGGATCGTCCGCGGCCGACGCAAGCACCGGCGGCGCTTCGTAGACGTTCGACGGGAGGTAGGAGAGGAAGCGCTTGGACTGGGCGATCGCATCGGCCTCGGTTTCGGCGAGATTGTCGACCGAACCGTTGCGGCAATGGATTCGCCAGTCGCCGAGATCCTCCTTCGTCACCTCGTAGCCCATCGCGTGGCTGACGACGGGAGGTCCGGCGACGAAGAGCTGCGCGATGTCGCGCACCATCACCGAGAAATGCCCGAGCACGGCTTTCGCCGCGCCGATGCCGACGACGCTGCCGAGAAGGATGTTGACCACCGGCACCTGTCCGAGCTGCTCGGCATAAAGCGTGCTGCCGAGATGACCCGGCAGGAACGAGCCGCCGCTGCCGGCGACGCGCGGCCGCCCGGCCGTGATGGCGCCGGAGCTTTCTTTCACGCTCGCCTCGCCCGGCTTCTGCTGCTGCGGAACCATCGCGGCCACGCTGCCGCCGCCGGAGGAACCGTCCAGCAGCCTGACGGACGGACAGCGCATCTCGATCGAGAGCTTGTCGAGATAGCGGCTCTTGGCGCCGATCGCGCCGTCCGCATGACCGCCGCGCGAGGTGAAATCGTCGGCGCAGACGATGCCCGTGCGGCCGTCGATCTTGCCCCAGCCGCCGACATGGTTGGCCGGCGTGAAGTCGGCGATCCGCCCGTCCGAATCGTAGCTGACGAAGCCGGCCAGGCTGCCCACTTCGCGGAAACTTTCCTTGTCGAGCAGAAGATCGATGCGCTCGCGGCAGGTGAGCTTGCCGCGGCCGCGCTGGCGCACCACGCCGGGATCGGTCGAGCCCGGCGCAAAGCGCGCATGCGCGATGTCCTGCAGCGCCTTCACGTCGGCGAGCATCGGCGCCCAGGAGTCCTCGCCGTAAACGCGCGGCGTGGCCGCTGCACGCGCGTCGGGCCGGATCGTCGCCAGCACCTGGCCGGCACCGACGCTGTCGCCGGACGCGCCGGCGTGAACGGCGGTGATCGTGCCGGCCACCGGTGCGGTGAGCGCGGTTTCCATCTTCATCGCGCTGACGACGATGAGCGCGTCGCCCGCGCCGACCGAAGCGCCCGGCGCCGCCAGGATCTCGACGATGGCGCCGGAAACGGGACTTTCGATGCCCTGCTCGCCGTCGCCGACCGGCAACGACGGCATTGCGGCAGCCGGCGGCGCGCCCTTGCCGCGGCCGAGTGCGCCTGCCTGCTGTTCGAGCAATGCGAGCGCAGCCGATGCCGGCGCGCCTGCCGGAGCGGAGTCGAGGTCGGGATTCTCGCTCAGCAGTGTGGTGCGCGCGTCGCCTGCCCGCACGCTCGGCTGCGACAGCAGGCGCGCGAGCTGGGTGAGGTTCGTGGGAACGCCCGCGATGTGAAATTCGCGGAGCGCGGCAAGAGTCCGATCGAGCGCCGATGCATAGCTCCGGCTCGAACTGGAATGACCGATCAGCTTTGCGAACATCGGATCGAATTGCGGCGGCGGCGCGTAGCCGAGATAGCCGTAGGAGTCGACGCGGATGCCCGGTCCCGATGGTTCCCTGTATGCCGTGAAGGTTCCGGCGCCGCGCGCCACGACGCGCGCCTGAACCGCGTAGCCGTTCGGCCTGGGCACCGCGGATTGGTCCGCCAGACCGAGCGCGCCGAGCGTCTCGCCCGCGGCGATGCGGAACTGCGCTTCGACCAGGTCGATGCCCGTGATCTCCTCGGTGACGGTGTGCTCGACCTGGATGCGCGGATTGCACTCGATGAAATAGTGTTCGCCGCGGTCCGGATCGACCAGGAACTCGACGGTCCCGGCGTTCACATAGCCCGCCGCGCGCGCGATCCTGATCGAGTCGGCGCAGATGCGCTGGCGCAGCGCTGCATCGAGGTTGGGAGCCGGCGCGATTTCGACGATCTTCTGGTTCCGGATCTGGATCGAACAGTCGCGCTCGTGCAGGTGGACGACGCTGCCATGCGCATCGCCAAGGATCTGTACTTCGATGTGGCGCGGCCGCGGCACGAGCTTCTCGAGAAACAGCGAACCGTTTCCGAAGGCGGCGAGCGCCTCGCTCTGGCAACGCGCGAATGCGGACGCCATCTCGGCCTCGCCCGAAACCGCCCGCATGCCACGCCCGCCGCCGCCGGCCGCCGCTTTGACCATGACTGGATAGCCGATCCTGGCGGCCAGTGCGGCGGCATCTTCGGGACTGGCGAGCGCCTGCGTGCTGCCCGAAACGATCGGAATGTCCAGCGAGCGCGCCAGCGCGCGCGCCTTGGTCTTGTCGCCGAACAGCACAAGGCATTCCGCATCGGGACCGATGAAGGACAACCCGGCATCGGCGCAGCGCTGCGCGAAGGCCGCGTTCTCCGAGAGAAACCCGTAACCGGGGTGGACGCAGTCGCAGCCGGTCGACCTGGCGGCGGCGACCAGCGCTTCGATGTCGAGATAGGCGCGAACCGGATCGCCCGCCGTGCCGATCTCGACCGCACGCGTCGCGGCGCGCACATGCAGCGACAAGGCGTCCGCAGGCGCATAGACGGCGACGCTTTCGACGCCCAGCAGAGATGCGGCGCGGGCTATGCGGATCGCGATCTCCCCGCGATTCGCGATCAGAACCCGCTTGAACATTCAGTCCTCCCGGCAGCGACAGGCCGGGATCATGTGGTGCCGGAGCCCGCCCGCGCAAGCGGCCGGGCGTTCGCGCACGGCGCCGCGCAGGCTTCCTTCAGGTGCTTCGGGGATGACGCCTAGTGGTCGGGGCCGCCGTCGTCGCCGTGCGGACCGCCATCTTCGCCGTGCGGCCCGCCGCGATCCTCGCCATGCCAGCCGCCGTGTCCATGGTCGCCATGTGGACGATCGAGCAGCGCTTTCTGTTCCGGCGTCAGGGCGTCATAGAGCGAGCGCAGTGCCGGCAGCTCAGCGTCGAGCGCCGCCAGGCGGCTCTTCAGCATCATCTGCTCTCCGGCTTCGCGATCGACGACCGACGGCGGATGGCTGAAGGCGTGCATGTGCGCCTGGCAGGCATCCTGCTGCGATTTGGCGGCGCCCAGCACCGCCGACTTCCAGTTCTCGAATGCCGAACGCTGCGCCGCGGTCGGCGCCAGACGCGTTTCCAGATAGGCGAGCTTGGCCACGTCGTGCGCATAACGGTCGGCGCACATTTCCCGATGCCATGCCGCCATGTCCGCCCCACCCGGGCGTCCATCATGGTCGTGACGGTCCGCCGTTTCGGCGACGGCGAATGTCGCTCCGAGAATGCAGATCGAGAGTGCGGGAACGAGCACGGACATTTTCATGCGACGGGGACCTGTGTTGGTTGGGCGCATACTAGTTAGTGGACGTCCGTCGCAGGGATGTGCCGTCCGCCGCCCCATTTGTCGCAAAGCGTTTCAGCCGCCTCGCCTGTCCGATTGTTAACGATCGCGTTGCGGTCGTCAGTGCGGCGCGGCTGCGAAATAGTCCTTTGCCCAGAGGAACAAGGCCAGGCCGCAATCCTCCGCCACGCGCAGATGCGCCGACGCGGTCCCGACCATGAACGTGCCGCCAGGCGTCAGCCGATGGGCGAGCAGGAACCGGTCGATCGCCGCCGCGAGCGCCTTCGCATCGGCGCCTTCGACCATCTGGTCGGCGCGCCCGCGCAACGCACCCGGAGCGGCGTCCGCGCCGACGGCCGCGACCAGGACGCGGCAGTCCGAGATCCCGGCAATTCTCTCGGCCGCGCTCTCCAACGCGGAGTCGGAAAATCCTTCGAGGACGAAGATCGCGGCGCCGAGATGCGTGCCGCGGTTCATCAGCACGCCGGCATAGGAGCGATAATCGAGGCCGAGACGCTCCGCGCGCTTGAGCCGGTGGAGCGCGATGTCCCGGCGCGGCGGCTTCCAGGCCTGGGCATGCGCCTTGCGCCACAGCCAGGCTTCCCAAGAGAGATCGAGTTCCGGTCCGCGATTGTGGCCGACGCGCGCCGGCGCGTGCGAATAAGGTGAAAGCTGGACCGGGATGCGCCGCCGGTTGACCATGAAATCCTGCAAAACCGCCCCGAATCCAGACTAGCAAGGCGACGGCCCGCGGCGGAAGGCCCGATCGTCGCAGTGCAGCAATACCGTTCGCGCAGACTTCGCGACGCGCTATAAGTAGTCACCGTGCCTGGCGAGTCTCGCGCCAGGAGACTCTTTCATCCGGGTACGGAATATGTCCAACGTCGCAGTGATCGGCGCCCAGTGGGGCGACGAGGGTAAAGGCAAGATCATCGACTGGCTCGCCAACCGGGCCGAGATGGTCGTGCGGTTCCAGGGCGGCAACAATGCCGGCCATACCATCGTCGTCGGCGACAAGACCTACAAACTGTCCCTCCTGCCGTCCGGCGTCATCCAGGGCAAGCGGTCGATCATCGGAAACGGCGTGGTGGTCGATCCCTGGGCGCTGGTGGAAGAGATTGCCCGCGTCAGCGCGGCGGGCGTGATGGTCACGCCGCAGACGCTGGTGCTGGCGGAGAACGCGGTCCTGGTGCTGCCGATCCATCGCGAACTGGACGAAGTGCGCGAATCCTCCAACTCGGTGCAGCGGCTCGGCACCACCAAGCGCGGCATCGGCCCGGCTTACGAGGACAAGGTCGGGCGGCGCGCTATCCGCGTCGTCGATCTCGCCGATCCGTCGAGTTTGCCGGCGAAGGTCGAGCGGCTTCTCGCCCACCACAATGCGCTGCGCCGGGGCTCCGGCGCCGAGGAGGTCGAAGCCGGCAAGCTGCTCGCCGCGCTCCAGGAGATCGCGCCGAAGATCCTGCCCTATGTCGGCTCGAGCTGGCGCGAACTCGACGCGGCGCGACGCGCGGGCAAACGCATTCTGTTCGAAGGCGCGCAGGCCGTGCTTCTCGATATCGACCACGGCACCTATCCCTATGTCACCTCGTCGAACACGGTCGCGGGACAGGCGGCGGCCGGTTCGGGCATCGGGCCGCGCCAGATCGGCTTCGTTCTCGGCATCACCAAGAGCTACACCACGCGCGTCGGCGAAGGTCCCTTCCCGACCGAACAGCTCAACGCCATCGGTGAAAAGCTCGGCGAGCGCGGCCATGAATTCGGAACGGTCACCGGCCGGAAAAGGCGCTGCGGCTGGTTCGACTCCGTGCTCGTGCGCCAGACCGCCATCACCGGCGGGATCGACGGCATCGCGCTCACCAAGCTCGACATCCTGGACGCGTTCGACAAGATCGACGTCTGCGTGGGCTACCGGCTCGGCGACAAGGTGCTCGACTATCTGCCGGCCGATGCCAACGATCAGGCCCGGCTGACGCCGGTCTATGAATCGATGGAAGGCTGGAGCACATCGACGCGCGGCGCGCGGAGCTGGGCCGAGCTGCCCGCCAACGCGATCAAATATGTCCGCCGGATCGAGGAGTTGATCGGGACGCCCGTCGCCCTGCTTTCGACCAGTCCCGACCGGGACGACACCATCACGGTGCGCGATCCGTTCGTCGGCTAGGCGAGATTTCCGTAGCGGAATTGACCACTTCCGTTGGGGCCGAAAACGCGGCAGGCTCGCGCCAGAGATAACAAGGTTAGGGGTTACGCCTATGATCAAGACACGTTTCACGGAAATGTTCGGCGTCGAAGTTCCGATTACCTGCGGCGGCATGACCCGCGTCGGCAAGGCCGAACTGATCGCCGCGGTTGCCAACGCCGGAGCGCTCGGATTCCTTACCGCGCTGACGCCGGGCTCGCCCGAACTCCTGGTGAAGGAAATCCGGAAGACCAAGGACCTGACGGACAAGCCGTTCGGCATCAACCTGACGATCCTGCCGACGATCAATCCGGTGCCCTATGACGAATATCGCCAGGTGATCTGCGAGAGCGGCTGCAAGGTCGTCGAAACGGCGGGCAACAATCCGCAGCCGCATCTGCCCGCCTTCAAGGCGGCCGGCGTGAAGGTCATCCATAAATGCGTCACCGCGCGTCACGCGGTGAAGGCCGAGTCCATCGGCGTCGATTGCGTCTCGATCGACGGCTTCGAATGCGCCGGACATCCGGGCGAGGAAGATATCGGCGGCCTCGTCCTGTTCCCGGTGACGACCGCAAAGCTGAAGATTCCGGTGATCGCTTCGGGCGGCATCGCGGACGCGCGCGGCCTGGTGGCGGCGCTCGCGCTCGGTTGCGAGGGCGCGAACATGGGCACGCGCTTCATGGCCACAAAGGAAGCGCCGATCCATCAGAAGGTGAAGGAAGCGCTCGTCGCCAACGACGAACGCGCGACCGACATGATCTTCCGCACCATGCACAACAGCTCGCGCGTCGCGCGCAATGCCATCAGCCAGCAGGTGGTGGAGATCGAACGCCGCGGCGGCGCCAAGTTCGAGGACGTGCGCGAGCTCGTCGCGGGCACGCGCGGCGGCAAGGTCTACGACACGGGCGACACCGACTACGGCATCTGGTCGGCCGGACAGACGCAGGGCCTGATCCACGACATTCCGAGCTGCAAGGATCTGATGGCCCGGATCGTCACCGAGGCGCAGCAGATCATCCGCAGCCGCCTGGACAAGATGGTCGCCTGACGCGGCCGCTCATTCCTCGACGAAGAGCCGGCCTTGCGGCCGGCTCTTTTTTTGTCAGGGCAACTGGTTGATCGGACCGTTGCCCGCACCGAACCCCGGAGCCGTCCGAATGGCCCGCTGCACGAAGTCGTGCGCGCGCTGGATCGCGTCGCCCAGCACCATGCCCTGGGCGAGGCCGCAGGCGATCGCGCTGGAAAGCGTGCAGCCGGTGCCGTGCGTATGGCGCGTATCGACGCGCTTGGCGATATAGCTGCGCGGCGCGGCGTCGGGCACGAAGAGAAGATCGGTGACCGTGTCGCTTCCGCCATGGCCGCCCTTCAGCAGAACCGCTTGCGCGCCGAGCGACAGAAGGTTCGCGCCGGCGTGCAGCAGGTCGTCGCCCGTTCGTAAGGCGAAACCGCACAGCCGCTCGGCCTCCGGCAGGTTGGGCGTGACCAGCGCGGCACCGGGAAAGAACGACTTCTTAAGGGCGTCGATCACGCCGTCGTCGGCGAGCGCCGCGCCGCTGGTGGCGATCATGACCGGATCGACGATGCGCGGCGTGGCGGGCGCGCGTTCGGCCAGCACCGCCGCGACGACGTCCGCGATTTGTGCGGAGCCGAGCATGCCGATCTTGATGGCGTCGGCACCGATGTCGCCGAGGCAGCGCGCGATCTGCTCGCGCACGACATCCGGAGACATGAGCTGGATCGCGCCGACGCCCGTCGTGTCCTGGGCCGTGACGGCGGTGACCGCAGTCATGGCGTAGCAGCCGAGCGCCGTCGCCGTCTTGATGTCCGCCTGTATGCCGGCGCCGCCGCTTGAGTCGGATCCCGCGATTGCCAGAAGCCGGGCTGGCTTCAAGCCGCGACCTCCTGGATCGCGCTGACGACGTCGTTCACGACGGCGCGGATGAGCGCTTCGTCGTCGCCTTCCGCCATGATGCGGATGACCGGTTCGGTGCCCGACTTGCGCACCAGCAGGCGGCCCGATCCGTTGAGCCGCGCCTCGCCGTCCTTGATGCAGGCGGTGACGCGGGCATTGGTCAGCGGCGAGCCCTTCTGGAACCGGACATTTTCCATCACCTGCGGCATCGGCTCGAAAAGATGCGCCGCCTCGCTCGCCGGTTTCTTTTCCCCGGCGAGGACCGCCAGAACCTGCAGGGCCGCGATCAGCCCGTCGCCGGTCGGCGAGAAATCGCTGAGCACGATGTGGCCGGACTGTTCGCCGCCGACATTGTAGCCGCCCTTCTGCATCTGCTCGATCACGTAGCGGTCGCCGACCTGGGCGCGCGCCAGCTTGAGATCCAGCGTTTTCAGATAGCGGTCGAGACCGGCGTTGGACATCACCGTTCCGACGACGCCGCCGCCCTTGAGATGTCCGCTCTTGGACCAGGATCGTGCCAGAAGGGCGAGAATCTGGTCGCCGTCGATGATGCGTCCGCGTTCGTCCGCCATGACGACGCGATCCGCGTCGCCGTCCAGCGCGATGCCGAAATTGGCGCGCATCTCGCGCACCTTCTCCGACATGGCTTCGGTCGAGGTCGAACCGCAGTTGGAATTGATGTTGAAGCCGTCCGGCGAAACGCCGATCGGAATGACCTCGGCGCCGAGCTCCCACAGGGCGGCCGGCGCGACCTTGTAGGCGGCGCCGTTGGCGCAGTCGACCACGATGCGAAGGCCTTCCAGATTGAGGCGGCGCGGGAACGTGTTCTTGACGAATTCGATGTAGCGGGCCTGGGCGTCGTCGATGCGCTTGGCGCGCCCCAGTTTTGGAGACGTGGCGAGGCCGGACTCAAGGCCGTTGTCCATCAGCGCTTCGATCGCCGCTTCATGTTCGTCCGAGAGCTTGCGTCCGTCGGGGCCGAAGAACTTGATGCCGTTGTCCTGGTACTGGTTGTGCGACGCGGTGATCATCACGCCCATGTCGGCGCGCAGCGAGCGCGTCAGCATCGCGACGGCCGGCGTCGGCAGCGGACCGAACTGGAACACGTCCATGCCGACCGCGGTGAAGCCGGCGACGAGCGCGGATTCGATCATGTAGCCGGAGAGCCGCGTGTCCTTGCCGATGACGACGCGGTGGCGATGGTCGCCGCGGATGAAGATGCGGCCGGCGGCCATGCCCGCGCGCATCGCGACGCCGGGCGTCATCGCGCCGGAATTCGCGCGGCCGCGGATTCCGTCCGTGCCGAAATATTTCCGGCTCATTTGAAAGGCTCCCCTGACATCCTGCGCAGCTTATATTTTAGGACGTTATTAGACTTTTCGCAGTGTTTTCCGAACAAAGGCTTAAGCCTAAAATCCACAAACGTTAATCCGGCCCCTGCAAGGCTTTTTCCAGCTTCAGCGCGTCTCGAAGCGCTGCCGGCGCGTGGGTGCGGATATAGTCCGCGCCCTGGCGGATGGCAAACAGCTCCGCCGCCAGGCTGACCGCGCCCGAGCCGTGGACGTCGCGGCCGGTCAAACGCCGTAAAAACGATTTTCGGGACACCGAGACCAAAACGGGTAGCCCGAACCGCGCCCGCAATTCGGGTAGCCGCCGCAAGACCGTCAGCGATGTTTCGGGATTGATGCCGAGGAAAAAGCCCATGCCCGGATCGAGTACGATCCGCTCGCGCGCAACTCCCGCGCGCACCAGCGCCTCCAGGCGATGGTCGAAGAAGCGCGCGATGCGATCCATGATTTCGGAGGGCGGAACATCGACGCGCGTCGCCGCGCCGCGCTCCTGCACCGAATGCATCACGATCAGCCTGGCGGGCGATGCTGCAAGCTCGCCGTAGAGCGAAGCGTCCGGAAATCCCTGGATGTCGTTGATGTAGGCCACGCCCCTGGCCATGGCCCAGCGCTGCACTTCGGGCGAGAACGTATCGACGGAAAGACGGGCGCCGGCCAGCGCCGCGACGACCGGCTCCAGCCTGGAGGTTTCGACCGGCGCGGGCACGCCTCTCGAATCCGGATTCGACGAGGCCGCGCCGAGGTCGAGTACGTCCGCGCCGTCGGCGAGAAGCTCGCGGCCGTGCGCGATGGCGGCCGCGGGCTCGAGATATTTCGCACCGTCCGAGAACGAATCTTCCGTGATGTTCAGGATGCCGAGGATGTGCGTCATCGCAAGAAGTCCGCCCTCCCGTCCGGCGCGGCGGAATCCGGCTAGCGTCCCGGCTGCGGCTCCGGCACCAGCGGACCGCGCGGACGGCCGGCCGCCGGCACGCTCGGTCCGGGGCCGCGATCGGGCGCGGGCTCCTCGTACGGCGTGCGGATCGGCTTGATGCCCTTGGTCAGACCGACGATCTCGTCGCCCGTGAGAGTCTCGTACTCGAGAAGCCCCTTGGCGACCGTGTGCAGGTCATTGATCCGTGTGCTGAGTATCGTGTAGGCGCGGTTGTAGCATTCGTCGATGATGCGCCGGATTTCGGCGTCGATCTTCTGCGCGGTCGCTTCCGAGATGTTCTGCGTGCGCGAAACCGAATGACCGAGGAAGACCTCTTCCTGGTTCTCCGAATAGGCGATCGGTCCGAGGTCGTCCGACATGCCGAAGCGCGTGACCATGGCGCGCGCCATGCGCGTGGCCTGCTCGATGTCGCTCGATGCGCCGGTCGTGACCATCTCGTGGCCGAAGACCAGTTCCTCGGCGATGCGGCCGCCGAAGGCGACGCAGAGGTCGGCTAGCATCTTCTGGCGCGTCAGCGAAAGCTGGTCGCGTTCGGGCAGGCGCATGACCATGCCGAGAGCGCGGCCGCGCGGGATGATGGTCGCCTTGTGAATCGGATCGGAGCCTTCGACGGCGATCGCCACGATGGCGTGACCGCCTTCGTGATAGGCGGTCAGCTTCTTCTCGTCCTCGCTCATGGCCATGGAGCGGCGTTCCGCGCCCATCATGACCTTGTCCTTGGCATCTTCGAGCTCGCTCATCGTCACGACACGCTTGCCGCGGCGGGCCGCGAGCAGCGCCGCCTCATTCACGAGGTTGGCGAGATCCGCGCCGGAGAAGCCGGGCGTTCCGCGCGCGATCGTGCGCGCCTCGACGTCGGGCGCGAGCGGCACCTTGCGCAGATGCACGCGCAGGATCTTCTCGCGGCCGCCGAGATCTGGGTTGGCGACGACGACGTGACGGTCGAAGCGGCCGGGACGCAGCAGCGCCGGATCGAGCACGTCCGGACGGTTGGTCGCGGCGATGAGGATGACGCCTTCGGTGGACTCGAAACCGTCCATCTCGACGAGCAACTGGTTGAGCGTCTGTTCGCGCTCGTCGTTGCCGCCGCCGAGGCCGGCGCCGCGATGGCGGCCGACCGCGTCGATTTCGTCGATGAAGACGATGCAGGGTGCGTTCTTCTTTGCCTGCTCGAACATGTCGCGCACGCGGCTGGCGCCGACGCCGACGAACATCTCGACGAAGTCCGAACCGGAGATCGTGAAGAAGGGAACGTTCGCTTCGCCGGCGATGGCGCGCGCGAGCAGCGTCTTGCCGGTGCCCGGCGGGCCGACGAGCAGCACGCCCTTGGGAATGCGGCCGCCTAGTCGCTGGAATTTCTGCGGGTCTTTCAGGAAGTCGACAATCTCCTTGAGATCGTCCTTCGCCTCGTCGACGCCGGCGACGTCTTCAAAGGTCACCCGTCCCGTCCGCTCGGTCAGCATCTTGGCGCGCGACTTGCCGAAGCCCATCGCCTTGCCGCCGCCGGCCTGGAGCTGGCGCATGAAGAAAATCCACACCGCGATCAAGAGCAGCATCGGCAGCGCGTTGAGGATGACAGCCATCAGATTGAAGCCGTCGTCCGGCGGACTGACCGAGATGTTTACGTTGTGCTGCTTCATCATGGGCACGAGCGAGGTATCGCTGGCCGGCGCCATGGTGGTGAAAGGTTGACCGTTGCCGAGTTCGCCCTTGATGGCGTCGCCCTGCATGGTGACGGACTTGACCTGACCCTGATTCACCTCGTCGACGAACTTCGTGTAGGTGATGTTCTGCGCACTGGCGTGCTGCGCCGTGCCCTGTACCAGGTTGAACAGGAAGACGAGCAAGAGCGCGAGAACGATCCAGATCGCGAGATTTCTAAGGTTGTTCAAAGGGCCGTCCTTTCACGCGGGGCCAAGTCCGTATGGCTGCGGGTATTTTACCCACCTTATAGATAGGTCGCTTGTACCTTATTGCCAGCCTGCAAAACGTTAAGAAGTTTGTATCACCGCCGCAATCGCGATGCCAAAACCCGCTTAACGGCGCATGACTGCAACCTTTTATCGCGTAACGCCTCTTTTGGCCTTTTTGGCGGCACGCCGCGCATTTTCGGGCACGATGGCCAAGGTTTCCGGACCGAAAGCCCCCTCCTTCCTGGGGGCAAAGTAGACGCGACAGCCGTGCAAAGTCGCGCCGCCGCCGAGCGCGTCGGCCGACAGACGGTCGAACAGCCGCTCCAGCCTCTCGAATCGCGGCCGGTAGGGATGGCCGGAGACCAGCATCAGGAGCTGGGCCAGCGCCCGAAGGCCGATTTCGCGCGGTGCGCTCACGAGTGCGGCACGGTCGACAAGGACGCCTTTGCCGGATCGCCGGCAGGCGCGGCGGAGCACAGCCGCGGTCACCTCTTCGAGCGCCTCGCGCGCCCGTGCGAGGTGCGTGGCTGCGCTGGCCAGGCGCTGCTTGTCGAGGCCCGCGCCTTCCAGCGCCGGCCATGCCTTGCGCAGACGGGCGCGCGCGAAACGGTCGTCCGCGTTCATCGCGTCCTCGAGCCAGTCATGGCCCAGGGACTCAAGGTGCGCGCGCACCAGGCTGCGTTCCAGCGACAGAAGCGGGCGCACGAGGCTCAGTTCGGCAAACTCGGACAGCGGATAACGCGTCAGGGCGCGCATCGCCGCCAGACCGTCCAGTCCTGACCCGCGCATCAGGCGCAGCAAAAAAGTTTCCGCCTGATCGTCACGCGTATGGGCGACGTACAGCGCCGCGATCCCGTTCCTGCGCGCCCACTCTCCCATCAGGCGATAGCGGGCCTCGCGCGCCGCCGCTTCGATATCCGATTTGGGACGCGCGCCCTTCCAGCGCAGCGCCTTGGACTTCAGACCGGCGCTTTTCGCCCAGCGCACGACCCGCCGCGCATCTGCGGCCGAGTCCGCCCGCAGGCCGTGATCGACCGTCACGACGTGCGGCGGCGCAACGCGCGACTTCTTCGCCCAGGCCGCCAGGAGATGCATCAGCGCGACGGAGTCGCCGCCTCCGGAAACCGCCACCGCCCCGGGCCAGGGCGCGCCGGCGGCGATCAACGCATTCATCGCCGCGGCGAAGCGCGACTCCAGCGGGTCAGCGGCAGGTGCCCCGGCGCGCTTCGCTGCCTTGCGCGAGGACGGTCTGGGAGGCGTGCGGGTATTTCGCCGGGAGCGCGGCAAGAGCGGTGCAGCCTTCTTTCTTCTGGCCCGAGGCGATGAGCGCCTGGCCGAGCTTGAGCATGCTATCGGGCGCGCGCGCCGAGGTGGGATATTTCTTGATCACTTCGGCGAAGGCCCGCGTCGCATTGCCATAGTCCTTTTCGACATAGGCGATGTCGCCCACCCAGTAGATCGCCTGCGGCGCGAGATCGTCCTTCGGGTGCGTGTCGGCAAAGCCGCGGAACGCCGCGCTGGCCTCGTCGTTGCGTCCTTTGGCGAGAAGATTCATCGCCGCGGAGAACTCGGCCTGCGTGCCGCTGGCCGGCGGGATGACGGACGATCCGGTTCCGCCGGTGCCGCCGCCCGGTAAGGTTCCGAGGATGCCCGGCCCCGGTGCGAGCCGTTGGGGCGCAGCGGTGCCGCTCGCCGTGTCGCCCTGCGCCGGCGGCGGACTGGCTGCCGTTGCGCCGCCCGCTCCCGGACAGGGAATGGCGTTGGGGTCGCCCTGGGCCGTTCCGGCGCCGAGCTGCTGTGCCGACATCGCGCAAAGACGGTATTCGAAATCCTTGCGCTGACGTTCGAGCTTGTCGTCGAGTTCCTGCACGCGATGCGTCAGTGTTTCGTTCTCGCCGGTCAGGTTGCGTATCGTGTCCTCGAGATCGCGGACTTTGTCGTTGAGGCGGCCGATCGCGTCGTCCTGATTTTGCTCCTTTTGCAGGCGTGCCGCTTTCTCCTCATCGCTCTCGCCGAACAGATCGGCGACGCGAAGCGTTCCGCCCGTATCGCTGCGCGGCGCGACGGCGCGCCCGGCCGGCTCCTCGGCGGCGGTTGCGCCAAGCGGCGCGGATGCGGCGAGCAGCACGCACAACGCGAGAGAACCCACGCCCAGCAGTCCGGCCTTGGTCATGCTCCGTCTCCTCGCGAAAAGACCATTCATTTGCGAAGACTTAGCCGAAATTGAGGCCCGCCGGAATCCGGCGCGCGCGCAAAAGCAAAAAGGGGGCGCCCGCTGCGAGCGCCCCGTCGGCTGAGTCCGTCGACAGCGTCAGGAGTTCGCGCCGCCCGAAATGCTCGTCACGCCGCGGCGGTTCTGCGCCCAGCAATCCTCGGTCGACTGCGTGCAGATCGGATGCTCCTTGCCGTAGGAGATCGTATCGACGCGCGCGGAGGACACGCCGAGGCTGACGAGATATTCCTTGACGGCATTGGCGCGCCGGGCGCCGAGCGCGAGATTGTATTCACGCGTACCGCGTTCGTCGCAGTCGCCTTCCACCGTCACCTTGATCGACGGATATTTCTGCAGCCAGGTCGCCTGGCGCTGCAGCGTCGCCTTGTCGTTGTCCTCGATGTTGTACTCGTTGTAGGCGAAGTGAACCGTGTCGCCGACGTTGACGCGAAGATCTTCGGCGCTGCCGGGCACGATGCTGGAGGTGACCGGCGGGGTTTCGTGCGTTGCCATCGGCGGAGGCGTTTCGGCGACGGGCTTGGGCGTCGAGCAGCCGGCGAGCATCAATGCGGCTGCGAACGCAGCGATCGTCATGGCGGCGGAATATTTCGTCATCGGAATTCAAGCTCCTCCAGCGGGTTCGCGATGCAACTTGCGGCGAGTCCGCAATGCATCGCCAGTGAACTCAGTTTCATACGTGTCGGTGTCAAACGCGTGCAGAAAAAACACATTACATGGAGTTTAGGAACTTTAAGGCTACTGGATCAAGGGTGACCAGGCGGGATCGGATGCATCGCCAGGAGTCGTCACGCGGCGTTCGTTCCGGCCGGTAACATCGATCGACCAGATCTGCGAACCGCGTCCGCCGGGTGATGTACGGCCGAACATGATGACACGCCCGTTCGGTGCCCATGTGGGACCTTCATCCTCCCAGCCATTGGTGATCAAACGCACGCCTGAGCCGTCCGGATGCATGACGCCGACGTGGAATCCATTGTTCTGGTTGGTAAACGCGATCAGGTCGCCGCGCGGACTCCAGACCGGCGTGCCGCTGCGACCGGCGATGAAGCTGATGCGGTGCTGGTTCGAACCATCGGCGTTCATCACATAAACTTGCTGGCTGCCGCCGCGATCGGACTCGAATGTGATCTGCGTCCCGTCAGGTGAATAGGACGGCGCCGTGTCGATGGCGGGATCGCTTGTTAACCGCGTAAGCGCACGCGTGCGTAGATCCATGACATAGATGTCCGAGTTGCCGGCGGTTTCCAGTGTAAGCGCGACCTTGTTGCCATCCGGCGAGAAGCGCGGACTGAACGTCATGTTCGGGAAGTTGCCGAGCATCTCCTGCCGCCCGCTTTCCAGATCGAACAGATACACGCGCGGCTTGGAGCCGATGTAGGACATGTAGGCGATCATCTGCGCCGTGGGATTGAAGCGCGGCGTCAGAACGAGATAGTCGCCGCGGGTGAGGAAGATCGGGTTGGCGCCGTCTTCATCCATCACTGCGAGTCGCTTCTTGCGCGCGAGCGCAGGACCGGATTCCGAGATGAAGACGATGCGGGTGTCGAAATAGCCTTTCTCGCCGGTGATGCGCTGGTAGATGGCATCGGAGATGATGTGCGCGATGCGCCGCCAGTTTTCGGGCGTCGTGAAATATTGCTGGCCGATCATCTGGCTCTCGCCATAGACGTCCCACAGCCGGAAGTCGACGCGCAGCCTGCCGTCGGGCTGCGACTGTGCCTGGCCGGCGACCAGCGCCTGCGCGCTGATCGCGCGCCAACTGCCGAATTGCGGCGGCGCGTTGATATTGGCGATCTTCTCGATGAACGATTTGGGATCCAGCGGACGGAACAGGCCCGAGCGCTCGAGATCGGCGCGTACCACCTTGGCGATGTTCTGCGCGGCGGCCGCGTCGCCCGGATTGGGCGATGCGAAGTCGGGAATGGCGATCGGCAGCGGCTGGGCGTTGCCCTGATCGACCGTGACGTGAAGATCGGCGCGCGCCGGCGCGGCCGCGAGCAACCCGGCGATCGCGGCTAGCGCGATGGCGGCGATGGATCGGAACACGCGGCTGGATTCCATTCTAGTCTCCCGTCACTGGAACATCTTGCGCGGATCGAAGTCGATCGTGATGTCCCGCCAGTCGTTGTACCGCTCTGCCGGCAGCTTGTAAGGCTGGCAGGTGTAGATCGCGCGCCGTGCCGCATCGACGGCCGCGCGCATGTACGGATCGCTGGCCGCCTGCGCCGCCGAGTCTGCAGCCAATTGTGGCGGCTGTGCGACGCGCCCGTCCGGTGCGAGGAAAAGATGGAACTCCGGGATCAACTTTTCCGGATGGGGGGCGCCGACGGGCGGGCTCCAGCACTGCGCGATCTCGTTCTTGAGTGCGTCGACGAGATCCATCGTCATCGCATTCATCGCGCCGACCCCGCGTACGGTGCGGTCGGCCACCTTGGCATTGCGCGGCGCGGCCGCCGGCGACGTGAGCTTGTTGAGCAGAGCGCTGAAATCGTCGCTCGCCGGTTTTTTCTGATCCGGCGCGACGGGCGTCTCGTCGGGTTTCTTCATCGGCCTCGGCGTCGGTGCTGGTTTGGCGAGCACCGGCTCGGACGGTGCCTGGTCGGGCGCGGGTTCGGCCTGTGGCGGTGTCGGCGCGGGCTTGGGCAGGGGCGTGTCCGTCGGCGTCTCCGGCGTCGCGAGCTTGGGCTGGCGCTGCACCGTCGGCGCGATATTTGTCTTGGGCGCGATGGTGACGAGATCGACCGGCACGACGGGCGTCGCTTCGTCGACGATGTCGAGCTGCCGCTGCCAGGTGAGCAGCGCGCCGGCGGCGATCAGGCCGTGCAGCAGCAGCGCGCCGAATACGCCCACGCGCGGCCCGCGCGCCGTGGTCGGACGGTACCTACCGATTCTCAGGCTTCGGCTTTGCGACATCGGTAACCAGGCCGATATGGGTGAAGCCCGCGGCGGAGAGAAGGCCCATCACTTCCATCACGCGGCCATAGTCGACCGCCTTGTCGCCGCGCACGAAAATCCGCTGGTCGTAGCCGTTTGCCGCGATGGCGGTCAGCTTGGCAACGAGTTCGTCCTCCCCGATGGGCGTGTTCTGGATGTAGACCTTGCCGTTGCGCTTGACGGTGACGGACAAGGGTTCGCGGTCCTGCCCCAGCGCCTGGGCGCGTGTCTTGGGGAGATCGACCGGGACGCCGACCGTGAGCAGCGGCGCCGTCACCATGAAAACGATCAGCAGCACCAGCATCACGTCGACGAACGGCGTCACGTTGATCTCGGACAGGGGCCGGCGGCGAAGCCCGCGCCGCCCGTGCTCGCGAGGCTGGATGCCCGCCGCCATCAGCGCGCCTTTTCGTCGAGCTGGCGCGACAGGATCGCCGACAGCTCGTCCGCGAAAGCGTCGAGCCGGGTGCTGTAGCGCCCGATCTCGTTGACGAAGCGATTGTAGAAAATGACCGCCGGGATGGCGGCGAGAAGGCCCATGGCTGTAGCGAACAGCGCTTCGGCGATGCCGGGCGCGACCACCGCGAGCGTCGTGTCGTGGCGCGCGGCAATCGCCGAGAACGAATTCATGATGCCCCAGACGGTGCCGAACAGGCCGATGAACGGCGCGGTCGAGCCGACTGTCGCGAGAAAGCCCAGCGAACGCTCCAGGCCGTCCGCCTCGCGCATGATCGTGACGTTCATCGCCTTGTCGATGCGTTCCTTTATTCCGGGGAGCAGCGCCTCGCGCGGCACGCCGCCTTCGAAGGCGCGGCGCCACTCGCGCAAGGCCGAGACGAAGACGGCCGACATGGGATGATCGGCGTTGGCGGAGAACTTGGAATAGAGTTCGTCCAGCGACTGGCCGGACCAGAAGATCTTCTCGAACTTCGCTGCGCGCCTGCCGAGCGTGCCCAGCGCCAGCCACTTGTTGATGATGATGGTCCAGGACCAGAGCGAGGCGACGAGCAGCACGATCATCACCGACTTCACGATCCAGTCCGCGCTCATGAACATGTGCACGACCGAAATGGTTCCGATCGAGGCGTTGGCGTCCACGCCGAGCGGCGAAACGTCGACCGACGAGGTCGGCGCCGCATCCGGCGCGCCGAGGTCGCGGCTCTGCGCCGGGCTGCCCGTCGGTGCGGCGGCGGGCGCGCTCTGCGCGAAGGCAGGCGCCGTGCACGAGAGCAGGAAGGCCGCGACGGCGACGGCGACCAGACGAAGCAGTGTCATCAACGGACCTCTTTCAACGAGGAGCGAAAGCCTGTTCAGCGCTCGCGCATCCACTCGACCGGATCGTGCCGCGGACCGCGCAAAAGTCATTCAAACTTGGCCGAATTTGGGCGTCAAAGGTTAAGCGCCTGTTTCAAGCACGTAAGGAAGCAGTTTGTCGCGCACGGCCTGCGGAATGCGACGCGGCTTGCCGCTGAGCGTCATGATACAGGCTTCGACCCGGCCATGCGCGAGCAAAGTGTCTCCGCTGTAAATTTTTTGATCGGCCTTCATGCGCGCGCCGGTCAGCACCGGACAGGTCGTGTGGATCTCGATCGGATCGTCAAGCCGCGCGGGCTTGAAGAAGTCGATCGCCGCATTGCGAAGCGTCCATGCCGTCGGCTCCGCGTCGTCCAGCATGGCCATCCTGCCGACTCCCGCGAGCCGGAAGAATTCCGTGCGGCCGCGCTCCATGTAGCGCAGATAGTTGGCGTGATAGACGACGCCCGACAGGTCCGTGTCCTCGTAATAGACCCGGATGGGCAGGATATGGACCTTGCCCTCGAAGCGGCCGAGGCCGGACGGTTCAGTCATTCCCGCCATCCCCGTCTTGCGACGCGCCGTTCATGGCTGGTCGTCGTCCCGATTGAGCAGGTCCAGCTGCGCCGGATCGCGCGGCGGCGCCGGCAGGCCGAGATGGGCATAAGCCGCCGCCGCCAGCAGCCTGCCGCGGGGCGTGCGCTGCACGAAGCCCTGCTGCATCAGGAACGGCTCGAGCACGTCCTCGATCGCGTCGCGCGACTCGCCGAGCGCGGCGGCGATCGTTTCGATTCCCACCGGGCCGCCGCCGAACGCCTCCGCGATCAGCCTCAGATAGCGCCGGTCGAAATCGTCGAGGCCGCGCGCGTCGACTTCGAGCCGCGTCAGCGCGGCATCGGCGATCTTCGCGTCCACGCGCGCATGGCCGCCGACCGAGGCGAAGTCGCGCACGCGCTTGAGCAGCCGGCCGGCGATGCGCGGCGTGCCGCGGGCGCGTCCGGCGATTTCGCGCGCGCCTTCGGCCGTCAGATTGAACCCGAGGACGCGCGCGCCGCGTTCCACGATCGAGAGCAGCTCGTCGGGCGCGTAGAAATTGAGGCGCAGCGGAATGCCGAAACGGTCGCGCAGCGGCGTGCTGATCAGGCCCGAACGCGTCGTCGCGCCGACCAGCGTGAAGGGGTTGAGCGTGATCTTCACCGACCGCGCGGACGGCCCCTCGCCGATCACGAGGTCGAGCTCGTAATCCTCCATCGCCGGATAGAGGATTTCCTCGACCACGGGATTGAGCCGGTGAATTTCGTCGATGAAGAGGACGTCGCGCGGCTCCAGATTGGTCAGGATCGCGGCGAGGTCGCCGGCCTTGGCGAGCACCGGGCCCGAGGTCGAGCGGAAATTGACGCCCAGCTCGCGCGCCACGATCTGCGCCAGCGTCGTCTTGCCGAGGCCCGGCGGCCCGGAGAACAGCACGTGATCCAGCGCTTCGGATCTCGCCTTGGCCGCCTGGATGAAGACCGAGAGATTCTCGCGCGCCTGGGTCTGGCCGACGAAATCGCCCAGCGTCTTGGGGCGCATCGACGCTTCGAGCGAGTCCTCTTCGTTGCGCTCGGGAGTGACAAGGCGGTCTGCCGCTTGCTTGGCCATCTAGCGTCCCATCGCCCGCAGGGATTCCCGGATGAGCACGTCGACGGGCGCCGCCTGGCCGAGATCGTTCGCCGCCCGCGCCACCGACTCCGCCGCCTGCGTCGCGGAGTAGCCGAGCTTGACCAGCGCGGCAACGGCGTCGGCTTCGGCGCCGCGCGGTGCCAGCGCCACGACGCGGCCCTCGTCGCCATGAGCGCGCAGCATCATGGCAGGCGCCTTGTCCTTCAGTTCGGTGGCGATGCGCAGCGCGAGCTTCGGGCCAACGCCCTGTGCGCGGCCGATCGCGGCCTTGTCGGACAGCGCCAGCGCGCGCTCCAGTTCGCGCAGGCTGAGCGCGGAGAGGACGTTGAGCGCCACCCGGCTGCCGACGTTCTGCACGGTCTGCAGCAGGCGGAACCATTCGCGTTCTTCGGCGGAGTGAAAACCGTAGAGCCGGATCGCGTCTTCCGACAGCTTGGTCTCGATGATCAGCGACACGTGCGCGCCGACGGCGAGCTTGGACAGTGTCGACGCGGGACACTGCACCAGATAGCCGACGCCGCCGACATCGACGATCGCGTGATCCTCCGCGATCGAATCCACGACGCCGGTGAGCTTGCCGATCATGCGAGCGCCGCGATCATGCGCGCGCGCGTCGCCGCGAGGTGGGCGTGCGCGATGGCGCAGGCGAGCGCGTCCGCCGCATCGGCCTGCTCGACGCGCGACGTCGGAATGAGCCGGCGCACCATCGCCTGCACCTGCTCCTTTTGCGCATGGCCGACGCCGACGACCGACTTCTTGATGTGGTTGGGCGCGTATTCCGCGATCTCCAGTCCGGCCTGGGCGCCGGCGAGCAGCGCGATGGCGCGGGCGTGTCCGATCTTGAGCGCGGCCGAGGGATCCTTGGCCACAAAAGCCTGCTCCACCGCGATGGCCGCGGGTTTCTGCTCCGCGATGATCGCCGCCAGCGCGCGGTGCAGCGCCAGAAGCCGCAATCCGAGCCCGTCGGCCGTCCGCGTCGTGATCACCCCGTGCGCCACATGCGTCAGCCGGGAGCCGGAGGCCGCGATCACGCCCCATCCCATCCGGGCGAGGCCCGGGTCGAGGCCAAGGATGCGAATCGGCGCGGTCATCGGCCTTTTGTACCCCTTCCGTTCGGTCTTTTCCTAGCGGGTCGAAACCGTCGCGCGGGAGTCCGCGCTAGGACGACAGCTTCGCCAGGGCGGCTTCGGACAACTCGTAGTTCCCGAAGACGTGCTGCACGTCGTCATGGTCGTCGAGCGTCTCGATCAGCTTGATCAGGCTGTCGGCGGCATCGTCCTTCACCGCCACCGTATTCTGCGGCCGCCAGGTGAAGCCGGCCGACGACGGCGCGCCGAGCCTGGCCTCCAGCGCATCGCGCACGGCGATGAAATCGTCGAGGCCGGTGAGGAACTCGTGACCCTCCTCGCCCGAAATGCATTCGCTGGCGCCGACCTCGATCGCCAGCTCGAGCATGGCGTCGTCGCTGCCCTTGTCCCTTGGATAGGCGATCTGTCCGACATGGTCGAACAGGAACGACACGGAATTCGTCGCGCCCATCTCGCCGCCATATTTGGCGAAGGTCGAACGAACGTCGGCGGAGGTGCGGTTGCGGTTGTCGGTCAGCGCTTCGACGATGAGCGCGACACCGCCCGGACCGCGGCCCTCATAGCGGACCTCATCATAGTTCTCCGCATCGCCGCCCTGTCCCTTCTTGATGGCGCGCTCGATATTGTCCTTGGGCATGGACTCCGCCTTGGCGGCGATGATCGCGGTGCGCAGGCGCGGATTGTGCGCGGGATCGGGCAGACCCGTCTTGGACGCGACCGTGATCTCGCGGCTGAGCTTGGAAAAGAGCTTGGAGCGCTCTTTATCCTGCTTGCCCTTGCGAAACATGATGTTCTTGAACTGACTGTGACCGGCCATGCGAAATCGGATCTCTGTCTGCGGCGGGTGAGATAGCCGCGCGCGGGGCGCGGGTTCAAGTGCGTCGACTCTCCCGCGTAAAGGAAGCCGGATCGGGCGCCGAGCGCCGCGTCCCCTTGCGCCTGCCGCAGAGTGTGGGTTTGGCCGGTCGGGACGGTATTCGTTTTCAGTTTTTTCGACTCCCTCCCCCCGCAGCTTTTCTAACCATTTGATTATACGACACAAATTTTTCGACGCGCCGCAGCTTATCCCTGCGCGCGTGTTGCCGGCTGCCGTGCTACCGCCGGCTGCCTGGAGAACATAGGAAGATTTTCCGTGTATTCAAGGGCGAGGGATGACGGGACGCCGCAAATCTCAGCGCCGGGTCCAGCGATCCGCGATGCGTTCGCCCGCTATGGCTTGAGGCGGTGGAGCAGGTCTTCGACGCCGTCCTGCCAGTCGTCGAAATTGTCGGAGTCGATCCAGATCTCCATCAACTCGGACGGCTCGGTCATGACGCGCGTGACGGCCTGCACCGCCTTGTCGACGAGCGGCGCGCCCGGCGCCTGTTTGAGGCCGGAGATCCAGTCGTCGATCTTGGCGGTGCGCGGCGTGAGCGCGCCGGGCCGTCCCAGCAGCCGCGCGACGATCTCTCCCGCGGCCAGCGCCTCGGCACCGTCGGAGACTTCGAGATAGTCCTCGCCCGCCTGGATCGCGGTATCGAGCGTCCGCTCGAGGCCCGACAAGTCCTTCCCGTCGGCGATCATGTCCGCGTAATCGCAGGCGTCGTCGTTCTCCAACGCACCCTTGCCCCAAGCACCCATTCGCGTCTCCCGGCTTGCGCGCGCGCCGTCGCGCCGCGCCCGCATGAGACACCAGCTTGATTGAAAAGGCGTTGCGCCAATGCCGCCAATTGAAGCGAACGGCGAAACCGCTTCGCAACCGCGGTCACGCGGAGGTGGGCGGCCCTTTGAGCTCGACCGTGTTGCCGTCGGGATCGCGGATGTAGACGGACGGGCCGGTGCCTTCGGCGCCGTAGCGCTGGCCGGATTCGACGATCTCGATTCCATGACGCCCGAGATGCGCGCGGATCGCCGCCTCGTCGAACGGGACAATCCGGATCGCGAAATGATCGAGATTGTGCGCCTCCGTCCCCGGTCCCGCGCCGCCGCGCCTGCCGAGCATGCCGTCGAGCGTCACCAGATCGATGAGCGAGGAGCCGGCGCGAACCTGCCAGAGTCCGATCGCGTCCTGCACCTTGTCGAGCGTGCAACCGAGGACGACGCAATAGAAGCGCAGACTCGCCCGCACGTCGCGCACGCGCAGCACGACGTGATCGATGGCTTGCAGCGTGAAAGGCGTGGAGGTCAGCGGTTCGTCTCCCGGTCGCGCGCGATGCTAATCCATCTACGTAAAATTGCGTAGCCTGCCGGCGGCGTTCCGCGCCTCGAATTAAAGTCCCGGAAACGGGCGCGATCTAGCTTCGCATCGTCGGCACCACGCATAGCGGCGTCATGAGAGAGCATGTCCTCAATCCGCATCTGAAGGCCGCCGCGCCGGAGGCGCTCCTCCGCCGCGGCTGCGTGACGGCGATCGAGCTCGACGCGATCAAAGCGTCGGCCGGGATGCGCTGGGAAAAAATGCGCGCGACGATCCATGCGCGCCTCGAGGCGATCCTGCGGCAGAAACTCGGTGCCACCGATTTCTTCGCGCAGATGGACGAGACGTCCTATCTCGTGACGATGCCGTCCTGCGATCCGGACGATGCGCAGATCTGTTGCCTGCGCATCGCCTTCGAGCTGCATACGAGCCTGTTGGGCGAATGCCGGCTGTCCGACCTGCGCATCGCGAAAATCGCGCCGGGCAAGGACGGCACGCTCGTCGCCGAAGCGATCGAAGAACCCGCAATCAGCCGCCTCGTTCAACGGGCCGGATTGCACGAGCATCTCCTGCCGGCGCCGGGACGGGACCCACGGCCGGCACGGCCCATGCCGCCCGCCGCGCCGGAGCCCGAGAAATTCGTTCACAGCTTCGCGCCGTTCTGGGACGTCCGCCTCGAGGCGGTCGCGACCTGGCGCTGTCTGACCAAGCCCGCGGACTCGGTCACGCGCACGTCGGAGGAGCATATCCGCAATCGCCTGGCGCAGACCCTGTCGGCGATCGGACGTTCGATGTCGGTGCTGTCGCGACGGCTGCGCCAGCGCGACCGTTTCCTGCTGTCCATTCCGATCGGCCACGAACTCCTCAGTTCGCCGATCGCGCGCATGGAGCTTGCCTATACCTGCCGCAATCTTCCGGCGGAGGTGCGGCCCTACGTGCTGTTCGAGATCACCGGATTGCCGCAAGGCGTGCCGCACAGCCGGATGAGCGACTTCATCACCGTCCTGAGACCTTTCGCCAAGGCGGTGCTCGTGCATGTGCCGCCGCACAATCTTTCGTTCGCCGCCTATCAGGGACTGGGCATCCATGCCGTCGGCATCGACCTGGACCACGGCGCGACTCAACTTGCCGCGCTGCAGGAGATCGAGCGCATCGCCGCGGGTGGGCGCGTCCTGCATGCGATGACGTTTCTCACCGACGTCGCCAACGTCGAGACGCTCGCCGCCGCGTGCAAGGCCGGGATCAACCTGGTGGCGGGACCGCTGATCGGCGCGGGCGTGCCGGAACCTTTGCCGATCCGCCGCCTGCTGGCGCGCGAGATCGCGCAACCTTCGGCGGCGCGCGCGCTCGTCTAGCGGGACGGTTTCACGTCGCGAGCGGACCGGTCTGCTTCAGCCGGCCGCCGAGCCGCACCGGTTCGATCCGCGTGGCGAGTCCGCGCGCATCCGTCTCGGCGAATACCGCGCACATCGTCGCCGGACCCGTCGCGGGCGTGAAGCGGCCGCTCGCCATCTTGGTGACGAAGCGCTGCAGCGGCTGGAACTTCTCCATCCCGATCACGCTGTCATAGTCGGCGCAGGCGCCGGCATCGGTCTGGTACGCCGTGCCGTTGGGAAGGATCTGCGCGTCGGCGGTAGGCACGTGGCTGTGGCTGCCGACGACGAGACTGGCGCGGCCGTCGCAGAAATGGCCCATGCCCATTTTCTCGCTCGTCGCCTCCGCATGCATGTCGACCACGATCGCGTCGGCGCCATCGCCCAGCGGACACGCCGCCAGCTCGGCGTCGACGGCCGCGAAAGGATCGTCCAGCGCGTCCATGAACACGCGGCCCATGACGTTGACGACGAGGACGCGCGCGCCCGTTCTGGTCTGGTAGAGGTTCGCGCCTCGGCCGGGCGTTCCCTTCGGATAGTTGCGCGGACGCAGGATGCGGTCTTCGTCGTCGATGAAGGAGAGGATTTCCTTCTGGTCCGCCCAGTGATTTCCGGTGGTGATGACGTCGATGCCGATGGCGAAGAATTCGCGCGCGATCGCCTGGGTCAGTCCGAAACCGTGCGCCGCATTCTCGCCGTTGGCGATGACGAGATCGAGAGAGAGCGACTCCCGCAACCGCGGAAGCTCCGCGGCAACCACATCGCGGCCGGGCTTGCCGATTACGTCGCCTATGAACAGAATACGCATCGCGGTGTCATAACACAGGGTCCCGCGATGATTTCAGCGAAATTGTTGGCCCGCCTCATCCTCCAGTCCTCCGCCTGGATCGTGCTGATGGCCGTCCTCCTGTTCTGGCCGGCGGGGAACTGGCTGTGGCCGCAGGGCTGGGCCTTCCTCGCCATCTTCATTCTCGGATCGATCCTGTTCTGCACCTGGTTGTGGCGACGCGACCCGGCGCTTCTGGTCTCGCGCCTCCAACCCGTCGTGCAGCAGGGACAGGCCGGCTGGGACAAGTTGTTCATGGCCTGCGCCGTGATCGTCTGGAACCTGTGGCTCGTGCTGATGGCGCTCGACGCCCAGCGCTGGCGCTTCTCGGAGATGCCGGTGTGGCTGAACGCGATCGGCGGCGCGCTGATCGCATCCGGCTTCGCCGCCACCATGCCGGTGTTCGCCGCCAACAGCTTTGCCGCGCCGGTCGTCAGGATCCAGCAGGAGCGCGGCCACCATCTGATCGATACGGGCCCCTACGCGATCGTGCGGCATCCGATGTACGCATCGGCGCTGCTTTACATTATCGGCGTGCCGTTGCTCCTGGGATCCTGGATCGGCCTCGCGGTCGTGCCGCTGATGCTCATCGGACTGGCGCCGCGCGCGGTGCGCGAAGAAGAGCTTCTCAAGCGGGAGCTGCCCGGCTACGCCGATTACATGACACGGGTGCGCTGGCGCATGATCCCGCACATATGGTGACGGCGGCTTCAGGCGCGAATAGGGGATCCGCGCGATCTAGCGAAGGAAGCGGCGGATGCCGTTTTCGGTGACGACGAGATCGAGCGGATGGTCATGCTCCTCGCGCGGCACCATCACGACCTCCTGTCCGGAATAGGCGACGCCGATCAGGCGCATGCCGGGGAGAAGATCGAAGGTGCGGTCGTAATAGCCGCCGCCGTAACCGAGGCGATGACCTTCCGCGTCGAAGGCGAGAAGCGGCACGAGGACGACGGACGGCATCACTTCGGGCGCAGAGGCCAGCGGCTCGGCGATGCCGTAGGCGTTGGGCGCGAGCCGATCGCCCGTCTTCCAGGCGCGGAACACAAGCGCCGAGCGCGCCGCGACTACGCAGGGCAGCGCCAGCGGATGGCCGAGCGCCGAAAGCGCGGACATCAGCGCGCGCGGATCGGCTTCGTCGCGTATCGGATGGTAGCCGGCGACGATCGCGCCCGGCGGCAGTTCCAGGTCCCCGGCAAATCGCGCGATGTGCTCCGCGAACGGGGCCCAGGTGAGCGTGGCTCGGCGGGTGCGCGCTTCGGAGCGCATTTTCTGTTTCTGGTCCATGGAAAAACGCTAGCACACGCTCCGAGCGGCGACTCCGGCAGGAAGGGCGGCTTGCCGACGCATGCGGCACGATGATCTGGCACGGGCGGGAAAGTGGACGGAACCGCGACCGCCGTTGGTGTTTGGATCCTCACGGGCCTGCAAGCGCAGGTGGGCGCCATATGACCAAGACCACGATCCTGGCCAGGGACAGCTCCCGGTGAGTACCATTAAGGCCCCTGGGCATCGCTAACCTGACGCGCGGAGCAGTAACCGTCCGTCTCTAACCTAGGCTTGCGCGAGGCGTCCGGCAATGTCCTCGACGCGTTTTGTGGCGGCCTCGAGCGCGTCGGCCGCGATGGCCTCGGATTGCGCCAGGCGTTCCGCGACCGCTTCATGGCTGCCGTTGAGCTCGCCGAGTTCGCGCGTGCGCTGCTGAAGCTGGCTCGCCGCTTCGTGATGCTCGTCGGCGATCAGGAGCGCGGCCATCAACAGCAACCGCTGGTCGCCGACCTGTCCGACCGAGCCCAGCAGTTCCTTCACCTTGTCGTCGACATGCTCGGCGAGCCGGCGCAGATGGTTCTCCTCGCCGTCGTCGCAGGCGATGGTGTAGGCGCGACCGTTCACCATGACGTTGACGAGAGGCATCCTTTTCTCCTAGCGGCCGAGCGCGACGCGGATCTCGCCGATGGCGCCGTCGAGCCGGCCTTCCACTTCCTCGGCGATTTCGGAAAGCGCGCGGTTTTCCTCTTCCAGCTCGGCGATGCGCGCCAGCAGCCGGTCGCGCTCTTCGCCCAGTTCAGCAAGCCTGGCCTTAGCGGTTGCGGCCTCGGCTTTCAGGCCCGCGAGCGGCGCGACGGCCTCCTCCAGACCCTGGAGGACCTCCCTGAAGCGCTCTGCGGCGATGTCGAGCCTGCTCATGCGCGTGCGATTCCTGCTGTTCGCGAGGACCTTAGGCTTCGCGGGGAAAGAGGGTCAACGCATAATCAGGCGCAGCTTCCGCACGTCCATATTTTGTCTCAAATGCGCATTCTGGTGATGGTTTGGACGGGCGTCACCAAGTGCCCTTGACGGCTCCGCCACCCGGTCGCTAAGGCCAGCCTCCCGCCCTCACGGAGTGACCCATGGATTCGCACAGCGCTCCGCCCGAGCAGGCCCGGACCCGGCGCCTCGCAAACGCCATACGCGGCCTCTCGATGGACGCTGTCGAGCAGGCGAAATCGGGACATCCCGGCCTTCCGTTGGGCATGGCCGATGCGGCGACGGTTCTGTTTTCGCACTTCCTCAAATACGACCCTGCCCATCCAGATTGGCCCGACCGCGACAGATTCGTGCTTTCCGGCGGGCACGGCTCGATGCTGCTCTACGCACTTCTATATCTTACGGGCTACTCGCGCCCCACGCTCGACGACATCAAGAACTTCCGCCAGGTCGGCAGCCCCTGCGCCGGCCACCCCGAATACGGGCACCTGCCCGGCGTCGAGACGACCACGGGGCCGCTCGGCCAGGGGATCGCCAACGCCGTCGGCATGGCGCTGGCCGAACGCATCCTCAACGCGCGTTTCGGCGACGCTCTCGTCGACCACAAGACCTACGTCATCGCCAGCGACGGCGACCTGATGGAAGGCATCTCGCATGAGGCGATCTCGCTTGCCGGCCACCTCAAACTCTCGAACCTCATCGTCCTGTGGGACGACAACAAGATCTCCATCGACGGCGCGATTTCGCTGTCGGATTCGACGCATGTGAAGAAGCGCTTCGAAGCGGCAGGCTGGACGGTCGAGGAATGCGACGGCCACGACGCGCTCGACGTGCACCGCGCGCTCGGCGCCGCGCAAGAGGCGAAAGCACCAGTGCTCATCGCCACCCGGACCGTCATCGGTTTCGGATTTCCCACCCGCGCCGGAACGCAGAAGGCGCACAGCGACGCGCCCGGCGCCGAAGAAATCGCGGGCGCGAAGAAAGCGCTCGATCTTCCGTCCGCGCCATTCGCACTCAACGACGGCGTGCTCGACGCATGGCGCGCGATCGGCCGGCGCGGCCGCGGCGCCTACGACGCCTGGACCGCGCGCAAGAACGCCTCGCCGCACGTCTCCGCGTTCGATGCGGCCGTCGCGGGCGAACCGCTGACGGCGTTCAACGCGGCGCTCCTGGACCTGAAGGAAAAGCTGAGCGCCGAAAAGCCGAACGCCGGAACGCGTCGCACGTCGGAACGCGTCCTCGAAGTGGCGAACGGCGTGCTCACGACGACGGTCGGCGGATCCGCGGACCTGACGCCGTCGAACAACACCAAGACCAAGAACATCGACGACATCAAGCCGGGCGCGTTCGGCGGCCGCTACATCCGCTACGGCATCCGCGAACACGGCATGGCGGCGGCGATGAACGGCATGGCGCTGCATGGCGGGATCGTTCCCTATGGCGGCACGTTCCTCGTCTTCTCCGACTATATGCGCCCGTCGATCCGGCTCGCCGCGCTGATGGGCATACGCGTCGTATTCGTGATGACGCACGACTCGATCGGCGTCGGCGAAGACGGGCCGACGCACCAGCCGGTGGAGCATCTGGCTGCGCTGCGCGCCATTCCCAACCTGACGGTGATCCGGCCCGCGGACGCGGTGGAGACCGCGGAGGCCTGGGAGATCGCGCTCAACAGGACTGACGGCCCGAGCCTGCTCGTCTTTTCGCGCCAGGACGTGCCGACGCTGCGCACGCAGCATGTGCCGGAGAATCTCGTTAACCGGGGCGCCTACGAGATCGCCGGCGCGGAAAATCCGAAAGTAACCTTTCTGGCGACCGGTTCCGAAGTCGACCTTGCCGTCAAGGCGCGCGAGCTCCTGAAGGCCGACGGCATCGGCGCGCGCGTCGTTTCCATGCCCTGCTGGAGCCTGTTCGAACAACAGAGCGAAACATATCGTGACGCCGTTCTCGGCCGCGATACCGTTAAAATCGCCGTCGAAGCGGCGGTCCGCGAGGGTTGGGATCGATACATCGCGCCGCATGGCCGTTTTGTCGGAATGCATGGCTTCGGCGCCAGCGGACCGTATAAAAACGTCTACAAGCATTTTGGAATTACGCCGGAAGCAGCAGCCGACGCTGCGCGTGCGGCGCTCAAAAATACAGGGAGATAGAGTATGGCAATCCGCGTTGCGATCAACGGCTTCGGCCGCATCGGGCGACTTGTGCTGCGCGCCATCGTGGAGAGCGGGCGCCGCGACATCGAAGTCGTGGCGTTGAACGATCTCGGACCGGTCGAAACCAACGCCCACCTGCTGCGCTATGACAGCGTGCACGGCCGCTTTCCCGCCAACGTCGCGGTCGATGGCGACTACATCGTCGCCGCCGGGCACAAGATCAAGGTCAGCGCGGTGCGCGATCCGGCCGAGCTGAAGCACAAGGACCTCGACGTCGACATCGCGCTGGAATGCACCGGCCTCTTCACGTCCAAGGACAAGGCCTCCGCCCACCTCAAGGCCGGCGCCAAGCGCGTCCTCGTATCGGCGCCCGCCGACAATGCCGACCTGACGGTCGTCTTCGGCGTCAACCACGACAAGCTGACCAGGGATCACGTGGTCGTCTCCAACGCCTCGTGCACGACCAACTGCCTCGTCCCGGTCGCCAAGGTGCTGCACGACTCAGTCGGCATCGAGAAGGGCATGATGACGACGATCCACTCCTACACGGGCGACCAGCCGACGCTCGACACCATGCACAAGGACCTCTATCGCGCCCGCGCCGCGGCGCTGTCCATGATTCCGACCTCGACCGGCGCGGCCAAGGCAGTCGGCCTCGTCCTGCCGGAACTGAAGGGCAAGCTCGACGGCATCTCGGTGCGCGTGCCCACGCCCAACGTCTCGCTCGTCGATCTCAAATTCGTCGCCAGGCGCGCGACGACCGTCGACGAGGTGAACAATGCGATGAAGGCGGCCGCCGCCGGCCCGCTCAAGGGCATCCTTGACATCGTCGATGCGCCGCTCGTCTCCAGCGATTTCAACCACAATCCTGCCTCCTCATCCTTCGCTCTCGACCAGACCAAGGTGATGGACGGAAACTTCGTCAGCGTCATGAGCTGGTACGACAATGAGTGGGGCTTCTCCAACCGCATGGCCGACACCGCCGTGGCGATGGGCAAGCTGATCTGATGGCCGGCTTCCGCACGCTCGATGACCTTCAGGTGAAGGGAAAGCGCGTGCTGGTGCGCGCCGATCTCAACGTGCCGATGAAGGACGGCGCCGTCGCCGACGCCGTGCGGATCCAGCGCCAGGCCCCGACCATCCGCGAACTGGCGGACAAGGGCGCGCGCGTCATCGTCCTTAGCCATTTCGACAGGCCCAAAGGCAAGGTCGTGCCGTCGATGTCGCTGAAACCGGTGACGGCGGCGCTCTCGCGCGAGCTCGGAAAGCCGGTGGCGTTCGCCGAGGACTGCATCGGCGATGCGGCCAAGGCCGCGGTTGCGCGGCTGAAGGACGGCGACGTCCTGCTGCTCGAGAACACGCGCTTTCACGCCGGCGAAGAGGCCAACGAGCCGAACTTCGCCAGACAGCTCGCGGCGCTGGGCGACATCTACGTCAACGACGCCTTTTCCGCCGCCCACCGCGCGCACGCCTCGACCGAGGCGCTGGCGCACCTCTTGCCCAACGCGGCCGGCCGCTCGATGGAGCAGGAACTCACCCATCTCGACAAGGCGCTCGGCGATCCGGAGCGGCCGGTGATGGCCGTGGTCGGCGGAGCCAAGGTGTCGAGCAAGATCGCTCTGCTCGAGAACCTGGTGCAGCGCGTCGAGACTCTCGTCATCGGCGGCGCGATGGCGAACACTTTCCTCGCGGCGGAGGGCATCGAGATCGGCAAGTCGCTGTACGAGCCGGATCATCTCAAGACTGCGAGCCGCGTGATCACGCTGTCGACGGAAACCGGTTGCGCCGTCTTCCTGCCGGCCGACGCCGTGGTGGCCAAGGAGTTCAAGGCGCACGCCGCGCATCATACGGTCGACATCCGCGCCGTCGCCAAGGACGACATGATCCTCGACGTCGGCCACGCGACCATCGCCGCTTTCGAGAAGCGCCTCGCCAACACGCGGACACTCGTCTGGAACGGCCCGTTCGGCGCCTTCGAGACCCCGCCCTTCGACGTCGGCACGGTCGCTGCCGCGCGGCTCGTCGCCAAGGCGACGAGGGCCGGCAATCTTTTGTCGGTGGCGGGCGGCGGAGACACGGTCGCCGCGCTCAATCACGCCGGCGTCGCCGACGACTTCTCGTACGTCTCGACGGCGGGCGGCGCGTTTCTGGAATGGCTCGAGGGCCAGGAATTGCCGGGCGTCGCGGCGCTCGCGCGCAAGGGAGGATAGGATGAATCTGGCGGAACTGAATGCCATCGCCAACAAGATGGTGGCCAAGGGCCGGGGAATTCTGGCGGCCGACGAGAGCACCGGCACGATCCAGAAGCGCTTCGACAAGATCGGCGTGGAGAACAACGAAACCAACCGCCGCGACTATCGCGAGCTGATGTTCCGCGCCGCCGAAGGCATGAAGTACATCTCCGGCGTCATCCTGTTCGACGAGACGATCCGCCAGAAGGCGAAAGACGGCACGCCGCTCGTCAAGCTGATCGAAGCGGCCGGCGCGGTTCCCGGGATCAAGGTCGATGCCGGCGCCAAGCCCCTGGCGCTAGAGCCCGACCAGACGGTGACCGAAGGTCTCGACGGGCTGCGCGAGCGGCTGATCGAATATCACAAGCTCGGCGCCCGGTTCGCCAAGTGGCGCGCCACCTACAATCCGGCCAAGCCGTCCTGGAACTCGATCAATGCGAACGCGCATGCGCTGGCGCGTTATGCGGCGCTCTGCCAGGAAAACGGCATCGTGCCGATCGTCGAGCCGGAAGTGCTGATGGACTACGACAACACGATCGACAGCTGCGCTTCGGTCACCGAGTGGGTGCTGAAGGAAGTGTTCCAGGAGCTCTACTATGCGCAGGTCAAGCTCGAGGGCATCGTGCTCAAGCCCAACATGATCGTCCCCGGCGTGAAATGCGCCAGGCAGGCCGGTGTCGAGGAAGTCGCCGAGCGCACGGTCGAAGTGCTCAGACGCTGCGTGCCATCGTCGGTTCCCGGCATCGCCTTCCTCTCCGGCGGCCAGTCCGACGAGCTGGCGACGGCCCATCTCTCGGCGATGAACGCCGGCCGCTCGCTGCCCTGGGCGCTGACCTTTTCCTATGGCCGCGCCTTGCAGGCCGCGCCGCAAAAGGCCTGGAGCGGCAAGGCGGAGAACGTCGCCGCCGCGCAGCGCGCCTTCGCCCATCGCGCGCGGATGAACGCGCTCGCCGCGACCGGCCAGTGGACGCCGACGGAAGAGAAGAAGGCGGCGTGATGCGGCGGCGCGCTCGCGTGTCGACACGCCCGGCATGAGGAACGGGCCCGCGAGCCGCGTCCGCCGTTCGCCCGCGGACGAGCGCCGGTGACCGAGCGCTGCCGCCTTTATCTGATCACGCCGCCGAAGCTCGAAGCGAAGAGTTTCGCGGAGACGCTGAAACGCGCGCTCAATGCCGGCGACGTCGCGTCGCTGCAATTGCGTCTGAAGGACGTTTCCAACGACGAGATCCGCCGCGCCGCTGAGATCCTCATGCCCGTCGCGCAGAAGCGCGACGTCGCCTTCATCCTCAACGACCGCCCCGACCTCGCCCATGAATTGCGCTGCGACGGAGTGCATGTCGGCCAGGAAGATACGGGCTATGCCGAGGCGCGGGCGATCGTCGGCCGCGACGCCATCGTCGGCGTGACCTGCCACAATTCGCGCCATCTCGCGATCGAGGCGGCGGAGGCCGGCGCAGACTATGTGGCGTTCGGCGCCTTTTTCCCGACCACGACCAAGGATCCCAAGGAGATGGCCGAGATCGAAACGCTCCGCTGGTGGGCCGAGATGATGGTCGTGCCCTGCGTCGCCATCGGCGGCATCACCGTCGACAATTGCCGGCCGCTGGTCGAGGCGGGCGCCGATTTCCTCGCCGTCGCCTCCGGCGTGTGGGACTACAAGGACGGTCCGGCGGCGGCCGTGAAGGCGTTCAACGCGCTGTTCTAGCGCGGTTTGCGCCGCCGGTTCGGCCTTGCTAGAACCCGCGCGCTCTTTCTCAGTTCGAACCCGAGACCCGCGCCCGAAGGACGCGTCCGACGACCATGGCCAAGATCACCGGCAACGAAATCTCTCCCGGCACGCTGCTCGAGTTCGACGGCGGCCTGTGGGTCGCGGTCAAGACCCAGAAGGTCAAGCCCGGCAAAGGCGGCGCCTACAACCAGGTCGAACTGAAGAACATCATCAACGGCACCAAGCTCAACCAGCGCTTCCGCTCCGACGAGGCGGTCGACGAAATCTATCTCGACAAGAAGGATTTCACCTTTCTGTTCGGAAGCGACGACGCGCTGACCTTCATGGACGTCGAGACCTACGACCAGATCGAGCTGCAACGCGACTTCGTTGGCGACCAGGCGCAGTTCCTGTCCGACGGCATGAAGGTGATGCTGCAGCTCTACGACGGCAAACCGATCAGCATAAAACTGCCGGCGCAGGTGACGCTCGAAGTCGTCGAAGCCGATCCCGTCCTCAAGGGCGGCACGGCCGCGCCGTCCTACAAGGGCGCCCGGCTCGAGAACGGCATGCAGGTTCAGGTGCCGCCCTTCATCGATGCCGGGACGCGGATCATCGTCTCGACCGAGGACGGTTCCTATGTCAGGCGAGCCGAGTAGGAGCGCGCGCCAGCCATGCCCTATCTCTCTCCCGCTCTCAACGTCATGGTCGCCGCCGCGCGCAAAGCGGGGCGCGGTCTTATCCGCGATTTCGGCGAGATCGAGAACCTCCAGGTGTCGCTGAAGGGGCCCGGCGACTTCGTCAGCACGGCCGACAAGCGGACAGAGAACCAGCTGCTCGAGGAACTGACGCGCGCGCGTCCCGGCTACTGCTTCCTGCTCGAAGAGGGCGGCGCGATCGACGGACCGGACAAGACGCATCGCTTCATCATCGATCCGATCGACGGCACGACGAATTTCCTGCACGGCATCCCGCACTTCGCCATCTCGATCGGGCTGGAACGCGACGGACAACTCGTGTCGGCCGTGGTCTTCAATCCCGTCACCGACGAAATGTACGTCGCCGAGAAGGGACAGGGCGCCTATCTGAACGACAAGCGCCTGCGCGTCGCCGCGCGCAAGAAGTTGGGCGAGTGCATTCTCGCCACGGGCATCCCCTGGCAGACGCGCGGCGATCACGCCCTGTTCCTGGGCGAACTTGCCGCAGCCATGAGCCACAGCGCCGGCATCCGCCGGTTCGGGACCGCGAGCCTCGATCTCGCCTATGTCGCCGCCGGCCGATTCGACGCGTACTGGGAACGCAATCTTTCGCCGTGGGACGTCGCCGCCGGCATGCTGCTGGTGCGCGAGGCCGGAGGCGTCGTGACGGATCTGGACGGCGGCAGTCGCGCGCTCGAAACCGGCCATATTCTCGCCGCGAACGAACCGTTGCATCCGCAGGTCCTCAAGCTACTCAAGGATGCGGCGCGCGCCGCCCAAGGTTGAGGCCGGGCGCTTTGAACAGTAAGGTCCGCTGCACCGGCTCGGACAGGCAAACCATGCAGCTTTCGCGTACTTTTTTCGCAGCTCTGCTTCTGTCGGCGGCCGTCCCGGCTGCGGCCCTCGCCCAGTCCTATCCGGGCGACGAGGTGAGCGTAAATCCGGGCGCTGCGGGCGGTTCTTACCTGCTCTATCCCGGCGGCCAGTTCGGCCGCTACGTGCCGCACCTGCTGCAGCCGGGCGAGAAGCCGCGTCAGGTCGTTCACCTGCACATGCCCGTCCGTCATCCGCATGTCGCGTCCACGACGCCGAAACCTGTTGCATCGCTGACGGCGCCGGATACGACGACTCCGGCACCGGCCAAACCGGCAAAGCCGGTGAAACAGGCCGCGGTGACGAGCGATACGACGGCCTTGCCGGAAGACAGCGCCGCGCGCCTCGTCGGCGGCGGCACCCCGGGCAAGCCGGCAAAACCCGCGCCGCCCGCGGCGTCGCTTCCGCCCTCGCAAGGCGCCGGCGCGACCGCGGTGCCGTTCTCGTTCGACGGCGCACCCTCGGCGGCGCCCGCGACGCGCACGGCCAGCGCCACGCCGCCCCCACGCACGACGCCGTCCGCAGCCGCCGCGGCGGGACTGCGCAAGCAGGCGATGATTCCCTTCGCCACCGGTGCCGTCCGGCCGGCGGCCGGCGACGTCGCCGCGCTCCAATCGATGGCCGCGACGCTGACCGCCTCGCTTTCGTCCGGCAGCGGCCGCGTGCAGCTCGACGCCTATGGCGGTCCGCGCGGCGACAAATCGTCCGAGTCGCGGCGACTTTCGCTCAAGCGCGCGCTGGTGGTGCGCGAGCTCCTCATCGAGGACGGAATCCCGACCGACAAGATCGACGTGCGCGCCATGGGCGGCGCCGACGATGGCGGCGAAGCGGATCGCGTCGACGTCTTCCTGCGCGGCTAGCCGGACTTGGCGAGCGCGGTGTCCCGCGCCTCGCGCCCAAGGGCCGTGAGCAGCGCGATGACGAGCGCGGCGCAGACCGCGACGCCGGCCAGCGCCAGCGAATAATCCTCGCCCCGCGCCGCGGCGATCCTGGTCTGCAGCACGAGGTTGTAGGACGCAATGAAGTTTCCGAGCTGGTAGACGGTGCCCGGAAAGGTTCCGCGCGCATCGGCCGGCGAGAGCTCGTTGAGATGGGCCGGGATCACGCCCCAGGCACCCTGCACGAAGAACTGCATCAGGAAGGCGCCGAACGCGAGCATCGTCGCCGTCTGCGAATAGGCCCAGAGCCAGGCCACCGGAATCGCCAGCAGCGACGCGACGATGATCGTGCGCCTGCGGCCGAAAGACTGACTCCAGATGCCGAACGTCCAGCCGCCGAGAATGGCGCCGATATTGTAGACGATGGCAATGTTGCCGGTCGTGTGCGCGTCGAACTTGTGCTGCACCTGGAGGAACGTCGGATAGGCGTCCTGCGTGCCGTGACTGAAGAAGTTGAACGCCGTCATCAGGGCGATGGCGTAGAGCGCCAGCGCCCAGTGTTTGCGCAGGACGTTGAATACCGTTCCGGTCTCGGCATGCGCGCGCGACCAGCCCGGCGACTCGGGCACGTGGCGGCGGATGTAGAGGATGAGGAGCGCGGGCGCGATGCCGACGAGGAACATGCCGCGCCAGTGCAGAATGTCGTAGAAATTGCGATAGACGATCGACGCCAGCAGATAGCCCGTCGGATATCCCGACTGCAGCAGCCCGGAAACCAGGCCGCGCGCCTGCGGGTTCACCGTCTCCATCGTCAGCGACGCGCCGATTCCCCACTCGCCGCCCATGGCGATGCCGAACAGCGCGCGCACGACGAGAAAGCCGATCAGGTTCGGCGAGAAAGCCGTCGCGGCACCGAGCAGCGAATAGAGCGCGACGTCGGCCATCAGGACCGGTCGCCGGCCGAAACGGTCCGCCAGCCGGCCGAAGATGAACGCTCCCAACGGCCTCAGCGCGAGCGTCAGGGTCGTCGCCCAGGCGATGTCGGACTTGCCCGCGCCGAATTCGTGAGCGACGTCCTTGATGACGAACACCATGAGGAAGAAGTCGAATGCGTCGAGCGTCCAGCCGAGGAACGAGGCGGCGACGACGTGCTTCTGCGCGCTGCTCCAGCCCTTCATCGCGTCAAGCATGTCGTTCCTCGAGATTTACGCAGTTGGGCGCGCGGCGCGGCCGTACGCCTACTTGATAGGGATCGCGGCTGAAAATCCAGTGCGCGGCGCTTCCCGCGCGGCGTTTGTCAGCTGGGCAGCTGGCGCCGGCGGGACTGGAACTCTTCCGTCGAGTTCGTCGCCGGATACGGCGCGTCCGGCACCTTGGCGCCGAGGAACCGGCACAAAGGTCCCCACCCGTCCTTCGCCTCGAACACGAGAAGTCGCTCCGGCGGTATCGTGCGCTTCACTTCCGCGTTGTGCCGTTCGAAGACGTCGATCATGTGCTCTTCGCTGAAGTCGAAGCCGAAGGTCTTGTCGCCGATCCTGAGCGGACCGAAGACGCCGGGCAGCACGGGCCCGGCCTGGCCCGGAACGGGTTTCTTCATCGACGGCATGATCGTGCTGGCGACGCTTTTGTACCAGGACTTGGGATCGCGCAGCGAAAGAATGACCTTGGCGTTCGGGTAGAAATCCGCCAGCTCCTTGTAATAGCTGCAGCTCGGCCAGTCGCACGCGGCTTCGTAGCCGGCGAAGACTTCGTCCCAGTTCACCTTCTCGTCGCGGGCCGCGCGGTCCCAGTACGGCACCTGTTCGGGATGCTGGAACACCTCCACCATGTGATGGCACGGCGCGAAGCCGAGCATTTCCAGCGCCGTTTTCAGCGACATCGTCCCCGTGCGCCCGAATCCGGCGCCGATAACCTTCAAACTCATGTGATGTCCTCCCCTGCGCACCACTGTTGCCCAGCCGCGGCGCCATCGCAATACTTCGCATTCTAATCACCGAGGCGAGGCGTCATGCTGCGATTTCCGCTTGCCGTTGCGTCGCTCTTGGCGCTTGCCGGCGGCTCGGCGTCCGCCATGACCTTGACGAGCGCCGACATTGCGCCGGGCGCGCCGATCGCGGCGGCACAAATATACGCACGCTGCGGCGGGCTGAACGTCTCGCCGCAACTGTCGTGGAGCGGCGCGCCGCCGGCCGCGAAGAGCCTGGTGCTGACGATGATCGACACGGACGTGAGACCGGCACAATGGTCACACTGGATCGTCGTGGACCTGCCTCCCACGGTCACCGGACTGGCACGCGGAGCGACGAGGATGCCGGGAAGCGCCAGGACCATCGCCAGCAATTTCGGCGATCCGTTCTACGACGGACCCTGTCCGCCGAATGGCAGCGGCGTGCATCACTATGTGATCACGGTCTGGGCGATGCCGTCCGCCACGACGGCGATTCGGGCCAACGCCCGGGCGAGCGACGTCTCCGCCGTGCTCGCGCGTACCGCGCTCGACAGTGCCGCGCTGACCGGATGGGTCGAGCGCTGACTATTCCGCCGGTTTGTGCACGGCGACGTCCGCCAGCCGGTCGACGCGGCGCAAGGGCGGAAACAGCCACATCCAGCCGGCGACGACGGCGAGCGTTCCGATGCCGCCCAGCACGACGGCCGGAATCGTTCCGAACCAGGCGGCGGTCAGGCCGGACTCGAATTCGCCCAGTTCGTTCGATGCGCCGATGAACAGGCTGCTGACCGCGCTGACGCGCCCCCGCATCTCGTCCGGCGTCGCATACTGGATGAGCGCCGAGCGGACGAAGACGCTGATCATGTCCGATGCGCCGAGCGTCGCCAGCGCCGCGAGCGAAACGAAGAAGTTCCGCGACACGCCGAACGCGATCGTCGCAACGCCGAAGATGGCGACGGCGAAGAACATGATGACGCCGGTGCGCCGCGCGATGGGCCAGTGGGCGAGATAGAACGCCATCAGCGCCGCGCCGATCGCCGGTCCGCTGCGCAACAGCCCGAGCCCGATGGGACCGGCATGCAGAATGTCGCGCGCATAGACCGGCAACAACGCCGTCGCCCCGCCCAGCAGCACGGCGAAGAGGTCGAGCGAGATCGCGCCGAGCACGACGGGCCGGTGCCGCACGAAGCGAATCCCTTCCGCCACGCGCTCCAGTCGCGAGGCGCCGGTGTCGACATGCGCCGGTCGGCGGCGGCCGCCCAGGCTCGCGATCAGGCTCGAGGCGCCGAGAAATCCGGCGACGCTGACGCTGTAGGTCGCTGCCGGTCCGAGCGCGTAGAGGAATCCTCCCAGCGCCGGACCGGAGATCACCGCGGTGGTGAACACGGACGAGCTGAGCGCGATCGCGCGCGGCATCTTCTCGGGCGGAACCAGGAACGGCAGCAGCGATTGTGATGCGGGCGCGTAGAAGCCGCGCGCGGCGCCGAACAGCAGCAAGATGCCGTAGAGCGGCCACACCGAACCGGCATGGAACAGCGAAAAGAGCAGGAACAGGCCGCCGCACACGCCTTGCATCGCCTGCGTGGTGCTGAGAATCCGGCGCTGATCGATGCGGTCCGAAATGTCGCCCGCCGGCAATGTCAGCAGGAACATCGGCCCGAACTGGCAAAGCCCGACCAGCCCGAGCGCCAGCGTGCTGTGGGTGATCGCGTAGATCTGCCAGCCGATCGCCACCGACTGGACCTGCATGGCGACGGTGGCGAGGAAGCGGGCGGACACGAAAGCGTAGAAGTCGCGGTCGCGGTAGACCGTTTGCGTCGAGTCCGTCATGCGTGGAGGGAGCGCGAAGCGCGTTCTTGCGTCAAGCGCCCGCCATGCGACGCTGCCATTCGCCGCGCGTAATCGCCCAGATGTCGATCGGATATTCCTTGCCCGCGACCGTCAAGGCGCTGCGCTCGCCCTTGGTCTCGCCGAGCCGTTCGGCGACGCGCTGCGAGGCGGTGTTGTCCGGATCGATGTTGGAGATCAGACGGTCGACCGGCTGGGTCAGGAAGGCGTAGCGCATCGCCGCGGCCGCCGCTTCGGTGGCGTAGCCTTTTCCCCAATAGGCCTTGCCGAGCGTCCAGCCGATCTCCAGGCCGGGCCAGCCTTCCGGATTGATCATGCCGACGCGGCCCATCATCGCGCCGTCCGATTTGCGCTCGACCGCCCAGGCGCCGTAGCCGCGCAGCTGCCAATGGCCGAGCGCGCTGGCGATGCTGCGCCAGGCTTCGTCGCGGGTCATCGGCGCCGGCGCGATGTACCGCGCGACATCGGGATCGGCCATGATCACCGCCCAGGCGTGCAGATCGTCGCCGTCCGGTGCGCGCAGGAGCAAGCGCTCCGTCTCGAGGATGGGTATCACCTGTCGTCTCCACGCATCGCGGCGCGGGGGCCGCATGAACTGTGCCGCGCGAGTGTGCGGCAAGCCGTGTCCAAACTGAAGCCCGCGCAGGGGCTATTGCAGGTGGATCACGATCACATTCGTGCCGGGATGCAGCACGAACATCGCGGCATCGAACGGCGGCTCGCTGAAGGTGGGATGGGCGTCGTTGGAAAAGCCGTATTTCTCGAGCGGCAGGCCGAGCCAGTTCATGTCGAACTCGCCGTTGCGGTTGAAGTCCTGGAACAGCTTGACCGCATATTCGCCCGGCTTGATGCCGCTCATGGTGACGATCGTTTCGCCGGGCCTGGCCGGAACGACCGCATCGGCGACCGGATCGGCGCCATCGTTGGGATAGGTCGCGCGCGTGTAGACGGCGGCGCGGATGTCGCCGCCGCGCGGCGAGACCTTTTCCACTTTGATGACGAGCACCGCCGCCGGCGGCGCCGCACGCGCGGCGAGGGGCACGGCCGCGAGGAATCCCGCAAGTAGCAAGCGAAACACGCAGACCGTTCCCGCGGCCCGCCTTAGGCCAGCCTAGGCTCCAGCTTCTTGCAGGCTTCGATCAGCCCCTTCACCGAGTCCGCGGACTTGGCGAGCTGGTCCTTCTCGGCCGCGGTCAGTTCGAGTTCGACGATGCGCTCGATGCCCTTCTCGCCGATCACCGCGGGCACGCCGACATACAGATCCTTGATGCCGTAAGGACCGTTGACATAGGAGGCGCAGGGCAGCACGCGCTTCTTGTCCTTCAGAAAGCTCTCGGCCATGGCGATCGCCGAAGTGGCGGGCGCGTAGAACGCCGAACCCGTCTTGAGCAGGCCGACGATTTCGGCGCCGCCGTCGCGCGTCCGCTGCGTGATCTGGTCGAGCCGGTCCTGCTTGATCCAGCCCATCTTGACGAGTTCCGGCAGCGGAATGCCGGCGACGGTCGAGAAGCGCGGCATCGGGACCATCGTGTCGCCGTGCCCGCCGAGCACGAAGGCGCTGACGTCCTCGACGGAGACGTTCATCTCTTCGGCGAGGAAGAAGCGGAACCGCGCGCTGTCGAGCACGCCGGCCATGCCGACCACCATGTGATGCGGAAGTCCCGAGAACTGGCGCAATGCCCAGACCATGGCATCGAGCGGATTGGTGATGCAGACGACGAAGGCGTTCGGGCAGTTGTTCTTGATGCCCTCGCCGACCGCCGACATCACCTTGAGATTGATGCCGAGCAGATCGTCGCGGCTCATGCCGGGCTTGCGCGGCACGCCCGCGGTGACGATCACGACGTCCGAGCCCTTGATGTCGTCGTACGAGTTCGTGCCCTTGAGCCTGACGTTGAATCCTTCCACGGGACCCGCCTGCGACAGGTCGAGCGACTTGCCCTGCGGCAGCCCTTCCATGATGTCGAACAGGACGACGTCGCCGAGCTCCTTCAGGCCGATGAGGTGGGCGAGCGTGCCGCCGATTTGTCCGCCGCCGATGAGGGCGATTTTCTTGCGGGCCATGAAGACGTCCTTTCGTGAAAAGCCGGGCGCTAAGTAGCGCGGGCGGGGCGGCGGGGCAAGGAAGCCGAACCGCCCCTGCGGTCACCGCGTCGGCGCGGGCGTCGCAGCTGCGCCGGAGCGCGCCAAACGCCCGAAAAAACCCTGTCCCGGCAGTTCGATATGCTTGAAGGTCATGGCCGCCAGCGCGACCGTGACGGCGAGATAAAGTACGAACAGGACGGAATTTTCGGCGCCGTTTCCGAGATCGAGCATCGCCTGGCCGTTCGGCAGGTGAATCAGCCAGTGCGCGCCGAGGCCGAGCTCCGCGACATGGACCGCCGAAAACATCACTGCCAGGACCGGCGTGTGCACCATGTAGATCGAGTAAGACCAGCGGCCGAGCGCCGCCGGCGCGCGCGTGGACAAGAGCCGCGAGATCGCGCCGCGGCCGCCGGCGAAGACGACCACCGCCAGCGCGAAAAGCGGCGGCGCGAGATATTCGAGCGCGGCATGACCGGGCACGAAGACGATGAAGACGACGACCGCAACGACGGCCGCCGCTTCGGCTCCCGTTCCGGCCAGCCATCGTACGAAGCCACGGCGCCAGGCGTCGTACGCGATCGTGCCGAGAAAGAAGCCGTAGAGGCAACGCGGCAGTCCCCAGCGGAACGTCTCGCGCATGCCGAACGGCGCATAGCGCGCGAGCACGATTGCGCCGCCCAGCGCCAGCACGATGGACGCGGCCAGGCGCAGGCGCCGGTTCGGAACGGCGAAGCAGGTCGCGGCGAAGACGAGATAGGTGAAGAACTCCACGCTGATCGACCAGGACGGTCCGTTCCATGTCTCGTAAGGATGCAGCCCCAGCGCCTGAACCAGAAACAGGTTGGACAGTATCGCGGCGACGGAGCGGTCGGCCGCGAACGCCGTGCGTTCGCCCGCGATCGGGTGCCAATGCGCGATGAGCAAGTGCGAGAATTCGAGCAGGACCAGCACCGCCAGCATCGCTGCGTGCAGCGGCCAGAGACGGCCGAAGCGGCGAATCGCGAAATCCTTTATTTCCGGGCCTTTCTCGAGCCTATCGCCATAGGCGTGGGCGATGACGAAACCGCTCAGCACGAAGAAGAAATCGACGAACAGCCAGGCGTTGCGGACCACAGGCTGCCAATAGAGAAAGCCGCGCGCCTCGAGATGGTGCGCCGCGACCAGCAGCGCGCAGATGCCGCGCCAACTGTCGAGCGCCCGGAACCGGATGGAGGATGCACCGCCCATAAACTAAGATCGCGGCTTGCCACGCAAAAAGAAAGCCGGGCGGATGCTTTCGCATCGGCCCGGCTTGATCTTCCGAATTCCGACGATCGTCAGATCGCTTCCTTCAGTTCCTTCGCGGCGCGGAAGGCGACTTTCTTGGACGCCTTGATCTTGATCGCTTCGCCCGTTGCAGGATTGCGGCCCATGCGCGCGGCGCGCTTGCGCACGACGAGGATGCCGAGGCCGTTCAGGCGAATGCGAGAACCCTTCTTCAGGTGTTTGGTGATCAGGCCGATCGTGTCTTCAAGGATCGCGTTCGCGGCCTTGTGGGACATTTCATGCTTCTCGGCCAGCGCGGCGCCAAGCTGGCGTGTGCTCACCGTATCGACCTTTGGTTTGGCGGCTTTCGGTGCGCCAGTTCCAGCTATTGCCATTGTTGTTGCTCCTTTTGCGAATCAAACAATGCTTGATTTTACTGCATTTCCTGCGCGCATAGCACGCCCCGTCAACAGAAAATGCGATAAATAAAGGGGATTTTTGACGCCTTGCGTCGGCGCGACTCACCCGATTCCGGAAATGCCCGATTTCAGGGGCTTAAACGGCGACTGCTTCGCATTGCGCTGCGGCGCAACGAGCCATTTGTTTGACTCCGCCGCGCCGGCCCGCCAGCGTTCCGAAAACCACGGGGAGAATGCGATGAAAGCCAGGCCATTCGTGACCGGTTTGAATTTCGGCGAGGGTCTGCGCTGGCGCGGCGGCCGCTTCTGGTACTCCGATTTCCACCAGCACCGCGTGTCGAGCGCCGCGCCGGACGGCAAAACGCGAGTCGAACTGGAGATCGACGATCGCCCGTCGGGCCTCGGCTGGCTGCCGGACGGACGGCTGCTCGTGGTCGCCATGGTCAGCCAGCGCCTGTTGCGGCGCGAACCCGACGGCCGCGCCGTGCTGCACGCCGACCTGAAAGGCGTCGCCAAATTCCACGCCAACGACATGCTGGTCGACAAGCACGGCAACGCCTTCATCGGCTGCTTCGGCTTCGATCTCGACAAGTTCATCGAGGAGCACGGCACGGCGCCCCTGTTCGCCGATCCCGGACCGCCCAAGGCGCCGATCATGCGCGTCACGCCGGACGGAAAGGCGAGCATCGCCTCGGCGGACCACAAATTTCCCAACGGCATGGCGCTGGTCGACGGCGGCAAGACGCTCGTCGTCGCGGAGTGCTTCATCCCGGGCCTCACCGCGTTCGATCTCGGCGATGACGGCGTTCTGCGCAACCGCCGGCCCTGGGCGACCTTGTCCAAGGAACCGCCGAGCATCGTGCCGGACGGAATCTGCGCCGACAGCGAAGGCGCCGTCTGGTGCGCCAACGCGCTGGGACGCGAGGCGGTGCGCGTCGCCAAAGGCGGACGGATTCTGGAGCGCGTCGAGACGTCCCAGTTCGCCTATTCCTGCGCGCTCGGCGGCGCCGACGGCCGCGACCTCGTCATCGCCACCGCGCCCAACTCCAACGCCGTCGAGGGCGCACGCGAAGCCAAAGGCATGCTCGAAATCGCGCGGGTGAACGTGCCGGCCTAGGCCGCGTCGATGAAGCCGCCCATCTGGCGGTTCCATAAGCGCGAATAAGGTCCGTTGTTGGCGAGCAATTCGCGGTGCGGCCCGTCCTCGAGAATCTTGCCGTTGTCGAGATAGACGACGCGGTCCATGCCGGCGATGGTCGAGAGACGGTGCGCGATCGCGATCACCGTGCGGCCCTGGACCAGCGTCCACAGCGCCGACTGGATGAGATGCTCGGACTCCGAATCGAGCGACGAGGTCGCCTCGTCCAGGACCAGGATGCGGGCATCCTTGATGAGGGCGCGCGCGATGGCGACGCGCTGGCGTTCGCCGCCGGACAGCTTGATGCCCTGCTCGCCCACGATCATGTCGTAGCCTTCGTCGCGGTCGGCGATGAAGTCGTGCGCATGGGCCTGCTTCGCCGCGCCTTCGACTTCGATTTCCGGGGCGAGCGGGCGGGCATAGCGGATATTGTCGCGCACGTTGCGGTGGAAGACGCCGGGCATCTGCGGCACTTCGGCGATCGCCTCGTTGAGCGAATCCCACGTGACGTGTCCGATGTCCTGGCCGTCGATGAGGATACGTCCCGACTGCGGCTCGAACTGGCGGCGCAACAGGCGCACGAGCGTCGACTTGCCGGCGCCGGACGGACCGACGAGACCCACGCGCTCGCCCGGCTGGATCTCGAGATTGAGATTCTCGAACACCTGGAAGCCGTTGGGATGGCGGAAACTGACGTTCTCGAAGCGGATGTGGCCGCGGGCGACCGCGAGCGGCTTGGCATCCTTGCGGTCCGTGATCTCGTGCGGCGCACTGACCAGGTCGAGCGCCTCGGAGAGCGTCCCGAGCTGCTCGAAATAATCCAGCATGCGGAACGAGAGATCCTGGACGCCGCGGCCGATCTGGTTGGCGAGCAGGTAGATCATGGTGAAGGCGCCGAGCGAAATCGCGCCCGCGATGATGTCCCGCGCCGTCACCCAGATGAGCGCGACCAGCAGGAGCAGCGTCGCCGACTGCATGAAGAAGCGCATGCGCAGGAGGAACCAGCGCAGCCGGCGCGAGGCATTCATCTCGTCGGCGAGGAAGTAGGAGATGAATTTGCGTTCGTAGACCGCCTTGGCGAAGGCGCGCACCAGATCGGCGTTCGACACGGCGTCGATCAGCCGGCCGGTCGAGGTCGAAACCTCGTCGGACAGCGCCTTGGACAGCACGACGCAACGGCGCGCCAGAAAGAAGTTCACGCCGAGATAGGCGGCCGTCCAGACCAGAAGGATGATCGCGTAGCTCGGCGCCTGGATCGCCATCAGCACGCCGCCGAGTACGACCAGGCCGGCGACGCGGACCGCGTCCATGCAGACGATGCCGAGGATGCCGATCGTCGCCTGTCCCGCCTGCTTCACCTTCTGGCCGAGCTTGCCGGCGAAATTATCCTGGAAGTAGCGCGGCGAATGGCCGAGCAGGTAGACGAACAGGTATTTCTGGGCGAGACCGCGCATGCGCGGTCCAGTGTTGAGATCGACCCAGTCGTAAAACCGGTAGGTCGTCGCGCCGCCGAACCAGATCGCGGCGAGCCACAGGATCCAGGGCAGGACGATCGAGAAATCGCCATGGGTCTTCACCGCCGCCGTGATGGCGTTGACGAGGTGCGAGAAGGCGACTGGTCCGAACGCCTCGATCGACGTCGCAAAGAGCGCCAGACCGGCCATCGCCGCGACGCGGCGGGGAAAATGCGTGCGGATCAGGAACCAGATGAACGCGAACGGCGTTCCCGGCACGCGCGCGAGCGACAGCGCCTCTTCCAGAGGTTCTGCGTCGTTGACGACGGTCTCGGTTGCGACGTTGCGCGGCACGACTTTTCTGCCCACTCAAAAAGGGGCGCGGAGAATAGTCGCGTGAATTTTGTTTGGAAGAGGGCAAAACCGAAAAGCTTGCGGTGTTGCCCAAACGCTTCCGTCACGGCCGGGAGCGTGACCCAGCCATGCGGAATCCTCAGGCCTCTGCGGCCTCGCCTTCCTGACGTTCGGCGATGCGGGCCGATTTGCCGGTCCGCCCGCGCAGGTAATAGAGCTTCGCGCGACGCACGCGGCCCTTGCGGACGACCTGCACCGAATCCACCAGCGGGCTGTACACGGGAAACACGCGTTCCACGCCTTCGCCATAGGAAATCTTGCGAACGGTGAAGCTTTCGTTCAGGCCGGCGCCCTGGCGCGCGATGCACACGCCCTCGAACGCCTGGAGCCGCTCGCGGCGCTTTTCGGCCTTGGCCTTTTCGTCGTAGGTCACTTCGACGACCTTGACGTTGACCTTGAGCGTGTCGCCGGCGCGGAAGTCGGGATGCGGCTTGGCCCGGACGGCCTTCATCTGCTCGGCTTCGAGCGTCTGCAAGAGGTTCATTTCATTGGTCTCCGGGCATGATCGTCGGCGATGAGAGGCGCGCGTATAGCCTATGGTTTTCG
>Ga0335070_10000175_pt1 | contig 73487 bp, 91 predicted proteins | sample Lox_Sample_13_FD_206722 | JGI IMG/M metagenome (GOLD analysis project Ga0335070, IMG submission 206722) | Soil microbial communities from Loxahatchee National Wildlife Refuge, Florida, United States - Lox_Sample_1.3 | ecosystem: Environmental > Terrestrial > Soil > Wetlands | place: USA... | reverse complement strand
GGCGGCGAGGCCGTGGGTAAGGGACGGGGGATGCGTAAGAGGGTTTGGCGTCTACGTCCACCCCCGCTTGCGGGGGAGGGGGACCGCGTTAGCGGTGGAGGGGGCGACGCCGCACTGGCGTTTGACTTACCCCCTCCGCCCTCGCTTCGCGCGTGGCACCTCCCCCGCTTCGCGGGGGAGGAAGTTTAGATCGCGAAATTTGCTCTCTATCCGTGATGCGCTTTCAACGTATCGTAAAGCTCCGGCCTGCGGTCGCGGAACAGGCCCCATGAAGCGCGCATCTTTGCAATCTCGTCGAGATCGAAGGTGGCAATAGCCACGCCCTCTTCCGTGCGACCCAATTCGGAAACGATTTCCCCCGTCGGCCCGGCGATGAAGGACGAACCGTAGAACGTCATCTCGCCGTTCTGGCCTTTCTCTTTTCCGATGCGGTTGGACGCCACCAGCGGCACGTAATTCGCGCCCGCATGTCCCTGCATCACGCGCCGCCAATGGTCGCGGCTGTCCACCGGTGGCGCGGGCGGCGGTTCGGTGCCGATGGCGGTGGGATAAAGCAAAGCCTCCGCGCCCATCAGCGCCATGGCTCGCGCGGTTTCCGGAAACCACTGGTCCCAGCAAATACCGCAGCCAATGACGCCGAATTTCGTGTTCCAGACTTTGAATCCCGTATCGCCCGGCGTGAAGTAGAACTTCTCCTGATAACCGGGACCATCGGGAATGTGCGACTTGCGATAGAGGCCGAGAATGCTTCCGTCGGCATCCACCATCGCCAGCGAATTGAAATGCGCGTATCCCGCCTTCTCGAAGAAGCTGACCGGCAACACCACGTTCAATTCTTTCGCTAGCGCCGCCATCTCCGCGATCACCGGATGATTGGCGAACGGTTTGGCGAGGTCGAAATGATCGGCCAACTGGTCCTGACAGAAATACGGCGTTTCAAAAAGCTCCTGCAGAAGGATCACATTGGCGCCGTGCCCAGCCGCCTTGCGCACCATCTCTTTCGCCTTGGCGATGTTCGCGGGTGCGTCCCACGAACAGGCGAACTGCGTTGCCGCGAAGGTGACCTTTCTCATGCCGGTTCCTGTTGGGTAATGCAGTGGATGCCGCCGCCGCCCTGCACGATGTCGAGCGCATCCACCTGCAAAAGATCGCGATCGGGAAAACAACTGGCGATGATGCTACGCGCCTCTTCGTCGTTGGGATCGTCGAACGACGGCATCACCACCCCGCCATTGGCGAGATAGAAATTCACATAGCTTGCCTGCAACAACCGGCCCTGCCAGTCGCGCCGCTCGATGCGCGGTTGCTGGATTTCCACGATCTCCAGCTTTCGGCCTTCCGCATCGCGTGCGTTGCTCAGGCGGAACAGCGCATCCATCACCGGCTCGTAATCGGGATGCGCGCGCGACGACGGCACACCCACGATCACGCGCCCCGGCCCCGCGAAGCACGCGATGTTGTCGACATGCCCGTCCGTTTCATCGTCGGAAAAGCCTTCGCCCAGCCAGATGATGCGCCGCGCACCGGTGAACAGCGCCAGCCGCTCCTCGATCTGCTGCCGCGTCAGGTGCGGGTTGCGGTTTTCGTTCAATAGACATTGTTCCGTCGTCAGCAAAGTCCCCTGGCCGTCGGAATGAATGGCGCCGCCCTCGCAAACAAGCGGCGCATGATAGACCAGCGTGTCAACCGCCCCCGCGGCGCGCGAGGCAAACTCGGCATCGTTGGCGTAAGGATGATATTTGTTGCCCCACGCGTTGAACTGCCACTGCACCGCGGCCTTGCGCCCTTCGGGATCGGTCAGGAATGTGGGCCCGATGTCGCGCGACCAGGAATCGTCCAGCGACACTTCGAAGGTTTCGATGCGCCCCTGACAGGCGAGTTTCGGCTCGGCGGAATCCTGCGGCCGCACCGCCATCACCACCGGCTCGAAGGACGAAATCGCGCGCGCCACACGCGCCACGGCCTGCTTGGCGCGCAACAATCCTTCCGGCCCGCCCCACACTTCGGTGCGGCAGGGCCAGCACATCCAGGTGCGCGCGTGCTCGGTCCATTCCGCGGGCATCGCATAGCCGTCACGGGCGGGACAGGGATCGTCGGCATCCAACCTTTTGTTCATGTCTCTCTATAGCCGTTCGGATGTTGCCGCGGAAACCCCTCGCGTCCAGCGTCGCGGCTGATTACAATTTGCCGGACATCTGGAGAATTTCATGGCCGGAAAAATCGAAACGCGCCTCAAGGAACTTGACATCACTCTGCCCTCTCCGCCCGCGCCGGTTGCGAGTTATGTGCCTTATGTGGTGAGCGGCAATCTGGTTTTCATCTCCGGCCAGGTGACGCTGGCGGCCGACGGTTTGAAATATGTCGGCACCGTCGGCAAGGACATGACGATCGACGACGGCAAGGCGGCAGCGCGGCTTTGCGCGGTGAACGTGCTCGCGCAACTCAACGCCGCGTGTGGCGGCGATCTCGAACGCGTGATGCGGTGTGTGAAACTGACCGTCTTCGTCAACGCCGTACCCGGCTTCACGCAACATCCCGAAATCGCCAACGGCGCATCCGATCTGATCGTCGAGGTGTTCGGCGAAGTGGGCAAACATTCCCGCGCCGCGGTAGGCGCGGGCTCGCTGCCGCGCAATGTGGCCTGCGAAGTCGAGGCGATTTTCGAGATCGCGTGAGCAAATCCGAACTGATAGCCCGGTTGTATGGTCCGGCCTCCACGATTGGGGAGGCCGCATGGAATGCTTGCGCCAATCCGGAACAGTCCGACGATCCGCATCCGTTCACGCGATACGAATTTTTTGCGGCTTGCGAAGAGTCCGGCGCGGCCACCGCGCGCAACGGCTGGCGGCCCTGCCACCTCGCCATCGAGCAGGGCGAAAAGATCATCGGCCTGCTGCCGCTTTATCTGAAGAACCACAGCCAGGGCGAATATGTGTTCGATCACGGCTGGGCGGATGCGTTCACGCGGGCCGGCGGCAGCTATTATCCGAAACTCCAGGCAAGCGTTCCCTTTACGCCCGTCACCGGCAAGCGGTTTCTCGTTGCCCAAGGCGGCGATGAAAAAGAAATCCGCAAGGCGCTGATGGGTGCCGCGGCAACGGCTGCGGAAGAACTTCACGCCTCGTCCGTTCACATCACCTTCCTGACCGAAGAGGAATGGCGGGATGCGGGCGCGTTCGGCTATCTGCAACGCACCGATCAGCAATTCCATTGGGAAAATCGCGGCTATGGCAGCTTCGACGAATTTCTGGGCGAGCTTTCGTCCTCCAAACGCAAGAACCTGCGCAAGGAACGCGCCGCGGTTCGCGAAGCGGGCATCGAATTCGACTGGCTGACCGGATCGGACATCACCGAAGCGCATTGGGATCATTTCTTTGCGTTCTATATGGATACGGGCAGCCGCAAATGGGGCCGGCCCTATCTCACGCGCAAGTTCTTCAGCGTGATCGGGCAGTCCATGTCCGAACAGATCGTGCTCATCTTCGCGCGGCGTGGCGAACGGTATATCGCGGGTGCGCTCAACCTGTTCGGCGGCGGCGTGATCTTCGGGCGCAATTGGGGTTCGCTCGAATACGTGCCGTTCCTGCACTTCGAGACCTGCTATTACCAGGCCATCGATTTCGCCATCGCGCGCAGGCTGAAACGCGTCGAGGCGGGCGCGCAGGGCGAACACAAGCTGCTGCGCGGCTACATGCCGGTGCCCACCTATTCGGCGCACCACATCGTGCATGACGGGTTGAGGCGTGCGGTGGGCGAATATCTGGTCCGCGAGCGCGAAGCGGTGGCCGAACAGATCGAACAGCTTGCAGACTACGGGCCTTTCCGCAAAAGTTCATAATCCTCGAAAGGCAAGCCATGGCTTACGACCCCAACAATATCTTCGCGAAAATCCTGCGCAAAGAATTGCCCTGCATAAAAGTCTATGAAGACGACCTGACGCTGGCCTTCATGGACATCATGCCGGCCGTCGAAGGCCACACGCTGGTCATCACCAAGGAAGCGGCGGAAGGCATTCTCGATCTGTCGCAGGAAGGTGCGGCTGCGCTCATCAAGACGACGCAGAAGGTCACGAAAGCCGTGAAGAAGGGGCTCGATTGTCCCGGCGTAATGCTCGCGCAGTTGAATGGAGCGGCGGCGGGCCAGACCATCCCGCATATTCACTTCCATGTTCTGCCGCGCTCGCAGGGCGCCGATTTGCATTTTCACGGCCGCACCATGGTAAAACCCGATGTACTGGAACCAATCGCGGCCAGGATCCGCGCGGCACTCGCATGATCCTCGAACACGCCGTCCTCAACATCAAACGCGGCCAGTCGAAAGCATTCGAGGCGGCGATGGCAAAGGCGCGTCCGCTGGTCGAAGCCACGCCCGGCTTCCAGCGCATGGAGGTGAGGCCCTGCATCGAAAGCAAGGACCGCTACTTGCTGCTCATCTGGTGGGGTTCGGTGGAGGCGCACACGGTAGGCTTCCGCCAATCGGCGCGGTATGGCGAATGGCGCGAGCTGCTGCACCATTTCTACGAGCCCTTCCCCACAGCCCAGCACTACGGGCCGCCGCTTTGAGACCCGGCGCCTTTCGGCGATAGTCGGGACACAAGATTCGGCGGGGCGCGTTCATGCGGATTGCAATCATCGGGGGCAGCCGGGGTGTCGGGCTGGCCGTCGCGAACGAGGCGGTGGCACGCGGCCATGAGGTGGTGATCGTCTCGCGCAGCGATCCGCGGCTGATACAGGACAAGGTCCACTGGCTCGGCGGCGATGCCCGCGATTCGACCGTGCTGGAACGGGCCGTGAAAGGCTGCGACGCCACGGTGACCGCACTCGGCGTCACCAAAACGTGGAGCAACACCAATCTTTTCTCGCAATCCGCCGTAACTCTTGTCCGCACCATGCAGGATGCGGGGATAAAGCGCGCCGTGCTCGTCACCGGCCTCGGCGCGGGCGACAGCCGCGGGCACCAGGGCTGGCTCTACGACAACGTTCTGTTTCCCGTGTTCCTGGCGCGGAGTTATGCGGACAAGGACCGCGCGGAAGCGATTTTTCAGAAGAGCAATCTCGATTGGACCATCGTGCGTCCGGGGCGGCTGACCAACGGTCCGAAGAAGGACACGGTCGAGGCGTTGCTCACGCCGGAAACCTATCGCTACGGATCGATCTCAAGAGCCGACGTGGCGGCGTTCGTTCTCAACTGCGTGGAGAAAGGCAACTTCCTGCGCCAGACGCCACAGATCGTGGATCGCGCCTAAGCGGGCACTCTTTCCGGTTCGGATAGCGCCACGATGGAACGCGTGCCGTCCTTCGTCCATTCCAGCAGCCATGCCGCGGCGATCAGCACGCCCATTCCGGCGAGGTTGAAGACAAGCTGCAACATGCGGGATTGACCGGCCTCCATCCACAGAACGTGACCAGGCACCGCCAGCAGAACGCCCATGCAGAAGATCGCCAGCGAATGGCGCCCGCAACGCGCGAGCGCGCGTACCAACGCAAAACGCGCCATTGAAGCGGCAGCCGGCATCCAGCGCGCGGTCAGGATGACGAGCGCGAAGAAGCTGACCAGCCGCACCGGCTCCAGAACGGTCTTCTCGATGGGAAGATCGATCAGGAAAAGCGTGGGGAACGCGGGAATGAGCGCATGCAAGGCGTTGGTGAACTGCATGGCCGCCGCGGCAAACGCCATCACACCGGCACCGATGAGCACCGGTCGGCTCAACAGCAGCGGCTTGTAGCGGTTCATTTGGCCGGAACCGAAAGCAGCCCCGATCACGAACACGAATTGCCAGGCAAACGGATCGAAGAACCAACCCTCGCCGTCCGGATGCGTGGTGGCGTTCCAGCCGAACACCTGCGTTCCCAAATAAAGGAGGGAGGACGCCAGAAGCACCATCCAGGGACCGCGGCGAAGCGCTGCGAGCAAAAGCGGCAGCAGGGCAAAGAACACCGTATAAAGCGGCAGGATATCGAGATATTGCGGCTGAAACCGCAGCATCAGCGATTGCACGAGTGTGGTTTCCGTCTGGGCGACGAACGCCTCGACGCGGAAATAGTGCAGATACCCCGTATCGGGCAGCACCGCCGCGATAGCGCAGATTTCGGCGACGAAGAAGAACAGCAGCACCATCTGCGCGGCATAGATGTCCCATGCGCGCCGCCAGATGCGGGCGGCGGCGGCCATGAAACCGCGCGTATCGAGCGAACGCCCGTAGACCATGGCGGCGACAAAGCCGGAGAGAAAGAAAAACAATTCCGCGGCGTCGGAGAACGCGAAAGACTGAAGTGTGGCAAGCGACAGCGGATTGCTCGGCACGTGATCGGCGAACATCATCATCAGCGCGCTGCCGCGCAGGAAGTCGATCCGGATATCGCGCTTTTCCATCTTCGGTCCGTCGTGTTGGGGGCCGCGCACCGGCCGTGACTCTTTTCAAATACGCGAAAGTTTTGCGCCCTTTTTGCGGCAACGCAAAGCGAGTTGCGGACAATTATCCTGCAATCTTGGCGAAAGATATAGGAAATCCTGCGCAGAAACTCGATACACGAAGTCGAAGCGATTCTATTCGCTCAACCGGGCATCCGTTCGAACAGCGTCAACCCTTCGGGGAGCGCAACCCAATCGGCTTTCTGGCTGAGAAAAATCGCCATCGTCGGTTGGAAGTGCGCGGGATCGTCCAGCGAGCCCGCATAAACGGTATGCCCGCGCGGATTGCCGATCTCGCCACCGAAAACAAGGCCGCCACACTCCGGACAGAAATTGCGTTGCGACACGCGGCCGTCGGATTGTGGGAGCGAGTGCATCCTCGTCTCGCCCCTGAAGGTGAGCGTGCCGGGCGCAAAGCCCAAAAAGCCGATATAGCCGGAGCCCGACGATTTGCGGCAATCGCCGCAACAGCAAAAGCCCGCATAAAGCGGCTCGGCGTTCGCTCCGTAGCGAAGCGCGCCGCAGAGACAGCCGCCGGTGATGGGATCGCTCATGCGATATTCCCGTCGCGTGGTTAGTGACGAAGCTGTGCTTGCCCCGCCGGTGTCAAGCGAACGAGCGCGCCGTGGTCACGATCAAACTCGCGGCTGATGAACCCTCTGTCGTTGGCTTCTTCCCACACTTGCAGGCGCGGGCACGATGTCCGCCACGCGTCCATCGCTTCGAGATAGGGACGGTCTTCCTTGGAAATCCATTCCAGAAGATCGCGGACCAGGCCATCAACGATTTCATTCACGATGTGCCCCGATCCAGTCAGACGCTTTCTTCTTTCTTCGGTTTTTTGCGCGATGCCGTTTGCGGCGGTTTCGGCTTGGCTGTTTCGTCCGTGATGAATTCGAAGGCGAGCTTGTCGGCCTCGCGGTCGAGCAGGACCCGCACCGTGCCGCCGTTCTTCAGTTTGCCGAACAATATCTCGTCGGCCAGCGGTTTCTTGATGTTGTCCTGTATCACGCGGGCGAGCGGGCGGGCGCCAAAGGCATCGTCGTAGCCCTTTTCGCCGAGCCAGCGCGTGGCTTCGGGCGTGAGATCGAACGTCACGTCGCGGTCGATCAACTGGCCTTCGAGTTCCAGCACAAACTTCTCCACCACGCGGTCGATGGTATCGCGGCCGAGCGGAGCGAAGCTGATCGTGGCGTCCAGGCGGTTGCGGAATTCCGGCGTGAAGAGCTTCTTGATCGCCTCTTCATCCTCGCCTTCCCGCTTGCCGCGGCCGAAACCGATGGAATCCCTGGCGGCATCCGATGCGCCCGCGTTCGTGGTCATGATGAGCACCACGTTGCGGAAGTCGATCTTCTTGCCGTTGTGATCGGTCAGCTTGCCGTGGTCCATCACCTGCAAAAGAATGTTGAACAGATCCGGATGCGCCTTTTCGATTTCGTCGAGCAGCAGTACGCAATGCGGATGCTGGTCCACGCCGTCGGTCAGCAAGCCGCCCTGATCGAAGCCGACATAGCCCGGCGGCGCGCCGATCAGGCGACTGACCGTGTGACGCTCCATGTATTCCGACATGTCAAAGCGCAACAGTTCCACGCCCATGATGGAAGCAAGCTGTTTGGCGACTTCGGTCTTGCCGACGCCGGTGGGGCCGGAGAACAGGTAACAGCCAATCGGCTTCTCCGGCTGGCGCAGGCCGGCACGCGCGAGTTTGATGGCGCTCGACAGTGCGTGGATCGCATTGTCCTGCCCATAGACCACGCGCCTGAGATCGCTTTCGAGATTGCGCAGTTGCTCCGCATCGGTCTTCGACACCGATTTCGGTGGGATGCGCGCCATCTTGGCGATGACCTCTTCCACCTCTTTCACGCCGATGACTTTCTTGCGGCGCGATTCCGGCAGCAGCATCTGCGATGCGCCCACTTCGTCGATCACGTCGATCGCCTTGTCGGGCAGCTTGCGGTCGTTGATGTATTTCGCCGCCAGTTCCACCGCCGCCTTAATGGCTTCGGCGGTGTAGCGGACCTTGTGATATTCCTCGAAATACGGCTTGAGGCCTTTGAGGATCTTGATCGCGTCGGGCACGGTCGGCTCCGCCACATCGATCTTCTGGAAGCGGCGGACAAGCGCGCGGTCCTTTTCGAAATACTGGCGGTATTCCTTGTAGGTGGTCGAGCCGATGCAGCGCAGCGATCCTGCCTGCAGGGCGGGCTTCAAAAGGTTCGATGCGTCCATTGCGCCGCCGCTGGTCGCGCCCGCGCCGATGACGGTGTGGATTTCGTCGATGAAGAGAATCGCGCCCTTCAGGTTCTCCAATTCCTTCACGACCGACTTCAGCCGTTCCTCGAAATCGCCGCGATAGCGCGTGCCAGCGATCAGCGCGCCCATGTCGAGCGCATAGATCGTGGAATTCACCAGCACTTCGGGAACTTCCTTTTTCACGATCTTGCGGGCCAGACCTTCGGCAATCGCCGTCTTGCCCACGCCGGGATCGCCCACGAACAGCGGATTGTTCTTGGAGCGGCGGCAAAGGATCTGAATGGTGCGTTCGACTTCGGCGTCGCGGCCGATCAGCGGATCGATGCGGCCCTGCTTGGCTTTCTCGTTCAGGTTCACGCAATAGGCTTCGAGCGCCTCGGTGCCCTGTTTGACGGCCTTGTCGCCCTCTTCATCCTCATCGGCGCCGCGCACGGTCTTCTGCGTGCTCATGCCGGGACGTTTGGCGATGCCATGGCTGATGTAGCTCACCGCGTCCAGCCGCGTCATGTTCTGCTCTTGCAGGAAATAGACGGCGTGGCTCTCCCGTTCGGTGAACAGCGCCACCAATACGTTCGCACCCGTCACTTCATCGCGGCCGGAATTCTGGACATGCAGCACCGCGCGTTGCACCACGCGCTGGAAGCCGGTGGTGGGTTTGGCATCCTCGCCATCTTCGATCACCAGCGTCATCAATTCTTCGTCGACATATTTGACGAGCGAGGTGCGCAGCGCGTCGGTGTTCACGTTGCACGCCTTCATCACCTGCGCAGCGTCCGCATCGTCCATCAACGCGAGGAGGAGATGTTCCAGAGTTGCGTATTCGTGATGCCGGTCGCTCGCGAGTTTGATGGCGCGGTGAAGGGCCTGCTCCAAACTGCGGGACAATGATGGCATCGACGCGCTACTCCTTCTCCATGGTACATTGTAGAGGATGTTGATGGCGGCGGGAAAATTCAATGACCTGCGCCACCTTTGTTTCCGCAACTTCGTAGGTGAAGACCCCACAGATGCCCACACCGTGGCGGTGGACATGCAGCATGATCTCGACAGCGCCTTCGCGGCTCTTGTTGAAGAAGGTCTCGAGGATGTGAACGACGAACTCCATCGGAGTGTAATCGTCGTTCAGCAGAAGCACCTTGTAGAGGCTGGGCTTCTTGGTCTTGGGGCGTGTGCGCGTGACGACGCCGGTTCCCGAACCGCCGTTGCCAGTGCCCTGACCGTCCTTGTCGTCCTTCATACCCAGACTCTAATCCGCACCCATTACTTTATCGCCTAATAGATAAGGGGAAGAAGGGTATGGCGCGCAACCAACTTATTTTTTTGAGGATTTCGGGCTTGAAAAACAAAAAGGCCCGGCATGGGGCCGGGCCTTTTTCGCGAAAAGTACGCTCGCGGATGGATCAGGCGGCAGCGCGGAAGCTCTGCACCGTATCAACCCACGCCTGATAGCGGCCCTGGATCGGCTCGAACGCCAGCTTCGTCGAGGCGACGAAGATTTCGTTCAGCTTGCTGACTTCGCCCACATAGGCTTCGAAAGCCGACTTGGCGAAATCGGTCTGGAGTTCGAACGCTTCCTGCGGCGACTTCGACGCCAGCAGAGCCTTCGCAGCGGAGATCGAATCTTCGATCGACTGCTTGGAATACGCATAAATCTCGTTGTGCAGCGTTTCGGCGCCCTTGCCGGCGGCGTTCGCCGACTTCACGTAGGCTTCGACGGTTTCCTTGCCGTAGCCCATGAGTTGATCGTAGCCCTTCACGGCCTTTTCAAAACCCGTCTTGAACGCTTCCGTGCCCGTCTTGAGCGCGGTTTCAATGCCTTCGGCCGCTTCGGCGCTGGCCGCTTTTGCCTTCGGTGCCATAAGAAATTCCCTTTCTTTGGTTACGCATCGCTTCAGGGGCCAGCTCGGCCCTGTTGCAGTGCAACATGACCTATATGCGGTGCACCATTGCGGATGTCAAGGGCTTTTGCTGCGGCGCACAAAAGGTTCATCCTGGGAACTGCAGGTTCCCTTAACCAAGATTGCTAACCCTTCATAAAGCCCGGAGATTCATAATCAATTTGCAATAAAGGGTTGCGCCGACGAGGGGAATTGTGTCTCAATGCAAATCAAGGTGGGAAAACTTTAACAACACCGAATAGGGGCTGTGTACATGCTTTTTTGGCCGCGCGCCGCGGGAGGCGCGACCATGCGTAAGGCTTTCGTTTGGACCGTGGCAGCGGGTTTTGCCGCCATGGCCATGCTACCGGCTCAGGAAGCGTCCGCGGCATCGCGTCACGCGAAGGTCCATCACACCCGGATTCTGCACCAGAATCGGAAACTCAAGGCCGCTGCCTGGGTTCCGCCTCACCCGACCGACCCCAGCAAGGACGCCGCCCTTATCATCGACGGGCGCACCGGGGCCACCCTTTATGCCCGGAACGAGGATGCCATCCGGCACCCCGCCTCCCTCACCAAGATGATGACCCTCTACCTGCTGTTCGATGCGCTGAAGCAGGGCAAGGTCACGATGGATACCCCGCTGAAGGTCTCCTACCACGCGACCCAGCAGAAGCCGACCAAGCTCTACCTCAAGAAGGGCGAGACCATTCCGGTCGAAACCGCGATCAAGGCGATCGTGGTGCTTTCCGCCAACGACGTGGCGGTGACCATCGCGGAAAACCTCGGCGGCACAGAGTCCAAATTCGCCGACATGATGACCGAAAAGGCCCATCAGCTCGGCATGAAGGATACCCATTACAACAACGCCTCCGGCCTGCCTGATCCCGGCCAGGTGACGACCGCCGCCGATCTGGCAACGCTGGCGCGGCATGTGGCGTATGACTATCCGCAGTACTTCCACTATTTCTCGACCGTCAGCTTCAGCTGGCACGGCACGCCGCACATCACGCACAACAACCTGATCGGCAATTACGAAGGCGCCGACGGCATCAAGACCGGCTACACCAATGCCTCCGGCTTCAATCTCGTTTCCTCCGTCGTGCGCGGCGGCGAGCATGTCATCGGCGTGGTGATGGGCGGCTACACGGCCCGCTCGCGCGACCGCGAGATGGAGCGCCTGCTCGACGACACGTTCGATCGTGCCAAGACCAATCCCACCCTGCTCGCCCGCGCCGAAGTGCCGTGGCAGCAGATTGCGGCCAATTCCGGCGGCACGCCTGTCACCGCCGGTTTCGACGTGAACGGTGCGCCCACTAGCGCCATCGCCCAGAACAACGCCTTGGAGATTTCCAAGCGCTGGACCTTGCTCGCGGCGATGAACAAGGCCGTGAACCCGAACATGAAGGCGCCCAAATATCCCGACGAAGATGAGGACGCCGCCGAAACCGCCACCGCCGCTCCCGTTCCGACCGCCAAGCCGGTCCAGATCGCCAACAACTATCCGCAGACGTTGGTGGGCGCGCAGACCGACAACGACAACGCCGGTGAAGGCGACGTGGCGGACGATCAGCGCAGCACCGCAGCCGCAATGGGCGCACGCTCCTGGGCCATCCAGATCGGTGCCTATGCGTCCGATGCCATCGCGCACAGCGAACTGTCGGCCTATGCCCGCAAGGCCAACGACATGCTGAAAACGGCCCAGCAGATGGTGATCCCGGTCCAGTCGGCCAACGGACACACCATTTTCCGCGCCCGCTTTGGCCCGATGGCCGAACGCGACGCCCGCGATCTCTGCGCCCGCCTCACCGAACGCGGCCAGACCTGCTTCGCCACGATGAGCGCACGTTAAAAGACTCACCTCCCCTTGTCGGGAGGTCGGAAAACGCGGAACGCGTTTTACGGGCGGGGGGCCGAAGATCGCGACAGACACCGTCCCCCACCCGAAAAATTCCTCGCTTCGCTCAGAATTTTGTCGACCTCCCGACAAGGGGGAGGTGAGATCAACCACCCAACAAAACGTCCTTCGCTTCGTTGATCTTCGCGGCCAGATAACTTGTGCCGCCTTTGTCCGGATGGTTCTGCAGCATCAGCTTGCGATGCGCCGCGCGGATCTCGTCGTCGCTGGCGCCCGGTTCCAGACCAAGGACACGGTAGGCTTCAGCGCGTGACATGGCGCTGTCGTTGCGAGAGCGGGTTTCGGAACGCGATTGGGACTGTTTTTGCTCCGCCTGCCGCCACGCAGCCCCGAAGCGGCGGTCGAGATAGGTTTCGAGCAGACGCCTCGTTTCCTCGTCCGCGCTTGATTCGTTGTAGAGCGCCGTCAGGGCTTCGCGCGGCATCGCGCTCAGACGTTTGCCGGCGTGATCGCCCTTCAGCACCTCGCCATCCATCTCGCCCGTCATGTGATCGAGTTCGAGCGCGATCCACTCCGTCCGCACCGCGCTCGATTGATCGCGCCGCGGCCGCCGCGAACGACCACCACCGGAAGGAAATCGCCCGTAATGCGGCCAGCCGCCGGGCCACAGCCGGCCTTGCGTCAGAAGCGACCACGCCACCGTACCGATGAAGACCGCCAGCCCAATGCGTTCGGTGAGCGCGCACGCAATCGCGGCAAGCGCCAGCAAGCCTACGCCCACATAGCGAAGCGATCTGGCAAGCGTTGCGGGATTGGCCTGCGTGAAGGCGTAGCCCATGCCCAGAACGAAAACGAGAACCAGCGCGCCTGCGAAGACGAATGTCATTTACGGCCGCTCATCGAATGCGCGATCCGCAAAACCTCGCCGCCCATGCGCTCGCCATATTCGCGCAGCGCCACCTCGCCGCCCGCCGCATAGGCGGCCGCAGCGCCCAGCAGTTCCTTCAAACGCTTTGCAGAGCCCTCATCGAATTGCGCATAGACGCCCTTGGTCAGTCGCGCGACTTCGCGGAACACGGCCTCCGCATTCGGATGATGGCCTTCGTGGAACATGAACGCCGGCACGCCGAGCAGTGCGAGCTTGCCCGCCGCACTCGCCACCTGATCGGGATTTTCCTCGAAGCAGTCTCCCACATAGACGAGCGCCCCCACCTTGGCGCGCTTGCCCTCGTCGGCCGCGTGGGCGAGCACGCGATGAAGCTGCGTGAAGCCGCTGCGGCAGGAGACGCTGCGCATCCGGTCGGCCAGCGCGCCCGGGGTGGTGGCCCAGGGACTCGCTTCGAACTCGCCCGCGCCGCGGAAGAAGACAAGCTGCACCGCCAGCCCGCCCATCGCCTGCGCGACCTCGAACATCTCGGACTGGATTTCCGACGCGCGATCCCATGTCGGCTGGCGGCTCATCGTGGCGTCGATGGCGAAGATCAGCCTGCCCTTCACCTGATTGAGCGCCGGCACCTTGGCCGCCTTGCCGAGAAAGGCGTCGATCTCCTTCGAGCTGGAGCGGTTCGCGGGGAGGTTCTTGGCCATGGGGGATTATCTCGTAGAGCAAGATATGCTTGCAATCTTACCTCCCCATTTCGGGGAGGTAAGAAATTACGCTCCGCTCGCAAGCAGCGCAGCGTTGCCGCCTGCCGCCGTTGTATTGACCGTGTACGTCCGCTCCACGGCAAACCGCGAGAGATAGTGCGGCCCGCCGGCCTTAGGGCCCGTGCCCGAAAGCCCTTCGCCGCCGAACGGCTGTACGCCGACCACCGCCCCGATCTGGTTGCGGTTGACATAGAAATTTCCCACGCGCACGCGCGAGCGGATGAAATCCGCCGTCTCGTCGATCCGGCTGTGCAGGCCGAGCGTCAGCCCGTAACCGGTCGCGTTGATCGCATCGCACACCGCGCCCAGCCTGTCGGCCTCGTAGCGAATGACGTGCAGCACCGGCCCGAACACCTCGCGCTTCAGATGCGACAGGTCTTCGATCTCGAACACGCGCGGCGCGAAGAACACGCCGTTCTCATGTTCCGGACCGAGCGGAAGCTGGCGCAGGAACTTCGCTTCCGCCGACATGCGCGCGGCGTGTTTTTCGAGATTGGCGCGCGCCTCTTCATCGATCACCGGCCCGATGTCGGTATCGAGGTTCATCGGATCGCCGACCTTCAGCTCATCCATCGCGCCCAGGACAAGATCGAGCATCCTGTCCGCCACATCGTCCTGCAGGAACAACACGCGCAACGCGGAACACCGCTGCCCCGCACTGTCGAACGCGGATGAAAGCACATCCCGCGCCACCTGTTCCGGCAGCGCGGTGGAATCCACGATCATCGCATTCTGCCCGCCGGTCTCCGCAATCAGCGCGGCGATAGGACCGTTGCGGGCGGCAAGCGCCCGGTTGATCGCGTTGGCTGCTTCCGTGGAGCCCGTGAACGCCACGCCCGCCAGTCGCGCATCGGGAAAGATCGCATTGCCGATGGTCGGGCCGTCACCGGGGAGAAACTGCAACACCTCTTCCGGCACACCCGCCTCGTGCAGCAGCTTCACGCCGGCGGCAGCGATAAGCGGTGTCTGTTCGGCGGGCTTCGCCAGCACCGCGTTACCGGCGGCCAACGCACCAGCAACTTGCCCCGTGAAAATCGCCAGCGGAAAATTCCACGGCGCGATACACGCGAACACGCCGCGCCCATGCAGCGAGACCTTGTTGTCCTCGCCCGTGGGTCCAGGCAGTTGCTCCGGCTTCTGAAATTCCGCTCTCGCGCGCTGTGCATAATAACGCAGGAAATCTGCTGCCTCGCGCACCTCACCCAAGGCGGTGGGGAATGTTTTGCCCGCCTCGCGCACGGCAAGCGCCATCAGATGCGAACGGTCGCGCTCATAAAGATCGGCCGCCTTTTCCAAAATGGCTGCACGCGCATCGCCGCCTATCGCATCCCAATCGTGACTGGCGCGGTGCGCACGGTCGAGAGCCGCCAACGCATGATCGGCGCTCGCTTCGACAACTTCGCCCACCTTCCGCCTGCGATCGGAGGGATCATAGACCGCCTTTACATTGCGTGCCGTTTCCGCGCCGCTCGCAATGGCGGTTTGGGCGGAGGCGAGCGAGCGTTTCATCTCGCCAAGAACGGGCGCGGCAACAGCCGGATCGCTCCAATAGAAACCTTGCGAATTCTTCCGGTCCGGCAACATCTCCCGCGGCACGGGGATACGCGGATTGCGGCGCGGGTTCGCGGCGGACAGAACCGCAACCGGATCGGCCACGATTTCGTCTATCGGCGCTTCCTCATCGGCGAGGCGATTGACGAACGAGGTGTTCGCCCCGTTCTCTAGCAGCCGCCGCACCAGATAGGCCAGCAGATCTTCGTGACTTCCCACCGGCGCATAGACCCGCGTGCCGATGCCGCGCGCTGCCGGTTTGCGGAAATCGTGGAACACATCGTAGAGCGCCTCGCCCATGCCATGCAGGCGCTGGAATTCGAAATCGGTGCGGCTGCCCGCCAGCGTTTCGATCGCTGCCAGCGTGTGCGCATTGTGCGTGGCGAATTGCGGATAGAGCGCATCGCCGCCCGCAAACATCGCCCGCGCGCAGGCAATATAAGAGACGTCCGTGCCAGCCTTGTGCGTGAACACCGGATAATCCGCGATACCGCTTTCCTGCCCGCGCTTGATTTCGGTATCCCAGTACGCGCCTTTGACAAGCCGCACCGGAATACGCCGCCCACGCGTCCGCGCAAGTTCCGTAAGCCACGCCAGAACAGGCAGCGCACGCTTCTGATACGCCTGCACCGCGAGCCCCAATCCGTTCCAGCCCTGCAATTCCGGCGCGGCGCTCAACGCTTCGAACACGTCGAGCATGAGATCGAGCCGTTCGGCTTCTTCCGCATCGACCGTGAAACCCAGATTGGCCGCCTTCGCTTCCGCGGCAAGCGAAACGAGCGTCGGCACAAGCTCGCGCATCACGCGCTCGTGCTTGGCGTATTCGTAGCGTGGATGTAGTGCCGACAGCTTCACCGAAATGGAAGGCCGCGCGAACACTGTCGCGTCGTGACGCTCGGCCTTCTTCGCGATGGCCCGTAGCGCATCGCGATAAGAAAGCAGATAGCGCTCCGCATCGGCGCGCGTATAGGCCGCTTCGCCCAGCATGTCGAAAGAGTAGCGATATTCGCGTTCGGTGTTGTCGAACGCCTCGTCGATGGTGCGGCCCATCACGAACTGACGGCCGAGAATGCGCATGGCATAGGTGACCGCCTGCCGGATCACCGGCTCGCCCGCGCGGCCCACCAGCTTGCGCCAGATGCCTTCAAAGTCCCAACGGCTCGTTTCGTCCAGCCGCACCACGCGGCCCGTCAACATGAGCGCAAAGGTGGACGCATTCACGAACAGCGATTGCGATTTGCCCAGATGCTCGTCCCATCGCCCGTGGCCCAGCTTGTCGCGGATCAGCCGGTCGGCGGTTTCGGTGTCCGGCACGCGCAGCAGCGACTCCGCAAGGCACATCAGCACCACGCCCTCCTCGGTGGAGAGCGCATATTCCTGGAGCAGCGCATCGATGCCGCTACCCGCGGGCCGTGCGCGGATGCGGGTCACCAGTTCGCGCGCCAGAGCATGCGTCGCCGCCTCTTCCTTGGGCGAGAGACGGGCGCGTTCGAGCAGGCTGGCAGTAAGGGTGTTTTCGTCGGCCAGATAGACCGCGGAAATCTCGCGGCGCAGGTTTTCAAACGTCATGGGGTGTGTGCTATCGAGGGCACCGGATTGTAGCCCAGTGCCCTGCCCCACACCATGACCGCAGACATCGTCACCGACATTTCAGATTTGCGTTTGCGCATTGCCGATTGGCGCAAGGACGGCGCGCGCATCGGCCTGGTTCCCACCATGGGCGCATTGCACGAAGGCCATCTTTCTCTGGTGCGCGAGATCGGAAAGACCACGCAAAAGGTGGTGGTGAGCATTTTCGTTAATCCCACCCAGTTTGCGCCGCACGAAGATTTCGATCGCTATCCGCGCAATCTGGAAAGCGACCGCGCGAAACTTGCCGGCACGCCGGCACGCCTCATCTTCGCGCCCACGGTGGCCGAAATGTATCCGGACGGATTTGCGACAAAGGTGCAGGTTGGCGGGCCGAGCGAAGGGTTGGAAACCGATTTCCGCCCTCACTTCTTTGCGGGCGTGGCGACGGTGGTGTCGAAGCTCCTGATTGCGGCAATGCCCGACGCGGCGATTTTCGGCGAAAAAGACTATCAGCAGCTCCTCGTGATCCGACGCATGGTGCGCGATCTGGGTCTGCCCATCGAGATTCCCGGCGGCGCGATTTTGCGCGAAGCAGATGGGTTGGCGATGTCTTCCCGCAACGCCTATCTCAAACCGAACGAACGCATCGTGGCCGGGCGGCTGAACGTCATTCTCGCCGAAGCCATCGAACTGGCACGCGGCGGCAGCGAATTGGCCGGTATCGAATCCGATGCGGCAAACGGATTGCTGCGCGCAGGATTTTCATCGGTGGATTATGTCGCCATCCGCGATGCCGATACGCTGAAACCGATTGCGGACCTCGAACGTCCGGCGCGCATTCTGGCCGCGGCGAAAATCGGAGCAACACGGCTGATCGACAACATGGCGCTGTAATTCTGAACGACGTTCAGAAAACTTTTTTCGTTCATAATAGTCGCGCTCAAGAAAATTCAACGGCTTACAGAGCTATCGAACAAAAGTTCCACACGAGTTTGCTCTTGCAGCGCAACGCTGCTTCGTGCACAATAACCACCTTCCGGAAATTCTACACAGCGCCCCACCCTCCCCTTGAGGGAGGGTCGACAATTTGCGAAGCAAATTTCGGGGAGGGGTCCAAACTGCATGAGCGTTGACCCCTCCCCGAAAAATTCTTCGCTGCGCTCCGAATTTTATCGACCCTCCCTCAAGGGGAGGGTTTTTCTTTCTAAAGGAGACCCAACGAAACCAATTCGGCCTTCAATTTTTCCGGCAATCCTTCGCCGCCTTTTCCGCCGCGTGCATCGGGTGGTGCATCTTCCGGCTTCAGATATCGCCAACCCTGAAACGCACGATGCTGCCGTCTCGCGACAGGCACGAGCTTCTTGTCGTAGACGATACCGCAATGGGGCGTACCGCCACGCACGACCGGGCGCAGTTCGAGAATCTTCTGCCGCACTGCGATCTGGCCCTTGATGACCCAGTAGAGCGAGCCTTTGCCGACAATCTCGTCGGCGCGCTTGGGCGTCATGCGCGTGACATGCATCAGTTCGGGATTTTTCTTGCCCTTCTTTTTCTGCTCGCGGATTCGGCCAAGCTGCCATTGGGCAAGTTCTTCGACCGTCTCGACGCCGACGCAGAGCTTGATGATGTGCAGGGTCATATCTTGGCTTCGGTTTCAAATGTCAGGATCAACGCGCCCTCGCCCACCTGATCGCCCACGCCGACCGAGATTTCGGCGACGGTGGCGTCGGCCTGGGCAGACAGCGTGTTCTCCATCTTCATCGCTTCGAGGATGGCAAGCGGCGCACCGCGCTTCACCTTGTCGCCGGCCTTCACCAGAAGCTGGATCACCTTGCCTGGCATCGGCGCGGTGATTCGGTCTGAGGCGGAGCCGGAACTGTCGTCGCTGTCGAACGGATCGTAGAGCGCGAAAGTTTGCGTGTCGCCATTGTGCATGACGGCGATCTCGCCGGAGGCCAGACGCATCGCGCTATCGGCGGACGCAGGCGTTTGGACTTTGCCCGCGATGACGATTTCGGTAGCGCCGCGTTTGTGAACGATCTCGACGGGGAAGCGATCGTCGCCTTGGGTAAGGGTTCCAGGGGTCGGAGTGATCGGCGCGCGCGCGTTCGGCCAGCAGGAATTCAACAGCTTGCGGCAACGCGGTCGTGGCGGGCGGTGCGGTGACAAGTTCCGTCAGATGGCGGTCGATGAATCCGGTATCGATGTCGTCCGCCAGAAAATCCCCGTTCCGCAAGGTGCGGACGAGGAAACCCGCGTTGGTGGCAACGCCCGCAACCTGCGAATGCGCCAACGCCGTGGCAAGTTTCGTGGCCGCGCCTTTGCGGTCTTCGTCCCATGCAATCACTTTGGCGATCATAGGATCGTAGAAAGGAGTTACGGCATCGCCTTCGCGAACGCCGGTATCGATGCGGATGTTTTCGCCTTCGCCGAATCGCAGGCGTTGCAACGTGCCGATGGACGGCAGGAAACCCTTGCGCGGATCTTCCGCATAAAGGCGGGCTTCGACGGCGTGACCGTGGATTTTCAGTTCATGCTGCTGCTTTGGCAATTTGCGACCGGCGGCGACTTCGAGCTGCCATTCGACGAGATCGAGGCCGGTGATGGCTTCGGTAACGGGATGCTCCACCTGCAGGCGCGTGTTCATTTCCATGAACCAGATGCGGTCGGGCCTCAGCCCTTCGGAAGCATCCGCGATGAATTCGATGGTGCCCGCGCCGACATAGTTCACGGCCTGTGCCGCCTTCACCGCAGCCGCGCCGATGCTGGCGCGCATCGCTTCGCTCATGCCGGGCGCGGGGGCTTCCTCGATCACCTTCTGGTGGCGGCGTTGCAGCGAGCAATCGCGTTCGAACAGGTGCACGGCATTGCCATGCGCATCGGCGAACACTTGCACTTCGATGTGGCGCGGACGAGAGACGTATTTTTCGATCAGCACGCGATCGTCGTTGAAGGAAGATTTGGCTTCGCGCTTGGCGCTTTCGAGTGCGGCGTCGAACTCCGCCGCCGCCTCGACCTTGCGCATGCCTTTGCCGCCGCCGCCGGCCACGGCTTTGATGAGAACGGGGTAACCGGTTTTCGCAGCTTCGGCTGCGAGATGTTTGGGAGATTGATCGTCACCCAGATAACCGGGAACGACAGGCACGCCCGCCTTCTGCATCAACGCCTTGGCGCGGTCTTTCAGGCCCATCGCGCGGATGGCCGACGGCGGCGGGCCGACGAAGGCGATCTTGGCGCTCGCGCAGGCTTCGGCGAATTCGGCGTTTTCGGAAAGGAACCCATACCCGGGATGGATTGCTTGTGCACCGGCGGCTTTCGCGGCGGCGAGAACGGCTTCGATGTTGAGGTAGCTTTCGCGCGCGGCGGCAGGGCCGATGCGTATGGCCTCATCGGCCATCGCAACGTGCATCGAGCCTGCGTCGGCATCGGAATAAACGGCGATTGTGCGTATGCCCAGCCGCTGCGCCGTGCGCATGACACGGACGGCGATTTCTCCTCGGTTGGCAACCAGAAGGGATTTGAACATTGAGGGCTTCCTTAGCCCGCGCCCCTTCCTGTCGCAACCGCTTCAAGGCCGCGGCTTTTCGGGGTAGAACGCGCTCGTTTTGGGGGCCTGATGGCACGCGTACTGATTCCCATACCGGACCGCGATTTCGACCCGACGGAGGTGGCGGTGACCTGGCGCGTGCTGCGCGAACGGGGCCACGCGATCACCTTCGCCACCGAGACCGGCGCGGTGGGGCGCGCAGACGAGATCATGGTGACGGGCCGCGGGCTGGATGTGTGGTCGGGCGTGCCGTTCCTGAAGCGCTTTACGCTGGTCGGTTCGCTGTTGGGCGCGAACACGGATGCGCGCGATGCCTACGACGAGATGCTGGACGACTCCAAATTCCGCGCGCCCAAGAAATGGCCGCGCGTGGAGGCCGATGAATTCGACGGACTGTTCCTGCCGGGCGGCCATCGCGCGGCGGGGATGCGCAGCTATCTCGAAAGCCCCGTGTTGCAGCGGCTGGTGGTGGCGTTCATGACGGCGGGAAAACCGGTCGCCGCGATCTGCCACGGTGTATTGCTGGCAGCGCGCAGCATTGATCCGGCGACGGGGAAATCGGTTTTGCATGGGCGCAAGACGACGGCGCTGACATGGCGGCAGGAGAAACTTGCCTGGACCATCGGACGCGTCGCCCGGTTCTGGGACCCGAATTACTACCGCACCTATCTGGAAGACGCGGGCCAACCGCCGGGCTATATGAGTGTGCAAGCCGAAGTGACCCGCGCACTCGCCGACGAGGACGATTTCAAGGACGTGCCGCTGAACGACGACTATTACAAACGCAAGACCCAAGGCACCGCCCGCGACACGGCCATCGACGAAACGCCGGCGTTCGTGGTGGAAGACGGGAATTATCTTTCCGCGCGCTGGCCGGGAGATGCGCACACGCTGGCGCGGAAGTTCGACGTGCTGTTACGGGCGCTGCCCTAGCTCGCGCAGGTCACATTCTGAACACGCCGAACTTCGTGTCTGGGATCGGCGCATTGAGGCACGCCGATAGCGCCAGCGCCAGCACGCGCCGCGTGTCGCTCGGTGCGATGATGCCATCGTCCCAGAGGCGCGCTGTTGCGTAATACGGATTGCCCTCGTCTTCGTATTGCTGGCGGATGGGGGCTTTGAAGGCTTCGGCTTGTTCCGGCGTCCATTTGTCTGCATCGCGGTGGACGGTAGCAAGGACGCTGGCTGCCTGTTCGCCGCCCATGACGCTGATGCGGCTGTTGGGCCACGAGAAAAGGAAGCGCGGAGAATAGGCGCGGCCGCACATGCCGTAATTGCCGGCGCCGTAGCTGCCGCCGATGATGAGGGTGATCTTCGGCACCTGCGCACAGGCGACGGCAGTCACCATTTTCGCGCCGTCTTTGGCGATACCGCCCTGTTCGTATTTCTTGCCGACCATGAAACCTGCGATGTTCTGCAGGAACAGCAGCGGGATGCGGCGCTGGCAGCACAATTCGATGAAGTGTGCGGCTTTGAGCGCCGATTCGCTGAACAGGATGCCGTTGTTGGCGACGATGCCGACGGGCATGCCTTCGATGTGCGCGAAGCCGGTAACGATGGTGGTGCCGTAGGTCATCTTGAACTCGTCGAGTTCGGAACCGTCGACCAGGCGGGCGATGACTTCGCGCACGTCATACTGCGTGGACAGCGTGGGCGGGATGATGCCGTCGAGTTCGGCGGTGTCGTAAGCCGGCGGGCGCGGGGTTGCGAGCGGGATGTTCGGTTGTTTCTGCGTGTTCAGATTGGCGACGATGCGACGCGCGATGGCGAGCGCGTGTTCGTCATTGTTGGCGTAGTGGTCGGCGACGCCGGAGATTTTCGCATGCGTATCGGCGCCACCCAGTTCTTCGGCGGTGACGATTTCGCCGGTGGCGGCTTTCACCAGCGGCGGGCCGCCAAGGAAGATCGTACCCTGGTTCTTGACGATGATGGTTTCATCACTCATCGCAGGCACATACGCGCCGCCCGCGGTGCAGGAGCCCATGACGCTTGCGATCTGGGGAATACCCTGTGCACTCATATTCGCCTGGTTGAAGAAGATACGGCCAAAATGTTCGCGGTCGGGGAATATCTCTGCCTGGTTCGGCAGGTTCGCGCCGCCGCTATCGACCAGATAGATGCAGGGCAGACGGTTCTGTTGGGCGATCTCTTGCGCGCGCAGATGTTTTTTTACGGTGACCGGATAATAGGTGCCGCCCTTGATTGTGGCATCGTTGCAGACGATCACGCATTCGCGGCCCGACACGCGGCCGATACCGGTGATGATTCCTGCAGCGTGGATATCGCCGTCATACATTCCGTAAGCGGCGAGCGGCGAGAGTTCGAGGAACGGCGAACCCGGATCGATCAGCCGCTCGACGCGCTCGCGCGGCAGCAGCTTGCCGCGTTCCACATGACGCTTGCGGGAGCGTTCGTCGCCGCCGAGCGCCGCTGTTGCCATACGGGTGCGAAGGTCTTCGACCAACGCGGCCATTGCGGAAGCGTTTGACTTGAAGGCGGCGGACGTTGTGCTGGAATTGGACTTTATCTGGGGCATCGATTCACTCCGGGGGCAACATACATAAGCCCTCGCCTTCGCGCATATGGCTTAGCCGGTTTCGCTCACACTTTGCGCTTTTCGGCGGCTATATCGCCCGAAGCTTTCAGCAGATCGGTGAGGTAGCGGATTTCGGCTTCGAGCCGGTATTCTGTGTGCTTGAGCACCCATTGCTTGGCGAGGCCCGCATGGGCCTTTGCCTCGGCCCCGATGCGGCGGCGCTCGGCCAGCGCGGCTTTCACCGCTTCCAGTCGTCTGGCGATGATCTGCGGCAGGGTTTTCTGGATCTTCGCGTCCATCCGCGTCAGTGCGAGATCGAAGGGATCGGGCTTGAACCAGATTTCGCTCAATCCCTCACGGCGCAACCGATCGAGCAGACGGCGGCCTTCGGGCGTGATCTCGTAGACCTGCCGTGTGGGCCGCTTGCCTTCCTGCTCGCGGCCGGTTTCGCGCAGCAAACCTTCCGCTGCCAGCCGCTTCATCGCGCCATAGACCGCGCCGACCGAAATGTCGGTCCACAGCGGCACCTTCATCTTCTCGGCGATGGAGCGCAGCAGATGGCCGTGCATGGGGCCGAATTCATCGAAGGAGGACAGAATGAAAAGGCGGATAGAGGACATATTGCTCTCGCAAGAGTATTCGTGTTAGAGTGATCTTATAGAACACGGTCGGCAGTATGCCGCAAAGCCGCCGCCGGCACAGAGCCAAAGCGCAGAAAGTGGAATCCCATGAGCAAGACGGAAACCGCCCTCGGCGGGACCTTCTCCTTTCCCGGTACGCACCTGACCGTTCGGCGGCTGGGTTATGGCGCGATGCAATTGGCCGGGCCCGGCGTGTTCGGGCCCCCGAAAGACCACGATGCCGCCATCAAGGTGTTGCGCGAGGCTGTGGCCGCCGGCGTCAATCACATCGACACCAGCGACTATTATGGGCCGTATGTCGTTAACAAGCTGATCCGCGAGGCGTTGCATCCCTATCCCAAGGATCTCGTCATCGTCAGCAAGCTCGGTGCTAAACGCGGGGAAGACGCATCCTGGCTTCCGGCGTTCTCGCCTGCGGAATTGACGAGCGCGGTGCACGACAATCTGCGCCATCTGGGGATTGATGCGCTCGATATCGTCAATCTGCGGATCATGGGGAAGATTCACGAACCGTCGGAAGGTTCGATCGAACCGTTGTTCGCGACGATGGCGGAACTGCAACGGCAAGGGCTTATTCGCCATATCGGCCTGAGCAATGTGACCTCGAAGCAGGTCGCGGAGGCGCGCAACATCGCGGACGTGGTTTGCGTGCAGAACCATTACAATCTGGTTCATCGCCACGACGATGCGCTGGTCGATGAACTTGCCGCCAGCGGCATCGCATATGTTCCGTTCTTCCCGCTGGGCGGATTCTCGTCGTTGCAATCATCTGCGTTATCCAGCGTAGCGGCGCGGCTGGGCGCGACGCCGATGCAGGTCGCGCTTGCGTGGCTGCTGCAACGTTCGCCGAACATGCTGCTTATTCCCGGAACGTCTTCGCTTGCGCATCTGCGCGAAAATCTGGCCGCGGCGGAACTGAAACTATCGCCGGATGTTCTGGCGGAATTGAACGCAATCGCCAATCACTGATCGGTGGAGTTCGAACATGCGTGTATTCGTAACAGGTGCTGCCGGATTCATCGGCACAGCCACGACCAAAGAATTGATCGCGAACGGCCATCAGGTGGTGGGGCTGGCGCGCTCCGATGCCAATGCCGATGCGCTAAGGAAAATGGGTGCGGAGGTTCATCGCGGTTCGCTTGAGGATCTCGAAAGCCTCAAGAGCGGCGCGAAGAATGCGGACGGGGTGATCCATCTCGCCTTCATCCACGATTTCGCGAAGTTCGCCGAGAACGGACAGATCGACAAACGCGCCATCGAAGCGATGGGTAGCGTGCTGGAAGGCACGAACAAGCCGCTTGTTGTGACATCAGGCGTGGGTTTTCTCGCGCCCGGCCGGCTGGCGGTAGAGAGGGACGTTGCCCGTTCCGGCGATGGCGTTCCGCGCGTGTCCGAGCAAGCGGCGTTCGAATTTGCCTCACGCGGCGTGCGCGCGATGGCGATACGCCTGCCGCAGGTGCATGGCGGCGAAGGCAAGGCGGGCTTTGTGGGGTATCTCTACGAAGTTGCGCGCGAGAAGCGCGTTGCGGCCTATGTCGGCGATGGCCATGAGCGCTGGCCGGCGGCGCACAGGCTCGATGTCGCGCGCCTCTACAGGCTCGCGCTGGAGAAAGGCAGAGCGGGTGCGGCTTATCACGCCGTGTCCGATGAAGGTGTTGCCACACGCGAAATGGCGGAGGTCTTTGCGAAACACCTTAACGTGCCGGTGCGTTCGATAACGCCCGAAGAAGCACCCGCGCATTTCGGCTGGATCGGTATGTTCGCCGGCCTCGACATGCCTGCTTCCAGCGCGTTGACGCAAGCCGAACTGGGATGGAAGCCGAAAGAGATCGGGCTCATCGCCGACATTGGGCAGCCGGGATATTTTTCGAACTGAACGCGGCCTGTCGTTCGATCGATACAAAAAATTAAAACTGGTCCTTATGGCTGAGAAATAACTTCCGCATTCCGCGGCGCCATAAAGAGCTAAGCTCGAATCCTAGATACAAACCAAGAAAACCAATTGCACCACCTGCGAAAATTACCGCACCGATTCCGAAAACAAGTTTCAAAGGACCGTTTCGCAGCCAAAAGTTGGCCACCAAACCAAACAGGATACCTAACAAAAAACAGATCCCCCAGATGAACAAGCCCCGAAGACTAAACCGCTTACGATCAACAGAAGATGTTTTGTCCCACGCCGCTCTGGTACGGTGCATCGCCCAGACACCCGACAACAAGGCCAGGATTACGGCGAGGGCTATGGCTTGTTCAGCGTTCAATTTTTCAAACCCGATCTAGAGCAACTCCACCGCAACAGCCGTTGCTTCGCCGCCGCCGATGCAGAGGCTGGCGATGCCGCGTTTGCCGCCTCGCTTTTGAAGCGCATTCAGCAGCGTCACGATGATGCGGGCTCCGCTGGCGCCGATGGGGTGGCCCAGTGCGCAGGCGCCGCCGTTGACGTTGACCTTCGCGTGGTCGAGGCCCAAGTCGCGCATCGCGATCATGGCGACGTTGGCGAAGGCTTCGTTGATTTCGAACAGGTCTACGTCGTCTTTGGTCCAGCCGGTTTGGGCCAGCACTTTCTTGATCGCGCCGACAGGGGCGGTGGTGAACCAGCGGGGTTCGGCAGCGTGGCTGGCTTGCGCGACGATGCGGGCGATGGGTTTCAAGCCGCGATCTTTGGCGACGTCGGCGCGGGCCAATACCAACGCTGCTGCGCCATCGGAGATCGAGGAGGAATTTGCTGCCGTCACCGTGCCGTCTTTCGCGAAGGCGGGTTTCAGCGTCGGGATTTTTGCAGGGTCGGCTTTGCGGGGTTGTTCGTCGGCTGCGATTTCGATGTCGCCGCCCTTCCCGCTTATTTTTACGGCGGCGATTTCATCTTTGAAAGCGCCGTCGGTTTGGGCGCGTTTGGCGCGGTTCAGGGATTCCGTGGCGTAGGCATCCTGTGCTTCGCGGGTGAATTGGTAGTGGCGTGCGGCGTCTTCCGCATAGGTGCCCATCAGGCGGTGTTCGTAGGCGTCTTCGAGACCGTCGAGGAACATGTGGTCTTTGATTTCGCCGTGACCCAAACGGTAACCGCCTCTGGCTTTCGGCAGCAGGTAGGGGGAGTTCGTCATCGACTCCATGCCGCCTGCCACGATGATGTCGGCGTGGCCGAGGCCCAATTGGTCGGCAGCAATCATCACCGCTTTCATGCCGGAGCCGCAGACTTTCGAGATCGTGGTGCAGGGTACGCTGTCGGGAACACCTGCGAAGATCGAGGCTTGGCGCGCAGGGGCTTGGCCGACGCCTGCGGGCAACACATTGCCCATCAGGGTTTCGGTGACGTCGATCGCTGCGATGCCTGCGCGTTCAATCGCGGCGCGGATGGCGGTGGCGCCGAGTTGCGGCGCGCTGACGCCGCCAAGTTCGCCTTGAAAGCCGCCCATCGGGGTACGGGCGCCGGAAAGGATCACGACTTCGTTCCACATAACTACCTCTTCTCGGATGCGGCGAGCATGCGGTCGCCGAACAGGTTGGACCATTGCTCCGGCGTCAGTTGTGCGCGCTTCTGGCCGTAGCTCGGCGGGGTCGCCAAATCCTTGCTACCGGTGCCTGCCAGAATCGCGGGGCGTTCGTTTATCTTATTCCACCATTTTTGGGTGGCCGGAAATTCGGCAAGATCGATGTCGATCATGCGGGTGGCACGCACCCACGGCCAGCAGGCGATATCGGCGATGGAATATTCCTCCGCTAGATATTCGGCTTCGTTGAGGCGGTATTCGAGGACATGCAGCAGCCTGCGCGCTTCCTTCATGTAGCGATCCACCGCGTAGGGCTGGCCGTCCGGCGCATAACGGACGAAATGATGGGCTTGTCCGTGCATGGGGCCGAGGCCTGCCATCTGCCACATCAGCCATTGCATCGCGAGGCTGCGGCGGCGCCAGTCGCTCGGAAGAAGCTTGCCGGATTTATCCGCGAGGTAGACGAGAATTGCGCCCGTCTCGAAGACGGCGAACGGGCCTTTGCCATCCGCCGGATCGTTGTCGACGATAGCGGGCAGCTTGTTGTTTGGGTTGATCCTGCGGAACTCGGGCGTGAAGTGCTCGCCCATCATCAGATTGTAGGGGATGACGCGATACGGCAGGCCCATTTCCTCCAAAGCGATGGAGACTTTGTGCCCGTTGGGGGTGCCTACATGATGCAGGTCGATCAAGGTGTTTCTCCCGGTTTTTGAATGGCTTGTGCCGGGAGCTTAACAAGAAGGAGGAGGTGACGTCAGCTTGTTTCCTCGAACAATTCGCGCCCGATCAGCCAGCGGCGGATTTCGCTGGTGCCTGCGCCGATCTCATAAAGTTTCGCGTCGCGGAGCAGGCGGCCCGTCGGGTAGTCATTGATGTAGCCGTTGCCGCCCAGGCATTGGATCGCTTCGAGCGCCATCCAGGTCGCCTTTTCGGCGGCGTAGAGGATCGCGCCTGCCGCGTCCTTGCGGGTGGTCTGGCCGCGGTCGCAGGCACGCGCCACGGCATAGACATACGACCGGGCGGTGGAGAGCGTGACGTACATGTCGGCGAGCTTGCCCTGCATGAGCTGGAAGCTGCCGATGGATTGGCCGAACTGTTTGCGTTCGTGGAGGTAGGGGATCACCACGTCGAGGCAGTTCTGCATGATGCCGATGGGACCGGCGGCAAGCACCGCGCGCTCGTAATCCAGACCGCTCATCAGAATGCCCGCGCCGCCGCCTTCGCGGCCGAGGATGTTTTCTTCCGGCACTTCGCAATCTTCGAACACGAGTTCGCCGGTGTCGCTGCCGCGCATGCCGAGCTTGTCGAGCTTCTGCGCGGTGGAGAAACCTTTCATGCCCTTTTCGATGATGAAGGCGGTGATGCCGCGCGGGCCGGGCGCGGGATCGGTGCGGGCGTAAACGACAAGTGTGTCGGCTTGCGGGCCGTTGGTGATCCACATTTTGGTGCCGTTGAGGATGTAACGGCTGCCCTTCTTCTCCGCTTTAAGCTTGAGCGACACGACGTCGGAGCCGGAACCGGTTTCGCTCATTGCGAGTGCGCCGAGGTGATCGCCGGAAATCAGCTTGGGAAGGTAGCGGCGCTTCTGTTCTTCGCTGCCGTTGCGGCGGATCTGATTGACGCAGAGGTTGGAATGGGCGCCGTAGGAAAGACCCACGGCTGCGGAGCCGCGGCTGATCTCTTCCATCGCGATGACATGCTCGAGATAGCCCAAGCCAGAGCCGCCATATTCTTCTTCCACCGTGACGCCGAGCAGGCCGAGCTTGCCCAGTTCGGGCCAGAGATCGCGCGGGAACTGGTTGGATTTGTCGATCTCGTCGGCGCGGGGCGCGATGCGGTCCGACGTGAAGCTGCGGGCGGTGTCGCGCAGCATGTCGGCGGTGTCGCCGAGATCGTGGTCGAGCGTGGGGTAACTGTTGGGGATCATTGCGCATCCGGGACGAGGTGAAGTCGGCACCAGATACACCCCTGCCCCGGCCTCGGCAAATCGGCGATTTATGACGCGCGTTTTGCCCGGGCGGGCGTCTTGATCATGGCAAGAAACGCCTGCGCGCTGCGGCTTACATATCGTTCCTTGTGGATGAGCGCGTAGAAGGCGCGGTCGGGCAGATTCAGTTTCACGGTATGAAGCAAGCCCGCTTCCAGGCCTGCGACGACGACCGATGCGGACAACACGGTGGCCGATTTGCCGGCGATGACGGCGGAGCGGATGGCTTCGTTGGAGGCAAGCTCCATCACGATCTCGAGCGATGACGACTTGATGTGGAAAGACGCGAGCGCTGCTTCGAACATCGCGCGCGTGCCGGAACCTTTCTCACGCAGGATCCACGATGTCTCGACAAGGTTGGCCGGCTGGATGGATTTGCGCGCCGCCCACGGATGTTGGGCGCCGACAACGAGAAGCAACTTGTCTTTCGCCACTTCTTCGATGCGCAGGGACGCGTCCGTTATCGCGCCTTCGATGAAGCCGATGTCGGCAATGCCGTCGCGCACGGCAGTGGCGACCTGTTCGGTGTTGCCGATGGTGAATTGCAATTCGATACCGGGATGCAGATTGCGGAAATCCACCAGATAGCGCGGCAACCAATAGCCGCCGCTCGTTTGGCTGGCGTGAATGCGCAAGGTGCCGTGCCGCAATCCGCTGAGATCGTCCAGCGTCTGTTCGGCGGCGGCGGCGCGGGCAAGCACTGCGCGGGCTTCGACCAGAAAACGTGCACCCTCCTCCGTCAGTTCGATGCTGCGGCCGACGCGGTGGAAGAATTTGGTGTTGTAACGCTGCTCCAACGCGGCGATGGCTGAACTCGCGGCGGATTGCGTGAGGCCCAACGTCTGGGCCGCGGCCGTAACGTGTTGGCGTTCGGCGACGGCCACGAAGATGCGAAGTTGCTCAAGCGTCATACGTCATCCGAAGGCTTCGACCAGGCCAAGGCTGAAGGTTGCAATGAACAGCCATGACATCGCGCCCAGTGCAAGCGGACGCAAGCCCTTTGCGGCCAGTTTGCGCAGATCGGTTTCGAGCCCCATCGCGGCGAGCGACAGCGAAAGAAGAAACGTGGTGAGCAGCACGATATCGGCTTTCAGATGGGCGGGAATCGTGACGAGGCTGTTGAGGATCACCAGTGCCACGAACCCCAGCACGAAATACGGGATGGGCGCCGCCGCTTTGGAGTGCGTTTGCCCACTGCGCCGCGCCGCCATCAGACCGAGCGTGATGACGACGGGCGCGAGCATGGAAACGCGCGTGAGCTTGGCGATGGTGCCGAATTCGCCCGCGCTGTGACCGGCCTGAAAGGCCGCGGCCACGACCTGCGCGATCTCATGGATCGACGCGCCCGCCCACAGGCCATAGGCGCGCGGCGTGAGATGCAGAAGTGCTGGCAAGGCGGGATAGAGAAACATCGCCATGCTGCCGAACACGGTTACGCACGCGATGGCATAGGCGACATCTTCGTCGGGCGCGCGCGTCACCGTGTTGGTGGCGATGACGGCGGACGCGCCGCAAATGGATGTGCCCGCCGCGATCAGTTCGGCGAGCTTGCGATCCACGCCGAGCACACGGCCGAACCATTTGGTGACGGCGAATGTAGCGACCAATGTGACGGCGATGATCGCCACGCCAGTGCCGCCGACTTCGACGACCTGTTGCGCGGTGAGTTGCAAGCCGAGCAAGATAATCGCCAGACGCAATATCCGGCGCAGAGAAAACTTGACGCCTTCGCGGGCGCGACGCGGCGTGCCGACCAGATTGTGAAAGCCGATGCCCAGCAGGATGGCCATGATCATCGGGCTGAAGACGGCAAGGCCGGGAAGCGCATGCAGGCCGAACGCGAGAAGCGCGAGCATCGCCGACAGGGCGATACCGGGAGCGATGTCGGACAAGAAAGCATAAGGCTGACCGCGTTCGTTGGTGGCGACGTTCATTCGGCGGCTTCCCAATGCTACTGGCAGCGAACATGGGGAATAGCGGATGATCATTCCAACTTATTATATCGGTCAAAACAATCGATTTTCGTTATGTAAGATAGCGAGAGGGCCGCCCCTGCCCATAAAGCTCGTGCGCCGTGGTGGGGTCCCGAAGTGAAGCTCCAGCCGCTTCTGTTTTCAAAAAGCCAAGCCAGATTTTGCTGTCGCAACCTATGCCGATGGCTGGAAACCATCGGCTTTTTGCCGCGTTTAAACGGGGCGGTGTCGGGGGACGGCTAGCCACAATGAAAGATGGTGAAAAGATTTCACACTGCGCTTGGACTGGGTTCGCTGCTCGCTGTTGCGGGCGCAACCTTGATGGCGCCCACGGCCTCCCGCGCCGAAACCACCGTCGACAGAACTTATGTGGCCTGCAATCAGGACGGCGATTGCTGGCGCGTGCATAAGCGGTACGCTTATGGCGAAGCGGCGCCGATTACCTATTACAATTCCGATTGGTACGACGCCCATCAACACGATGAGCATGTTCGCTGGCTCGCCGATCCCGACGACCGTGGATACTATGATCGCGATAGGCATTGGCACGCCGATCCCGGCGCGCGCGCTCTGGCGGGCGGCACGGCAGGCGCCGGTGTTGGCGCGGCGATCGGCTGTATCGTAACGCTTCCGATCGGGTGCGCACCTGGCGCTGCAGTTGGCGCGGCGGTGGGTGGCGGAACAGGCGCTGTTACCGGCGCAGCCACGACGCCTCACGACTAGGTTCACACCGGAATGGTGTGAATCAAAAGTCCTCTATCGGTGCTTCCAGGCTTTTGCTTGGAAGCACCTCAATTCCCGCAATTCGGGGCTCGGGTATCAAGGATTGTCAGAGATCAAAAAACGATGGTGCGGTCGAGAAGACTCGAACTTCCACGCCTTGCGGCGCTACCACCTCAAGGTAGTGCGTCTACCAATTCCGCCACGACCGCAACTGAGGAAGCGGGGGTGTAGCAAAGGGCTAACCCCTTGGGAAGGGCTTCAAATGCCCTCGCCGTCCACGCCGGTGTGGATGCCGCATTCGTCCTTTTCGGTGCCGGACCAGCGGCCATCGCGATAGCTCTCGCCAGAGAGGACACGCCGGGTGCAGGGCATGCAGCCGATGGACGGGTAGCCGTCTTCGACCAGCGGGTGGGCCGGGAGGTTGTGCTCGGCCATATAGGCCTGGATGTCGGCGAGCGTCCAATCCGTGAGCGGGTTGAAGCGGAAGCGGCCTTCGAAGAATTCCACCGGTTCCATCTGCAGGCGCGCATTGGTCTGGAAACGCTTGCGGCCGGTGATCTGGGCGGAGAAGCCTTCGAGCGCGCGCTTGAGCGGAACGACCTTGCGGAAATTGCAGCAGGCATCGGTGCTCTTGGACCACAATTCGCCGTTGGGATCCTGGGCGGCGCGATCGGCCGGATGCGGGCCAATTGAGCGGACATCGGCGAGACCCAATTCATCCTGCAGGCGGTCGCGATAACGCAGCGTTTCGCCGAACAGCTTGCCGGTGTTGAGGAAGATCACCGGCGTTGTCGGATCGATCTGCGCGATCATGTGGAGAAGCACCACCGACTCCGAACCGAAAGATGAGACGACGGCCGTTTTGCCGGCGAATTCGCCTTTCAATGCGAGTTCGAGAATGCCTTTGGCATCGCGGCCTTTGGCTGCTTCCTGAAGCGATTTCAGCTTCGCAGCGATAACCGGATCGTTCGCGGTGGACGAATAACGGTCAAATGCGCGCGGCATGATGCCCTTGGAACGGTCGATGACGGAAACGGCGGCGCTCATAACAGCCAGCCTTTCTTCGTCACCAAATCGCGGGTGTTTTGCGAGACCTGCGAGGGCGACAGGCCGCCATCGCGCCATGTGGCGCGAGCCTCACCGAGGTCTTCGAGGCGAGCGGTCCATTCGTCGCCGAAACGGGTTTCCAGCCATTCGCGCAGGATGCGCGACAGGCCGGGAGCCCGGCCACCGGTGGAAATGGTCAAAAGGAGATCGCCACGGCGCACGGTGGCAGGGACATGGAAATCGCAAAGGTCCGGAACGTCCTCCACATTCACCAGCACCCCCGCATTATGGGCGAGCTGTGCCAGGCGGGCCGATTGGGTGCGGTCCAGGCCGGCTACAAAAAGGACGTTGAGGGCCGATATGGCACTTTCAGGCGCGTCGGGGCCGATGGTAAGCGGTGTTATGCCGGCTTCTGTCAAGGTCACCTGCCGCTTGGCCAAGCCCTCTCCAGCGCCTGCCAATCCGACGGCGATGGTAGCGGGATCTAGAACAACCGGGAGCATGGAACCCTTCTGGCCCGGACGGTTTGCCGGGTTCAACAGAAGAAGTACGCACCCCCCTGTTAAAATGCAAGGATGAGGTGGGGAATAGTTTTATTTACAGCTGCAAAATGTGTTATTGGTAGGTCCGCAGGAGTTCGGTGATGGAAACCCCTATCTTATCGCCATGGATCACGATTTCGCCCTTGGCGACCGGACGGTCGTTGGCCAACACCACCACGGCGTCTTCCTGCCGCGAATCCAGTTCGATAACGGCGCCGCGGCCCATGCGCAGCAATTGGTGCATCGGAATAACAGAACGGCCGAGAACGACCGAAATCTCAACCTTGACGCCTTCGATATTGGAGGACATGACCCCTGCTATGACTGAACAACCAGCGAAAGCTTCGCCGATTACGGTTTCGGGGGCGTTAAGAAGTCCCGAATGGATCGTTAATCCTGACCTGCTGCCCTACCCCGATGCCATCGCGTTCATGGAAGACCGTGCGGCGAAAATTGCAGACGGTGAAGCGAACGAGCTTGTGTGGCTGGTCGAGCATCCGCCGATCTACACCGCGGGAACGAGCGCGAAGGAAGGCGATCTTCTGGATACGCGCTTTCCGGTTTTCGCGACGGGCCGCGGCGGGCAATACACCTATCACGGGCCGGGACAACGCGTGGGCTATGTGATGCTCGATCTCGCGCGGCGCCAGAAAGACGTGCGCGCGTTCGTATACAATCTCGAAGGGTGGCTGATCCAAACCTTGGCATCGTTCAATGTGAAAGGGGAACGCCGCGAAGGACGCGTTGGCATCTGGGTGGCGCGCGGATCGCGCGAAGACAAGATCGCAGCTATCGGTGTGCGCGTGCGGCGATGGGTGACGTTTCATGGTGTATCCATCAATGTCGATCCCGATCTTTCGCACTTTGACGGCATCGTTCCGTGCGGGATTCGCGAGCACGGCGTGACCAGCCTGGCCGATCTTGGATTGCCGCTGACGATGGCAGACGTGGATGTGGCTATGAAAGCCGCATTCGAAAAAGTGTTTGGGTGATTCGCCTGCTTCAATTTCTATTGCGTGAGCATAATCTTTCCCGATAACGACTCAACGGGGAGGGACTTTCATGCCGCGGATTTCGATCTGGTTCTTTTCGGTTGCCGTCATCTATTCGCTCATCGGAATGGGATGGGGCGAGCACATGGCCATGTCGGGCGATCACAGCATGTACCCGGCACACGCCCACCTTAACCTTCTGGGTTGGGTAAGCATGGCTATATTTGGAACATTCTACGCGCTTGCACGCGACAGTTATTCGCCGCGGCTTGCATGGATTCAATTTGCACTCTCGAATCTCGGCACAATCATCATGATCACGCTGCTGGCGCGGTTGCTGGCGACGAATGACGAAAGCCTGGGGCCGCTTGTGGGGATCGGCGATATTCTGACGATCCTCGGACAGCTTGTGTTTGGCTGGCAGGTGATCCGCGCGGCGCGGGCAAGTACCTAAAGCGACGGACGGCGGCGGAAACCTTTTTCGGCCGGCGCTTCGGCGGGCGCGAGTTCGACATTGTCAACTCTCGAGCCCGCTGGGCCACGCATGCAGGCTTGCACGAACAGTTCGATCGCTTTGGTCGGACCGGAAACGACAGCTTCGACGGTACCGTCGCTGCGGTTTCTGATCCAGCCGTCGAGGCTCAGTTTTGTCGCTTCGGTGATGGCAAAGTGACGATAGCCCACGGCCTGCACGAAACCTTCAATGCGCAAGCGCAAGGTTGTCAGATCGTTTTCGTCCGTCACGCGAATTCCAGGATCACATCATCAAGCGCGAGACTATCGCCTTTGGTGGCGTTGACCTTCTTCACTTTGCCTGCACGTTCGGCCTTCAAGACGTTTTCCATCTTCATGGCTTCGACGACGGCGAGCGTTTCGCCCACTTGCACGTCCTGACCTTCGATGACGTTGATCGACACCACGAGGCCCGGCATCGGGCAGAGCAGCATCTTGGACGTATCCGGCGGCTTCTTGACCGGCATCAGTGCAGCGAGTGCCGCCGCGCGCGGGCGGCGGACGGTGGCGGCGACCATTGCGCCGCCATGGTTGAGGCGATAGCTGCCGTGCAGCCGCGCGATCTGAATGGAGAATGCGCCTGACGCATCTTTCAGATGCATCACAGGCGCGCCGAGCTTCCAATTGAAGGCAACTTCATACGGCTCGCCTTCGATGCGGGCGTGGAGTCTGCCGTTGTCGATCTGCGCGCCTTCGATGAGCGCTTCATCGTTGAGCTTCACGATGAATTCGCCACCCTGAACTTTATGCGCGCCGTTGAGCTGGCCGGAGATGGTGGCCGCACGGTTTTCGCGCGTGAGTTCGGCGGCGACAACAGCGGCGGCGAGACGGCGTTTCGCCTGTTTGTCGAGCGGCGCGCCGTGGAAGCCTTCGGGGAATTCTTCCGCGATGAAGCCGGTGGTCAGCCTTCCATCGCGGAAGCGCTGGTTGTGCATGATCGCTGTGAGGAAATCGATGTTGTGGTTGATGCCCTCGATGCGGAATTCATCGAGTGCCGATGCCATTGCGTCGATTGCGGCGGTTCGCGTTGAGGCGTGCGTGCAGAGCTTGGCGATCATCGGATCGTAGAACATCGATATCTCGCCGCCTTCATAGACGCCGGTATCGTTGCGCACGGTGATGTCGCCGAACTTGCCTTCATGCGGCGGACGGTAACGCGCCAGACGTCCCGTGGACGGCAGGAAGCCGCGATACGGATCTTCGGCGTAGATGCGGGATTCGATGGCCCAGCCGTTCAGCTTCACGTCGGCCTGCTTGAGCGGAAGTTTTTCGCCCGCAGCAGAACGGATCATCAGTTCGACCAGATCGAGGCCGGTGATGAGTTCGGTCACCGGATGTTCGACCTGGAGGCGTGTGTTCATTTCGAGGAAGTAGAAATTGCGGTCCTTGTCGACGATGAATTCGACGGTACCGGCACTGTCGTACCCGACAGCTTTGGCAAGAGCGACGGCTTCTTCGCCCATGGCCTTGCGCGTCTTCTCGTCGAGGAATGGCGACGGCGCTTCCTCGATCACCTTCTGGTGGCGGCGCTGGATCGAGCATTCGCGTTCGTTGAGATAGAGCACGTTGCCGTGCTTGTCGCCGATCAACTGGATTTCGATATGGCGCGGTTCGGTGACGAATTTTTCCACGAACAGGCGGTCGTCGCCAAAGCTGGCGCGCGCTTCATTCTGTGAGGATTGGATCGCCTGAACGAGCTCGTCTTCCTTGTGGACGATGCGAAGGCCTTTGCCGCCGCCACCGGCGGAGGCTTTCACCATCACGGGATAGCCGATGTCCTTGGCGATCTGTTTGGCGTGCGTGGCGTCTTTAATCTCGCCGACGAAGCCCGGAACTGTCGTCACCTTGGCGGCGACGGCGAGCTTCTTGGATTCGATCTTGTCGCCCATCGCGGCGATCGCTTTGACATTCGGGCCGATGAAGGCGACGCCGATTTTCGCCAGCGCTTCGGCGAAAGCTTCGCGTTCGGAAAGGAAGCCGTAGCCGGGGTGGACGGCTTCGGCGCCGGTGTCCTTGCAGGCCTGCACGATCTTTTCGATCTGGAGGTAGGACTGGGCCGAGGGCGGCGGGCCGATATGGACGGCCTCGTCGGCCATTTCCACATGCAGGGCGTCCTTGTCGGCGTCCGAATAGACGGCAACCGTCTTGATGCCCATGCGCCGGGCGGTCTTGATGACCCGGCAAGCGATTTCACCACGATTTGCGATTAGGATTTTCTTGAACACTTAGCGTCCCCTGGCCCGTCTAGCGGCCTGATCGGCAAGCCTTCTAGGGCCTTGTTTTGTGGGGGTAAACGGTTTTCTTGCCGCGACAGCTAGGGCAGCCGGACAAAGATCGCGCCGGCCACACCCGCCAGGATTGCGACGGCGCCAGCTCCCCCCAGAATCCGTCCTACCCGGCCTGGGGCGAAGCTGAAAGCCAGGGAAAGCTTGGTCACGCCGTTGGCAGCCGCGGCTATCAGGATGGCCATGGCGGCCACGGCGACCGTCACGTCCTTTGGGACCATCTGGGAGACCGAAAGCGTGATCGGGTCCACGTCGGCCAAGCCCGTCACGGCAGCCAATGGCAAGAGGCTCAACTCGCCGATCTGGGCCGCGAAGAGTTTGGATACCACCGTCACCAGACCCAGCATCAGGCCGAAGCGGATGGCCATGCCTAGTTCGACGGGGTTTTCCAATTGCAACTTCGCCTCCGTGCCGTCGTGACGGCTGGAACGGTCGAGGACGAACGCCGTCACCAACAATACGAAAACGGCGGCTACCACCGCTGGGAGCAGCGACTTCAACAAGACTGGCGCGAGGATGATGGCAAGGGTCGTCATGCGTGTCAGCGAGACGATCCATGACGCCAAGATTGCAACACCTGCTTCGTTTGCGATCTGAGGTTCTGTTTTCGACAGGCGCGAATAAGTAAGCGTGACTGCCGTTGAAGAAACCAACGCGCCTGCCGCGCCAGCTACCAAAAGTCCCCGGCGCGCGCCGGCGACGCGCACCGCGACGTATCCGACAAATGACAAGGCCGCTATGGCGACAGTGATGAGCCAGATGCGATGCGGGTTGACTGTGTCCCAAGGATCGATGTTGCGGTCCGGCAGAACCGGGAGCAACACCACCGTCATTGCAAGCAGCAGCAAGGCCGAACGCAATTCCGGCCATGTCAGCGTGCGCAGAAAGGCGTGGAGCGGATGGCGCAACGCCAGAAGACCAGTAACGACCACGGCTGCCGCTGCCGCCGCAGGTTTGTTGCCAAGGACTGCGAAGACGCCCAAAGCGAACGTCACCAATCCTGCAATCAAATCCGTGGCGGAAAGCGAATTGTCTTTCACGCTTTCGCGCCATTCGAAGACCGTGAGGCCGATAGCGAAGGCGAAGGCGGCAAGGCCGACGGCCACGCCACCGACTATCGGAAACAACGCTCCCCAGATGCCGCCCAGCAGACCGATCAAAGCAAAAGTACGGATGCCAGCTACGCGCGCGCCGGTTTGCAGGTCGCGCTCCTGCCAGCCGCGTTCGATGCCGACGAGAAAGCCGATGGCGAGCGCAAGGCTCAAGCCCTGATAGTGTCCAAGCGTATCCAGCGGCGCGTTCCCCATTGGGGCGATCATACGCATTTCGCCTGGCCCTGCCTATTTGGCTATGATCCAGCGCAATCAATGGAGACGCCCCCCATGGCCGGCATCGAATTCATCCGCTCTCACGGCACCAAGGCGGCGGGCCTGCCATTCAGCGATGCGGTGCGCGTCGGCGATTTCTTCTTCCTGTCGGGCGCGTTGGGGCATGTGCCGGGAAAAGCGGAGGTCGTGCCCGGCGGGATCGAGGCCGAGACGCGGCAGACGATGGAGAACATCGCCCGCACGCTGGAGCAGAACGGGCTGTCGTTCGACAGCGTATTCAAGTGCACGGTGTTTCTTGCCGACATGAAGCTGTGGCCGGCGTTCAACAAGGTCTATCTTGAATACTTCAAGCCGGACCGGCTGCCTGCGCGGTCCACATTCGGCGTGAACGGGTTGGCGCTGGGGGCGCTGCTGGAGATGGAATGCGTGGCCTACGCGGGGAAATAGATTGCGCCTCAGGTCGCGGGCTTGTTTTTCTTGGCGAAGTTGTACAGTGCGACCGCTATCGCCAGCGCTATCATGACCTGAAGGACTGAAACCAAACCATCTACCACCGTGAAGCTCAGTTGAATCGATCCGCTGAGATATTGTGCCTCGGCGGTAAGTGCGAGATGAGCGATTGGGACCGGCGCCGTCCAGATCAGGGCGCCTATTCCGGCAAGCGTCGCGCCGCGCATTCGCTTCCACGCTGACCGCAGGCCGATTGAATTGTCTCCAACCGCCAGCGCAACAATCCATGGGGAGAGACGGATCGTGACGATTGCAAAAAGCACGAACCAGACCGCCACCATCGCAACTGAAATCTCCCGCTTTAGCTGATGATCCGCCGTCACCGCTTCGACGACCGGACGCGCAACAAAAGGAGTGAAAAGCAGAAGTAGAGCGATCGAAAGTGCGAACAAGCCGAAGAATGCGCCCGCACAGCGCAGCAAATGCTGGTCGACTTTCCAGATCGAACTGCCTCCGGTGAAAGTGCGCAGAGCCGCTACGACCACCATCACGTACGAAACGACGCGAACAAATAGCGACGCGACCATCAACGGCGATTGAAACGGATTGCCACGTGTGCCGAAGACGATGTCCACGATATTGGTCCCGGTGAAGAAGAAAGCCGCGACCAACCAGATGCTCCAGTGCTGCGAAACCGACCGGCGGAGCATGGCTAGGCTTTCGGCGACGATCTCCAACGAGGTCGTGCTCGGCGGCCGTGCCGGCCGGATATCGGGCGGCGGTATGCCAGCGATGGAGTCGCTCACCATTACCCTTCCCTACTTCTTGAGGAAGCCTAATGCGGCACGCGCCCGCGGTACATCTCTCAATGGCCATCGTCGCTCCAGTGCGGCGGGTCGTTGAGGAGTTTGCGGACGCCGAAGGATTGGGCGACTGCAATTAGGTTTCCGTTCTGGCCGGTGCGTGGGCCGGTGGCGATTTGGTGTGCGGCGCCGTTGGCACCGCGGATCGCAAGGGCGCCTTCCCAACCGATGGACATGTCGATGGCTCGACGTTGCGTGTGGCGACTGACGAGCGCGGGGGCGTAACGGATGCCGTAGGCGGTCGCCATTTGTGACGCGGCTTTGTGGGCGGCCGCGGCATCCGGCGCTTTGCCGGCGAGGTGCTGCCAGTCAATGTCCACGCCGTTCAGGGCGGGAACTTTTGCGGGATCGACCTTGTCGCTTGCGATCAACCAGCACCAGTGCATCAGCCAGGCGCGTTCGGGCGGGCGGAAGGTGGCGGCGATGCGCACGCGCGCGCCCGCCTCGCGTAGCGCATCGAGAAATGCGCGCACGCTGCGTGCGAAATCCGGCAAGAGATCGTCGAGTGAAACGCTGCCGGGATAGCGTTGCACCCATATGAGTCCGCTCGGCTGCACCGGCGCACCTCCTTGTTGCCGGTGAAATGTAAGGCCACCCGGAAGCCGTTCGATAGCAATGCAGCTATGCGGGTTACGCAATGGAACTTCGTTCGATAGCTCCATCGTATGTGACAGACGTGTGATGTCTGCCCAGAATTTATGCAGATAGATTGTCTGGCTTTCGCCGCACTCGAATCTGTGTCGCGAAGCGATGTAAACAATCCGCGGCAGGTTAACTATAAAACCGCGATGTTGACGTTAAGCCCAATTACAAATGCCGATTGCCTTCTGTCTAAATGCTTGAAGCGTCATAGCAGAATAAGTTGGCTTGCTTTTTGCTAACCATATTCCCGTGGGGCTATCGCAGACCGGTGTGTTCGGTCGGAGCGGCGTTGACCGATTCCCTTCAGTTATTTTCTAGGAGACACACCATGCGCATGCACAGGGCTATCCTGTTCGGACTCGGTCTCAGCCTCCTCGCCGGCTCCTCTGCCATGGCGACGGCGGTGACGGGCTGCGCCGGCGGCCTTACCTACGAAACAAGCAACGGCACGTCAGGGCTTCCCGGAACATTTGTGGGCACCGTCGGACCGGCAGCCGATGAGTATTGCCAGATCGGCAATACCAGCCTTAACGGCCAGGGCGGTAACGCCCGGATATCCGGAACCCAGAAAACATCGATCTTCGAATTCTGGTTCGACGGCGGTGCGCTCACCATCACCGAGTATATCGCCAACAACGGCGCACTGCCTGTCACGATCTACGCGAAACTGTTTTCGCTGGATACTGTGGACGCAACGACAGGAACGCTGATCGGCACTCCGTTGGCGTTCCCCTATACCAACGGCGGCCCGCCGGTCGGGCCGGACACGTTGTTCGATGGCTATCTGGACGCAGGTTACTATTCCGTCCTGACGACGGCGGATGTGAACGAAGATCCGGGATTCCAGATGAACTTCGCCTTCACAAGCACGCAGCCCGCGCCGGAACCGGCGACGCTGACGCTTCTCGTTGCCGGCCTTGCGGGTCTCGGCCTGCGCCGCCGGAACAAGAAGAGCGCCTGATCGCCGATCGGGTTTAAGCGACAAAAGACCGGCACCGAAAGTGCCGGTCTTTTTCTTTGTGCGTCGTGCTATGCGCCGATATGCAAGCCATGCGCGGCTGCGACGGCGCCGAGCTTTTCGACATCGGGCTGGGCGCCGTGCGGGACTTTCGCATCCACATCGGTGAAGAAGGCGGATGCGCCTTCGCGAGAGGTCATCGACACCATTTCGCCTTTGGTGGCGAAGCGGAACCAATGGGTGGTGCCGGCGGGCAGATGAACGAGCGTGCCGGGTTTGGCGAGCATATGTTTGTCGCCATAGCCGAATTCGATGTCGCCGGATATGACATAGAAGGATTCATCCCAATCGTGCGAATGCGGCGGCGGGCCCTGCCCTGCATCGCCTTGCTGGAGGAAGATTTCGTAACCCTGGGTTTGCTTGCCGGACGCCAGCACGGTGAGCTGTTCGCCCACGACGCTGAGCGCGCGCGGACGCGTTTCCGGCGAGACGACGAATGCGGTTGGCGACATGATGTTTCCCCGGCCAATTTGACGGCGGAAACATTAGCATCGCGGAAGCCACGTTCACAAACCCTCCCCTTGAGGGAGGGTCGAACAAATCTTGAGCGTAGCGAAAGATTTTTCGGGGAGGGGTCATTGCTGCAAGAGCTCGGACCCCTCCCCGAAAAATTTCTCCGCTCACGCTGCGAAATTTTATCGACCCTCCCTCAAGGGGAGGGTTTGTCGGAGTTCAAAGCTGTACGTGCATTATTGCAATTCCCGCCGCATAGAAAGCTGCGGCAATAGACAGCCCCGTCAGCGGCGCCCAGAACCAGTAGCGGATAGCGAGAAATAGATAGGCCGCAAAAACGACCGCGCCGAACGCGAGCAGGAAATTCGACTGCATCAGAAACGACGGATGCACCAGCGCGAGCCAGGCATAGATCGCGCCGAAGATCATCGGGCCGTAGCTGTGGCTTGCGTTGAAACCGATATGCAGATTCCACATCGTCGTACGCCGGGTTAAACGCGGAGAAACCTCTTTCATCCGCGCCGACAGCTCCCGATCGCGCGGGTCCATTTTGTCTGTGAAGAGGGTGAGAAAAAGATGGCCCGTGCCCATCGCCAGCACGATGAATCCGCTTATGGCGATGAGTGTTTCCGGGTGCATCGTTACCTCACAGCGGAATGTTATCGTGCTTCTTCCAGATGTGCGGCACTTGTTTGTTCTGCAACATGCGCAACGCACGCGCCACGCGCCAGCGGGTGGAATGGGGCATGATCACTTCGTCGATGTAGCCGCGTGATGCCGCCACGAACGGATTGAGGAAGCGGTCTTCGTATTCCTTGGTACGTTCGGCGATAGCGTCTTTGTCGCCGATGTCCTGGCGAAAGATGATTTCCACCGCGCCCTTGGCACCCATCACCGCGATCTGGGCGGTGGGCCAGGCGTAGTTCACGTCGGCGCGCATGTGTTTGGAGGCCATGACGTCGTAGGCGCCGCCGTATGCTTTGCGCGTGATGACGGTGACTTTCGGGCTTGTCGCTTCGGTATAGGCGAAGAGGAGTTTCGCGCCATGTTTGATGATGCCGTTGTGTTCCTGGCTGACGCCGGGGAGGAAGCCAGGCACGTCCACGAAGGTCACAATGGGAATGTTGAAGCAATCGCAGAAGCGCACGAAGCGCGCGCCTTTGCGCGACGCGTCGTTGTCGAGCACACCCGCCAGCACCATCGGCTGGTTGGCGACAAAGCCCACCGTGCGGCCTTCGATGCGGCCGAAGCCGGTGATGATGTTTTTCGCGAAGTTCTCGCCGATCTCGAAGAAATCGCCCTCGTCGGCGACTTTCAGGATCAGCTCCTTCATGTCGTAGGGCTTGTTGGGGTTTTCGGGGATCAGCGTATCGAGCGAGGGTTCTTCGCGGTTGGGCGAGTCATCTGTCGGCCAATGCGGAACCTTGTCACGATTGTTCAGCGGCAGAAAATCGTAAAGTCGGCGCATCTCTTCGATGCAGACCACGTCGTTTTCATAGGCGCCGTCGGAGACGGATGATTTGCTGGAATGGACCTTCGCGCCGCCGAGGTCTTCGGCCGACACATCTTCGTGCGTGACCGTTTTCACCACGTCGGGGCCGGTGATGAACATGTAGCTGGTGTCGCGCACCATGAAGATGAAATCGGTCATGGCGGGCGAATACACGTCGCCGCCCGCGCACGGGCCCATGATGACGGAGATCTGCGGGATGACGCCCGAACCCATCACGTTGCGCTTGAAGACTTCGCCGTAACCCGCGAGAGAACCGACACCTTCCTGAATGCGCGCGCCGCCCGCATCGAACAGGCCGATGACCGGCGCGCCGTTCTGCAGCGCCATGTCCTGCACCTTGCAGATTTTCTGGGCGTGCGTTTCGGACAGCGAGCCGCCGAAGACGGTGAAGTCTTTGGCGAAGACATAGACCATGCGGCCGTTGATGGTGCCCCAGCCGGTGACAACGCCGTCGCCGGGGATGCGGTTCTTGTCGGCGCCGAAATCGGTGTTGCGGTGTTCGACGAACATGTCGAACTCCTCGAACGAGCCGGGATCGAGCAGGAGTTCGAGGCGCTCGCGCGCCGTGAGCTTGCCCTTCTTGTGTTGGGAATCGATGCGGGCCTGACCACCACCCAGCTTGGCTGCGGCGCGACGTTGTTCGAGTTCCTGCAGGATGTTCTTCATGGGCATGCCCCGGCGGTCTTGCTGGGAAATGCCGTGTCATAGCGACGGGTTAGGGTCAAGCGCGCTCAGTGTCCTGCCTAGTCCCCGACTGTCGCCAGCGGTTCAGGGCGACCAGCGCCCAGATGCCTTCGACCAGCCCAAAGGGCCACGCGCCCTGCAGGAAGCCATAGATCGAGGCCAGAACGCAGGCCACGGCAAAGGCCAGCACGAACCAACGGCTGCGGTGTTCCAGCGCATAAAACAGCAGCATGGCAGAGACGGCGAACAGGCCGAAAAGGGTGAGCGGGTCGAGCCTCATCGGGCGAGGCGGAGGAAGCGCTCAGCGGCCTCCAGATCGGCCCTGAGGTGGGCAGCGCGGGCTTCGGCCTCGGCGTCCCGGCCCCAGCGTTCGGCCTGGAAATCCTCATCCAGGCGGGAGAGCGTGAAGGCCTCGGCGGCGGTCAGGCGGCCTTCAACGACGGCCAAGCCCAAGGCCAGCGAGCCGGTGATGGCGGTGGCGGTGTGGAGGGCGACAAGGGCGAAGGGGGTTAGCCGCCCTGCCCGGCTGGCGAGCTTTTCGAGAACCTCGGGCGGCTGTTCGACATAGGCGATGCCAGTGCCCGTTTTCAGGCGGGCGCCATGGATTTCGGCCAGCCAATCGAGGATCGGACCCCATTGGCGGGCCTGACGAATGACCAGATCGTCGGGGCCTTCGGCGCGATAACAGAGAAGATCGGATTTCGCATAGGCGACGGCCTGTTCGGCGATGCGCGCGCTTTCGGTTGCGCCGTCGATCGCCGCGTAGGCGAGTTTGGTGAGCGGCATCGTTTCCGGTTTGATATCGCCTTCTTGCGCGCGCCATTCTTCGGCGATGACAGCCGCGAGCTCGCGAGTGGGCAAAACGAAGGGTGCGCCTTTGGGCGTTTTCACCGGACGGTTGTCTAGCAAGACCGCGTTGTTCTCGTCCGTGCTCACGTCTTTATAAAACCGTTTGACCATCAGCGGCGCTTTTTGCGTTTCTTCTTCTCGAGTTCGGCCCGCAACGCATCCGGCAGGCCATCGTGAGGGCCGAGTTTTATCTTTGGATGATCGGCCCAATAATCCTTGCCGATGTCCTTGTTGTACCAAATCTCGGTCGGGTACCAGTATTGATTGTTGCGCCGGCCGGCCTCGCCGCCCACGATCAAGATCGCGTCTTCGTCGGCGTTATTGATGATCACGTGCGTGATGCCGGTGCCTGCTTCCCAGCCGATGAAATCGCCCTCGCCCATCTTTGTAATGTAGCCGTCGTTCCACGCATCGATCTTGCCCGAGACGACATAGACGAATTCTTCCTCGTCGCGTTCGGCGTGCGGACGCGAGGTGCGGCGGCCGGGCTTGAGCACTTCGAGATGCACGCCGATGCGCGAGAAGCGCGCGCGGCGGCCGAAGCGGGCATCGATGCCCTGTAGTTCCTTGCTGTTGGGATAGGTCGCGGCTTTCTTTTCCAGGATGTCGCGCCAATGGACGACAAAATCGGGGCGCATCTTTTTGCGCGCGCCGGATGGCGACGGTGCTTTGCGATGCGCATCCGTCTGACCATCATGCGGCCCTAGCTTGCGGGTGGGCGCGTCGGTCCAGAGTTTGCCCATCTTCTGGAGGTTCTCGCCCGCCGCCGCATCGACCGGATGGGCGAATTTCGAGAGATAACGCATCGCCTCACTCATCAGGAATAGACGCACTTCGTTGGGCGTGTTGTTGAGGATCGAATGCGCGATGCCGGTGCGCGCGGGGAAGCAGATGCCGTCACCTTCTCTCAACGGATAAAGGTGACCGTCAGCCCAGAGGTCGGGCGCGCCTTCGAGCACGAAGAAGAACACGTCTTCATCGCGCGAGGCGATGGGCGGATGCGAACGCACGCCGGGCGGCAGGCGCAAATGGGCGACACGCAGATGCGACATGCCGGTGGCGGGCGCGAATTCGGCGACGTAGCCGAACGGCTCGTCCATGACGGGCGGACGCACCTGTTCGGGCGACTCCACGTCTTTCCAGTGCTTGATGAAGTTGGGACGTTTCATTTGCGTTTTCCGTGCACGAACGGATCGACGTTCGCGTTGGGATCGAACCCCAGAAATTTCCACGTCTTCATCATATGCGGCGAAAGCGGCGCCGTCACGGTGAGGCGTCCGCCGGATGGGTGCGCGATGTCGATGGAACGGGCATGCAAATGCAGCTTGTCTTCGATGCCGCCGCGCGGCCGGGCTTCGGTTCCACCGTATTTGAAGTCGCCGATGATGGGGTGGCCGAGTTCCGCCAGATGCACGCGGATCTGGTGGGTGCGGCCGGTGACGGGTTTGGCGGCAACCCAGGCGAATTCGTCGCCCGCGCGATCGAGCACTGCGTAATCGGTGATGGCGTGTTTGGCGTCTTCGTCGGCTTTTTCTTTGGCGACCATGCGTTCGTCCCGGCCGTGTTTGCCGTGACCGCCCTCTTTCGCCAGCGCAAGTTTAATGGTGCCGTGTCTTTTCTCCGGCACGCCTTTGGTGAGCGCCCAATAGATTTTGGAGGCGTCGCGGCGACGCAAGGATTCCGCGAGCGCTGCAGCGGCGGGAACGGTGCGCGCGATCAACAGCACGCCGGAGGTATCGCGGTCGAGGCGATGCACCAGACGCGGGCGCTGTTTCTTGCCGAACGACAACGCGTCGAGCATGCCGTCGATGTGTTGCGCGATGCCGGAGCCGCCTTGTGTGGCTAGGCCTGAGGGCTTGTTGAGCACGATCACCACGTCGTCTTGGTAGAGCACCAGATCTTGAAGGATGCTTCCGTCCTGTTGTTTCGGTTGAGCGCGCGGGCGTTCGGTTTCAACGCTGCCTAGTTGCGGTGGCAGGCGGAGCGTTTGTCCCTTCTCCACACGGTCGCTGGATTTGGCGCGCTTGCCGTCGAGCCTTACCTGCCCGGTTCGCAGCAGCTTTTCGAGATGGCCATGAGTGAGCGCTGGATGATGGCGCTTGAACCAGCGGTCCAGACGGATACCGTCGTCATCTTTCGATATATGAACCGTTTGGGCCATCAGATCGCGCGGATCAGAAATATGCCCGCAAACAACGCCACGACCGAAAGGATCGCAGACCCCGCCATATAGGTTGCAGCAAGCCCATAGGCTCCGCGTTCGATCAGCAATGCGCTGTCCAACGAGAAAGTGGAAAAAGTGGTGTAACCACCCAGAATGCCGACTGTCAGGAAGGCACGCAGTTCCGGCGTGTAGCTGAGCTTGAGCGCGCCCAGCTCAACTATCACGCCCATCACGAAGCCACCGGTAATGTTGACGACGAAGATACCCCACGGGAAGCCGGGCCACGCCGCGGATTGCACCGTGCCCGCCGTGAAATAACGAAGCAAAGACCCAACCGCACCGCCGAGTGCGACGGCAACCAGAACTCCCCATTGCATGTGTCAACCATGGATGTACTGGATGGAGCTATAACAGATTCCGCTTTGAGTACTAAATAGCGTTATGCCTTTTCAGAGGGCTTCAACTCGACGCGGGCGTCGGCAAGGCGGCGGTAGAGGTTGCGGCGGCGCGCGATGGGCCACCATTCGTAGAGGAAGATTTCGATCGGGCGCCAGTTGGCCACCCAGCCCACGATGATGGCGCTTTCCTGAACAAACCGCACGATGTAACCAGGGCCGGTATATAAGCTGACCGTGCTGCCCACCAGCACGCACAGCGCCAGCACGACGACGCCGATGGCAAGTGACGTGCGGCCGACACGGAACAGCTCCTTCAATTCGAGTACGGTGACGTTTTCACGCGAAGTAAAATACCGGTGTATCGCATCGGGCAGCACTTTGCCGTGCAGGCCTTCAAGCTCGCTTTGGGGGGCATGGACGACAATCGTGATCGCCCCTTCGCGCGGCAACTCACGCGCCCATCCAACGATGAATTCTTCCGCCCGGCGGTCGAGATCGCGTTCGCGGAAAGGATAAGGGTCAAGCGTATCGAACAGTTCCGCGAGCTCGGACACCCGGATTTCGATGCTATGGGGCCCTTTCTCGGCGGCCATGGCTAGTCGCTTTTGCGCTTGGCGCGCAGCTTCGACCAATAGTCCAGCCGCTTGGCGATTTCGCGTTCGAAGCCGGTTTCCTTCGGCTCATAGAACGTCTGGCGTTCCATATTGTCGGGAAAATAGTTCTGGCCGGAGAAACCTTCTTCGGCTTCGTGATCGTATTCGTAGCCTTTGCCGTAACCCAAATTCTTCATCAATTTTGTGGCGGCGTTAAGAATATGCGCAGGCGGCATGAGCGAACCGTGTTCCTGGGCGGCACGTTTGGCGGCGCCGAGCGCGGTGTAGACAGCGTTCGATTTGGGGGCGGTGGCGAGATAGATGACCGTTTGCGCGAGCGCGATTTCGCCTTCCGGCGAACCCAGAAAATCGTAGACGTCTTTCGCGGCAAGCGCCTGTACCACAGCTTGCGGATCGGCCAGCCCGATGTCCTCGACGCTGGCGCGCACGAGACGGCGCGCGATGTAGAGCGGTTGTTCGCCGCCTGCAAGCATACGCGCGAGCCAATAGAGCGCGGCATCGGGATCGGAGCCGCGGATCGATTTATGCAGAGCGGAGATGATGTTGTAGTGTTCTTCGCGCGACTTATCATAAAGCGGCGCGCGACGTTGTACGGCGGCGACGAGGCCCGCGGAGTCCAGCGGCTTCACCGTTTTCAGTGAGGCAAGTTCTTCGGCGAGGTTGAGCATGTAGCGGCCGTCGCCATCGGCCATCGCGCGCAAGCTGGCGCGGGCATCTTCGGTGAGCGGAAGTTTTTCGCCGTAGTGGGACTCAGAACGCTGAAGCAAAATTTCGAGGGCGGCATCATCGAGACGACGCAGGACCAGCACTTGCGCGCGGGAAAGCAACGCACCGTTCAGTTCGAATGATGGATTTTCGGTTGTCGCGCCGACGAGCGTGACGGTGCCGTCTTCCATCACTGGCAAGAAGGAATCCTGCTGGCTGCGGTTGAAACGGTGGATTTCGTCAACAAACAGGAGCGTGCCCTGCCCCATCCGGCGGCGCTGTCGCGCGGCATCGAACGCCTTCTTCAGGTCGGCAACGCCGGAGAAGACAGCGGAGAGTTGTTCGAAATGGAGCTTGAACGCGGTCGACAACAAGCGCGCGATGGTGGTTTTGCCAGTGCCGGGCGGCCCCCACAGTATGATCGAATGCGGGCGACCCTGGGCCACCATGCGGCCGATAGGGCCTTCGGGGCCGAGAAGATGATCCTGACCTACGACATCGGACAGAGATTTGGGACGCAGACGGTCGGCCAGCGGACGCGGCGCGTCTTCCGATAGGCCGCCGGCTTCGAAGAGATCGCTCATGGGATGAGCCTAAAGGGTTGAAACGTTTCCTGCGAGGGCCGGATTTCAACGGCGAAGCTCAGGCGCCTTCTTCCGGAATCGCGCGGCGCAGCGTTGCGAAGATGGCCGCGAGAACGCAACCAGCGATGATGCCCGTGGTCAGATCTTCGACCATCGTCAAGCCGAAGGTGACGAGGAGAACGGATGCTCCGCGCCAATCTTTCAGCAAGCGGACGAACTCGCTTTTCTCGGCCATATTCCAGCAGACCACAACGAGCACGCCCGCAAGCGCGCTGAGCGGGACGTAGCTGGCGAGCGGGGCTGCGACCAGCAGGAACAGCAACACGAATCCCGAATGCATCATGCCGGAGAGCGGACTTTTGGCGCCGGCGCGGATGTTGGTGGCGGTGCGTGCGATGGTGCCGGTAACGCTGATGCCGCCGAAGATCGCGGAGGCGACATTGGCGATGCCTTGCGCAATCAGTTCCATGTTGGAGCGGTGTTTGCGGCTTGTCATGCTGTCCGCAACCTTGGCGGACAACAGGCTTTCGACGCCGCCCAATAGTGTGAACGACAAAGCGGGCGGGATGACCTGCCACAACAGCGACAGCGAAAATTTCGGCAGGTGTGGCGCGGGCAAGCCGTGCGGCAGGCCACCGAAACGCGTGCCGATGGTTGTGATCGGGAAATGCAACAAGAATGCAGCGATGGACGCGATCGCGACCGCGATCAGCATGCCGGGCCAGGTTGGGCGGATATGGCGGATATAGAAGATGAGAGCGGCGACCGCGCAGCCGGTGACGAGTGCGAACCAGTTGAGCGTGGGGAGCGCACTTGAGAGCGTGACGAGTTTGGGGAGGAGGTGGCCGGGCTCCGGGACGTGAAGCGTCAGACCGCCAAGGTCTTTCAACTGGCTGGCGAGGATGGTGACGGCAATACCGGCCGTGAAGCCTACGGTGACGGCGTGGGGGATGTGACGGATCAGCGAACCCAGCCGCAATGCGCCAACGAGGATGAGCATGAGGCCGGAGACAAGTACGGTGAGGAGCAAACCTTCCAGGCCGAGCTTGGCGGCAGTGGCGGCGACCAGAACGATGAAGGCGCCAGCCGGGCCGCCGATCTGAAAGCGGCTGCCCCCCAGAGCGGAGACGAAGAAGCCGCCGACAATGGCGGTGTAGAGGCCCCGTTCTGGCGTGACGCCGGAGGCCACGGCGATAGCCATGGACAGCGGCAACGCCACAATGGCGACGGTGAGCGCGGCCAGTACGTCCTTCCGGAAATCGCCGGGACGGTAGCCTTCCTGGAGGGTGGTCAGGAGCTTGGGACGGTAAAGGTTTGCTGTGGCTGTTCCGTCCGGCATCCGATTCCGACTATCCGCGCACGTTGAGCTGCATCTGCCGCCCACCTCTATTCACAGTCATCGCCCATGCGCCTTGACCTGAATCAAGAGCGCGGACCAAATCGTTCACGCGGTTGATCTTTGTGCCGTTCACTTCGACCACGATGTCGCCGCGCTGGAAGCCGTAACCGTCGGCGGGGGTTCCAGGCGCGGTCGAGGCGACGGTGACGCCGGTGGCGTTTTCATCCAGTTGGAAATCGTTGGCGGTGGCAGGCGAAAGATTTTGGACCGTCGCGCCGGTCATCGGGTTGCGGCCCTTGATGACAGTTGTATCGCGTGGCGGATTTTCCGGCGGGAGTTCGAGCTTGACGTTCACATCGGCCGGCTTGCCGCCCTTGTGGACGTGCATCTTTACGACCTCGCCCGGTTTATGGGTGGCGATGCGGTAGTTCAGCGACTGCATGTCGTCCACCTCCACGCCATCGACAGTGAAGATGACATCGCCGCGCTTCAATCCTGCATCCGCGACCGGGCCGCCGGGATAGACACTCTTGATAAGCACGCCGCCGGGGCGCGGAAGGCCAAGGCTTTGCGCGATGTCGCTGGTAATCGGCTGTGCATCGGCACCGATCCAAGGCAGCGTAAACGACGCGCCGCTCGCCGAGCCTTCCAGCACGCGCTTCACGAGATTGGCGGGGATCGCGAAACCGATGCCGGCATATTCGCCGGTGCGCGAAACGATAGCAGTGTTGATGCCGGCGAGTTTGCCGTCCGTCGTCACCAGTGCGCCGCCGGAATTGCCGGGGTTCACTGCGGCGTCAGTTTGAATGAAGAACTGATAATCGCTAGCGCCGACGCCTGTGCGGGCGAGCGCCGACACGATCCCCATGGTCACCGTCTGGCCGACGCCGAACGGGTCACCGATGGCAAGCACGAGATCGCCAACCGCCAGCTTGTCGCTATCGCCGAACGGGATGGTGGGAAGTTTTTCGCCTTTCGCATCGATCTTCAGAACGGCGAGATCGGTGCGCGGATCGGCAAGGACGACTTTCGCCTTGAACTCCCGCTTGTCGGAGAGCACGACAACGATGTTTTGGCCGCCCTGCACGACGTGGTTGTTGGTGAGGATGGTGCCATCGGGACGCACGATGACGCCCGAACCGAGCGACTGCTGCACACGTTGGCGCATTTCCGGCGACACGCCGAAGAAGCGCTGGAACAGCGGATCGTTGAACAGCGGATTGACCTGCTGCTGCACCACGCTGCGCGCATAGACATTGACCACGGCGGGAGCGACGCGTTTGACGACGGGCGCGAAGGAAAGCTGCACCTGCATGAGCGATTGCGGGACTTCGGGCTTGGGAAGCGCCTTTTGCGGGGCGGCGAAAGCGGGCGCGGCTATCAGGAGAGAAACGAGACCCAAAACCAGTTTGCGCATTGTTGTTCGCATCCTTGTCTGTGGTGTCCGTATGGACAAGTTGTAACAAACGAAAAGGGCGGCCGAAGCCGCCCCAATCTAATTCAAACCATGGCGAAATCGAGGTTCATTCCTCGGTTCCGGCCTCTTCGTCGTGGATTTCCACGGGGCCGGAATCCAGGCCTTTCGCGTCCACGTCCCGGTCGATGAACTCGATGAACGCCATCGGTGCGTTGTCGCCGAAGCGGTTGCCGGCTTTCAGCACACGGGTGTAACCGCCGGGGCGGCTCTTGTAGCGCGGGCCGATCACGTCGAACAGCTTCTTCACCTGCGTCTCGTCGCGGATCTGCGACAGCGCCAGACGGCGGGCATGCAGATTGTTGCGGCGGGAAAGCGTGACGAGCTTTTCGACCACCGGGCGAAGTTCTTTCGCCTTCGGCAGCGTCGTCTTGATCTGCTCGTGCTTGATCAGTGCGGCCGCCATGTTGGCGAACATGGCAGTGCGGTGCTGGGCTTTTTTGCCGAGTTTACGGCCTTGGTTGCGATGGCGCATTCTTTAATCCTTATCATCCCGGCCAAGCGATGCGTGAGCATCGTGCAGAGCCGGGACCTATTTCAAAACCGTCACGATGGGTCCCGGATAACCGCTGCGCGGTTTCCGGGATGACACCGTTTTTCTCAGTACTGATCCTCGTAACGCTTCGCGAGGTCTTCGATGTTTTCCGGCGGCCAGCCCGGCACTTCCATGCCGAGATGCAGGCCCATTTCGGCTAGAACCGCCTTGATCTCGTTCAGCGACTTGCGGCCGAAGTTCGGCGTGCGGAGCATTTCGCCTTCCGACTTCTGAATGAGGTCGCCGATGTAGACGATGTTGTCGTTCTTGAGGCAGTTGGCCGAACGCACCGAGAGTTCGAGTTCGTCGACCTTCTTGAGCAACACCGGGTTGAAGGCGAGATCGGGTTTCGCTTCTTCGGTGACGCGCTCGCGCGGCTCTTCGAAATTGATGAAGACCTGGAGCTGATCCTGCAGAATGCGCGCGGCATAGGCCACCGCGTTATCCGGCGTGACGGCGCCATTGGTTTCAACCGTGAGCGTGAGCTTGTCGTAGTCGAGGATCTGGCCTTCGCGGGTGTTCTCGACCTTGTACGAAACCTTCTTTACCGGCGAGAACAGACTGTCGACCGGGATCAGGCCGATGGGCGCATCTTCCGGACGATTGCGATCGGCGGGCACATAACCCTTGCCGGTAGCGACCGTCAGTTCCATGCGGAATTCAACCTTTTCGTCGAGCGTGCAGATGACGAGATCCGGATTGAGGATTTCGACATCCGAAGTCTGCTGAATCATACCGGCCTTCACTTCGCCGGGGCCTTGCGCTTTCAGCGACAGACGCTTCGGACCTTCGGCGTGCATGCGAAGCGAAATCTGCTTCACGTTCAGCACGATGTCGGTCACGTCTTCGCGCACACCGGCGATCGAAGAGAATTCATGCAGCACGCCGTCGATTTGGATCGAGGTGATGGCGGCACCTTGCAGCGACGACAGCAGCACGCGGCGCAGCGCGTTGCCGAGCGTCAGGCCGAAGCCGCGCTCCAGCGGTTCTGCCGTGATGGTGGCCGTGCGGCCGGCATCATGGCCGCCTTCGACCTTGAGCTTTTGCGGTTTGATCAGTTCTTGCCAGTTCTTCTGAAACATTTTGTCCTCATCGTTTCCCGGACGTGTCGGATCGCGCCCTTTTCGTTCGACGGGTTAAACTCTTCCGAATGCTTACTCTTAGACGCGCCGACGCTTGGGCGGCTTGCAACCATTGTGCGGGATCGGCGTCACGTCACGGATCGAGGTGACGGTGAGACCAACGGCCTGCAACGCACGAAGCGCGGACTCGCGACCCGAACCGGGACCGGAGACTTCCACTTCCAGCGTGCGCATGCCGTGCTCGACAGCCTTCTTGCCTGCGTCTTCGGCGGCAACCTGGGCTGCATACGGCGTCGACTTGCGCGAACCCTTGAAACCCATCATGCCGGCACTGGACCACGAAACCGTGTTGCCTGCCGTATCGGTGATGGTAACGATCGTGTTGTTGAAGGTCGCGGCAACATGCGCGACACCCACCACGACGTTCTTCTTTTCTTTTTTGCGCGGACGACCGCCCGCGGCTTTCTTTTCGGCAGCCATATCTTACTTCGTCACTTTCTTCTTGCCCGCGATGGCCTTGGCAGGTCCCTTGCGCGTGCGGGCGTTCGTGTGAGTGCGTTGACCGCGAACCGGAAGACCCTTGCGGTGACGCAGGCCGCGATAGCAACCGAGATCCATCAGGCGTTTGATGTTCATCGCCACTTCGCGACGAAGATCGCCTTCCACGAGATAGTCGCGGTCGATCGTTTCGCGAATCTGGATGATTTCGGAATCCGACAGATCGGACACGCGGCGGTCAGGCGCGATGCCGACCTTCTCGCAAATGTCCTTTGCGTGTTTCGGACCGATTCCATGGATATAGCGCAGCGCAATTTCGACGCGCTTTTGAGTTGGAATATTGACGCCAGCAATACGCGCCACGAGAGTATCCTTTCCAAGCTCTTGAAATTCTTTGCCTTTGCGGCGCGTTTGGCACCTGGTCCGACTCTCGAAGGACCTAAAACATTGAAATTTCAGGGCTTAAGTTGCCGCGAGGGCGCGGATTATAGAAATCGCGGGTCCCACGTCAACTGCCCTAACATAATGTTTCCGGGCTGCTTTTAAAGGCTTGGGGAAGAAGGCGTTCACCGACCGGTTCCATTTACCAATCGCCCCCGGCCGGGTCTCCATATAAGGTCGCGGCCCGACTCAACCACCCACCGAAGGCCCGCCATGCCCAGCCCGCTGGCCCCGATAACGCGGCCCCTATGAGTGAAAGGGGCGAAATAGACCTGGCCCGGGAAGGGGATTTCCTGTTGGGGCGGCTTCAGGTGCGGCCATCGCTGCGGGAAGTCACCGTCGGCGGGCAGATCGAGACCGTGGAACCCCGGGTGATGCAGGTGCTGGTGGCGCTGGCGCGAGCGGATGGGGCTGTTGTGTCCCGCGACCAATTGATCGAGACCTGCTGGGGCGGCCGGATTGTGGGCGAGGACGCCATCAATCGCTGCATCGCCAAGGTGCGCAAGGTCGGGGAGCTGGACGGGAACCAGTCCTTCGTCATCGAGACCGTGGCCCGGGTGGGATATCGGCTCTCGCATCTGAAACCCGTGGTGGACGAGGCGGAAGCACCGGCCCTGTCCGACCGACGGTCGCGCGGATGGATTTGGGCCGCGCTGTTTGCGGCCGTGGCCGCGGTGGCGGCGTTTGCATCCTGGAAGACCCAGCCCGCTGGCGAATGGACCATCGATCGGTTCCAGATGCTGGTGTCCAGCCCGGCGGCGGAAGATGAGCCTGCGCTCGCGCCGAACGGATCGCTGATCGCCTATGCGTCGGGATCGGAGAAGACGTCACGCAATATCTATATGCGCAATCTTACCGAAGGCGATGCGGTTCGCCTTACTGACGATGCGCCTGACGAGCATTCGCCCGCATGGTCGCCGCAGAGCGACAAGATCGCATTCGTGCGTTATGTGCCGGGGAAGCCTTGTACCATCCTCATCAAACCTGTGCCTGCAGGAACGGCACATGAAGTGGCGCATTGCAAGGCGAACGAAGATACGCGCGTCGTTTGGGGACCGGACAACGCGCTTTACTTTGTGGATGCGCAGAAGATCGGCGATACCAGCCGGATCGTACGCTTCGATCCGGTGAGCGGCAGACGCAGCGATGTGACCCATCCCAATCCGCTGATCGCCAATGACAAGGAGCCTTCGCTTTCGCCGGATGGAAAGTCGTTGGCGTTTTACCGGGATCAATATCCCCACTCCGGAATCTTCGTGCTGGATTTCACAAGCGGGAATGAACGGCAGATCACGCCGGATGGGCTTTCAGTTTGGGGTAATGGGTGGACAAGCGACGGCAAGGCGCTGATCGTGGGGACGTTGCAGCCGGAAGAACCGGCATTGTGGGTCTATCACCTCGATGGAAGTCCCGCAAAACGCCTGACGTTCAATCAGGAGGAATTCGGTCGCGTGGTTGGTGGGCCGAACAATCTGGCGGCGGTCGAGATCTACACCACGCGGATGAGCTTGGTGGTGGCGAAGAAAAACCGCCTCGACACTTTGCTTGAGCAGAACAGCGACATCCTCGATCTCGACGTCGCCAATGACGGGAGTCTTGTGTTCGTTGCTTACGGCACCGGCGGGGTTTCGCTGACGGTGGCGCATCCCGGACAAGACCCGCGCAAGATCGCGGCGTTCAAGCAACTGCTCAACCCGCATTGGTCCCCGGATGGCACCCGCATTGCGTTTGCGACGGTGGACGGCAAGCGATCGAAGATCGAAATCATTCGCGCCGACGGTTCGGCGCGCGTGACCGTTGCCGATATGACGTCCGACGCGCAAGCCTCTGCGCCGGTGTGGAGCGCAGACGGGAAAACCATTCTGTTCTCCGCCAATGACGGACATGGCTGGCGATTGTGGCGCGTTCCGGCCGATGGTTCGGGCAGGCCGGAAGCCTTGCCGGGATACGGGTGGTACTCGGCGCGCTTCCACGGCGCAGACATTTACGCGACACGCTTTGACAAACCCGGCATCTGGAAACTTGGCGACACCCCGCAACAGGTCAATGACACGTTGTCGCCGGACTACTGGCCGGACTGGGCGATTGCGGGCGATACGCTGGCCTATGCCGACTTCAGCAATCCGCAGAAACCCAAGGTCGTGCTGCATCCTCTGAACGGGGGCAGTGACACAGTTTTCGATGCGCCCGGAATGCGGCAGACACTGGCGGGCGGAGTTCTTTCGCTCGACCCACGCGACGTCTCGCCGGTCTATATCCGCGACCTAAGCGATAGCGACATTGCGCTGTTGCATCTGGCGAAGAAGTAGCAGAATTCTTCAAAACGCGGCGGAATTGGAAAATATGGCCGCGGCGTTAATATCCGATCATCGGGTGTCTACACGATTTGCGGAGGTTCGCGGTGGCACATTCTCGACCTGTCAGGATTGCATTGACGCAGATCGTTGCCTGCGCGCTCGCGGGGCCTCTTTTCGCGGGAGACGGGACGGTCGCTCCGAAAGAGACGCCGCTCGGCATGGTGCAGGCGCTGCATACGGCGTTCGGCAACCATCACGACCGCGCGGTGCATACTAAGGGAACGATGCTGGAGGGTACATTCGCGCCCGATCCTGCGGCGCAGAAGTTGACCGAGGAGCCGATCTTCGCCGGTGGAACGCTGCCCGTGGTGGCGCGGTTTTCCGATTTCGCAGGCGTGCCCGACCTGCCAGACAATGCGGATGGCGCCGCGCCGGCAGGATTCGCAGTGAAGATCAAAGCGAAAGATGGCGACGATTTTGATGTCGAGGCCAACCAGCACAAGGTCTTCATCGTGAAGACGTTCGACGAGTTCGCCGTGTTCCTGCGTGCGGTCGGATCGACGGGACCGGACACTCCGCATCCCACACCGGTCGAGCAATTTCTTGCGACGCATCCAAAAGCGCAAATATTTCTCGCGAGCCTGACATACCCGGCTTCGTTTGCGCAGGCGTCCTATTGGGGAATCAATTCGGTCAAGTTCACCAACGCGAAGGGCAAATCCGTTTTCGTGCGGTACAAGATGGTGCCACGCGCCGACGAGCATTTCCTGACAAAAGACGAACGCAAAACAATGGGGGCCAACTACCTGCAAGAGGATATCGTCAAGCGTGTCAGCAGCGAGCCCGTGGTTTTCGACTGGTATGTGCAGATTGCCGAGAAAGGCGACGCGATAGACGATCCTTCGACGGCATGGCCGGACAGCCGCAAGATGGTGAAGCTGGGTACCTTTACGCTGACGAAATTACCGGACGATCCTCAGGCGGCGCAGAAATCGCTCTTGTTTCTGCCGGGACAACCGCATCCGGGCGTGGAAGCGGCGGACCCGATGCTGGTGATGCGCAACACGGCCTATCCGATCTCGCTGGGCGAGCGGCAGTAGATCAGTTCAACACGTTGCGCCGCCATAAGCCTGGCGAGATGCCGACGAATTTGGTGAAGACACGCGTGAAGTGGCTTTGATCGGCGAAGCCGCAGACCAGGGCCACATCCGCAAGCGACAGGCGGACGTTGCGCAAAAGCGCTTTGGATTTCTCCACCCTTCTGAAGAGAAGCCATTGATGAGGAGCCATGCCGGTGGACGCGCGGAAGGCGCGCGCGAAATGGCTGGGCGACAGACCGCATTCTGATGCGAGCTGGGTTTGAGAGAGTTCGCCATCCAGATTGGCGTCGATGAGATCCATCGCGCGGCGTTCCTGCCAGGGCGCGAGGCCGCCGCGTTTCAACACCGGCACGGTCATGTCGCCATAGGCATGCGCGAGGTGAACGGCGGCAGATATCGTGACGTGATCGATGAAAAGCCGGCTCGCGCGTTCTGGATTCTGGAAGGCCGGCATCAGGGCGGTGCCGAGGCCGTGCATCACCGTATCGTCCATGCCGAAGCCGCGCGGAATCTTCAGGCCGGAGATCCGCGGAACGCCTGCGTTGTCGGCAACCGCATCGAATGCCGCGCGCGGAAAATAGAAATGCAGCGCGACAAGCGGACTATTGACGAGGATAATCGGGAGATCCTTGAAATCGTAGAAGGTCGTTTGTCCTGCGAGGACACGTTGAGTGGCGACAGGTTTTCCATTTTCCCAAAGCGTGTAGTTCGGGTTGTCGACCATGACGAAGCTCGCCATGTAGGCGTCTTCGATGGGTTGCTGCTCTGACAATTCGAAAGTCGGCTGTTCCTGACATAGATATGTCACCGCGACTTCGGATTTCTTCAAGGTGCGCGTGACGAAGACCGGCGCGCGTTGAGCGCCGAAGCGTTTGCCAAATTCATCGCCGTAGGAAGCCTGACCGCCCATGCCTCGGTGCTGTCTGCCTGTGTCCCGGCCCTATTATGGCGCGCGTCAGTCGAAACCGAAACCGCGCCGCGCGTTTCCGGCGGACGGGCGAATGCCCAAATGCGAGGCAGCCCAGCGCCACACATCCGGGCCCCAAACGGCGCAAGCCAGTGCTGAGGCCAGGAACAATCCGAATGCGTCGAGCAAGAGCATGGCACTCCTTATGAACCGGATTCCATTCGCTTTCGTGACAATCGGTCCCCGGAAAGGGCATCCCGAAGAACACTGGGATGCCCTCCTCCCCAAAAAAACCGGGGGCGCTTCCGAAGAACGTTGGAAGTGCCCCCAAGTTGGGGGGAGACCGTGACGGAGCGCTAACGGCCCGCGATGACGGGCGCGTCGTGCGATCCGTGGAAACTTGATTCGGCGGCGTAGGTGGAAAGGCCGCTCGTGAGGATGAAGCAGGCGACCCAATAGATGATCTTGGCCAGACGCTTTCTCATGGCAGGCTCCTTCGGCGTTACGCGGAGCGGTTTTGCGAGCGCGAGCGTTTGGTCGAAAGGACAATAAGCCGACTTTTCGCCGACCAAATGCCGACCACGGCGATGAACTGATGCTTGCGGCTCAGGCGGCGACAGGGATGACGTGAAAATTGGCCGATGCCTTGGCGATTGGCCTGCCATCTGCCGTTACGAGGCATTGGGTGAAGCAAAGCACCCTGCCCGCCTTCACGAATCCGGTCTCGAATACGAGCCACTGGCCGATTTCGCCCCGGCCCATGAAATCGACCGTGAGCGAGACGGTGACAAGGCCCCCGATAGGGGTGCGCAAATGCGGGCCGCAAGACAGTCCCATGGCGTTATCGGCCAAAGCCGAGATCAACCCGCCATGGGCGAAGCCGCGGGCGTTGGTGTGCGGTGTACCGAGCCGGAGGCCCAAGATGACAGCTTCGGGAGTGCGCCTGGAATAAAGCGGCTCCCACGGGTCGGTCAGCGGGCTTTTGCGGAAATGGGGCTCGAAGCCTTCGGGTATGCCGGTCATGCAATGCTCCTCGTCCTTGAAATTATATAGACCGGTCTATATCAAGCAAGTGGACAGGATGGATGGAGGGCCGGATGGCCGATCTGGTGACATACGAACTTTCAGGGCAGGTTGCGCGGATCACGTTTGACGACGGCAAGGCGAATGCGCTGTCGATTGCGATGTTGCAGGCGCTGCACGCGGCGTTCAATCGCGCGGAGGCGGACAAGGCGATTGTCGTTCTGACCGGGCGGCCTGGAATTTTCTCGGCCGGCTTCGATCTGAAGGTATTTGCGCAAGGGATACCGGAGAATGTTCAGGAGATGCTTTCGCTGGGTGCGGAGCTGGCGCTGCGCATCCTCACCTTCCCCACGCCTGTCGTTACGGCATGCACGGGACATGCTTATCCTGCCGGCGCATTTCTGATGCTGGCAGCAGATGTGCGCGTGGGCATTGAAGGAGCGTTCCGGATTGGGCTGAACGAAGTGACCATTGGATTGACCTTGCCGAAGTTCGCTGTGGAGGTTTCGCGGCAGCGGCTTCTGCCCGCCTACTTCAACCGTCTGCTTGTGACGGGTGAGATGATCGGCCCGCGCGAAGCGGTGACGGCGGGGTTTCTCGACGAGGTGGTGGATGCGGCGGAGCTTGGTTCAACAATGGAAGCTATCGCGCAATCGCTGACAAAGATCGATCCGATGGCGCATCACGCCACCAAGATGCGCGTGCGCGAACCTGCGGCGCGCGCCATTCGTGCGGCGATCGACGAGGAGATCACAGTGGGGAATTACCGCGCACGTTCCGCCGCCTGACGATGCCTGCGAAACCGAAACATCGCGATGCTATTGTGACAGCGGCAGTGGCGCTGTTTCGCAGGCGCGGTTTTTCGGGCACAGGCCTGAGCGACATCGTCGAATTGAGTGGAGCCCCGAAGGGTTCGCTCTATCACTACTTTCCGAAGGGCAAACTTTCGATTGCGGAAGCGGCAGTGCGGCAGGCGGCACATCGGGTCGATGCCACCTATCGCGAGCTTGCCGAGCAACACAAATCGCCAGGCAAAATCGTGCGGGCCTATGCTGCTTTGATGTCCGGTTGGATGAAGCAATCCGGCTTCCGCGACGGCAGCCCGATTGCGACCGTGCTACTGGAAACCGCACCTGACGACGCGGCGATCACCGAGGCGGGACGCGAAGCTTATGCCGAGCGCAGCAGTGTGCTTTCTGAGAGATTGGTCGCGAAAGGCGTTCCGGTGGCAAGGGCGAGACGGCTGGCTGGACTGGTGACGGCGGCAATGGAAGGAAGCCTGATTCAGGCGCGCGTCGAACAGAGCGAGACGCCAATCGCCGATGCGGCAGCGGAATTGGAGAAGTTGCTCGACGCGGTGATCGCTGAATATGCGAATAAATAACCGGGTTAAGCGCCGAGCGTTTTCGCGATCGCCTTGGTGACATCATCGATCGGCGCCATGCCATCGAGCGTCACGACCTTGCCTTGCTTGCTATAGAAATCGAGCAGCGGCGCAGTGTTCTTGTAGTAGACATCGAGGCGATTTTTCAGCGTCGTCGGATTGTCGTCGGGGCGCGCGATGCCTTGTTTGATGCGTTGTTCGACGCGATCCAGAAGGATCTTGTCGTCGACTTTCAGTTCGATCACGCGGTCGATCTTCTTTCCGCGGTCGGCCAGCATTTTGTCGAGCGCTTCGGCTTGCGCGATCGTGCGCGGGAAGCCGTCGAAGACCGCGCCGTTCTTGCAATCGGGCTGATCGTAGCGTTCGGCGATAATGTTGATGACGATTTCGTCGGAGACGAGATTACCTTTGGCGAGGATGTCTTCGACCTGACGGCCAAGGGGCGAACCGGCGGCAATCGCCGCGCGCAGCATGTCACCGGTGGAGAGCTGCGGAAGCCCACGCTCGGTTTGCAGTATTTTGGCCTGCGTGCCCTTCCCCGCCCCCGGAGGTCCAAAAAGGACCAGATTCACCGCCGCGATCCCCTCAATTTCGACTTCTTGATCAGGCCCTCATATTGCTGGGCAATGAGATGGCTCTGAATTTGGGCCACCGTGTCCATCGTCACGCTGACCATGATCAGGATGGACGTGCCGCCAAGCGTGAGTTGGATTTCCTGGCGCGCGAAATCCGGCAGCAGACAGACGAAGGCCAGATAGATGGCGCCGATCACCGTGATGCGGGTGAGCACGTAGTCGATGAATTCGGCCGTTTTCTTGCCGGGGCGGATACCTGGGATGAAACCGCCATATTTCTTCAGGTTCTCCGCCGTCTCTTCCGGGTTGAAGATGATGGAGGTGTAGAAGAACGCGAAGAAGATAATCATCAGCGCGTAGAGCGTTTCATAAACCGGACGGCCGGGGGACACGTAGGTCATGAAAGTTTGCAGCCAGCCGGGGACGCTGGCGGCGTTGAAATTGGCAATCGTCGCGGGGATCAAAAGGATCGACGAGGCAAAGATCGGCGGGATCACGCCTGAGACGTTGATCTTGAGCGGCAGATGCGAGGATTCGCCGCCGAACATCTTGTTGCCGACTTGCCGCTTTGGATATTGCACGAGCAGCCGTCGCTGAGCGCGTTCGACGAAGACGATCAGCAGGATCAGGCCAACCAAGCCGCCAAGTATGAGGAGGATCTCCGGCAGAGGCACAGCGCCCGTGCGGCCGGATTCGAATATCTGACCAATGGTGGTTGGGAAGCGCGCCACGATGCCGGCGAAGATGATGAGAGAGATGCCGTTGCCGACACCGCGCGAGGTGATCTGTTCGCCAATCCACATCAACAGCACGGTGCCGGATGTGAGTGTGATGATAGTGGTGAAGCGGAAGAACATTCCGGGGTCGATCACCACACGGCCCATGTTTTCCAGACCGATGGCGATGCCAAGCGCTTGCAACGCAGCGAGTGCGACGGTGCCATAGCGGGTGTATTGGTTGATGGTCTTGCGACCGGCCTCGCCTTCCTTTTTCAGTGCTTCCAGTTCGGGAAACACCGTCGTCATCAACTGAATGATGATGGAGGCAGAGATGTAGGGCATGATGCCCAACGCGAAGATGGCCATGCGGCCGACGGCACCGCCAGCCAGCACGTTGAAGACATCGAGAATACCGCCCTTCTGCTGGTTCAGGATCGAAGCCAGAGCGTTTGGATCGATACCGGGCATCGGGATGTAGGTGCCCAGACGCGCGACGACGAGAGCGCCAAGCGTGAAGAAGATGCGCTGACGCAACTCCTTCGCTTTCGCGAAGGAACTGAAATTAAAGTTCGAAGCCAGTTGTTCTGCCGCTGAGGGCATCCCTCACTCCTGAACCCGTCCCCACCCCGCCCCAATATGGGGGTGTTCGCGGGAAATTGCGAAGGGTCAGGCGGTCGCGCCCCGGCGCTCTTCCCGCTTCTTGGCGGAATCGGCACGGCGCTGCTGGCGCTTTCCGGGTTCGCCCTTCTTGTTCATGTAGACCTTCTTTTCGAAGGTCGTGGTCACCTTGCCGCCGGCCTTCTCGACCGCGGCCTTGGCGCCGGAGCTGGCGCCGGCGACTTCGATGTCCAGCTTCACGGACAGGGGAGCATTGCCGATCAGGCGGACGCCGTGCTTGGAGCGACGAGCAACACCGGCCTTGCGCAGGATCTCTTCGGTCACCTTCGCCTTTACATCGAACTTCTTGGCTTCGATCGCGCGTTGAAGACGCGCCAGCGAAACTTCGGCGAAGTCGAGCGCGAAGATGTTGTTGAAGCCGCGCTTGGGCAAACGCATGTAAAGCGGCATCTGGCCGCCTTCGAAGCCATAGACCTTCGTGCCGGTGCGAGCCTTCGCACCCTTCACGCCGCGACCCGACGTTTTGCCGAGACCGGAAGACGAACCGCGGCCGACCTTGTGCTTGTGCTTGTGGGCGCCGGGATTGTTTTTGATTTCGTTGAGTTTCATCTTACTTGCTTTCGACGATCTCGACCAAATGCTTGACCGCATTGATCATGCCGCGAACGGACGGCGTGTCTTCCAACGTGCGCGTGCGACGGATCTTGCCGAGGCCCAGACCACGCAACGTCGCTGCCTGTTCCTTCGGCTTGCGATTGGCGCTTTTGATCTGACGCACCGTGACGGTTTTCTTTGCGGCCATGACTTTGTTTCCTGATTAGCTGGCAGATGCCTGCTCGCCCTTGCCAGCGCCCTCGCGGCGGGAAAGGATTTCGGTGACGCTGCGGCCGCGGCGCTGCGCGATCATGCGCGGAGACTGCTGCGATTTGAGCGCATCGAACACGGCGCGAACCATGTTGTAGGGGTTCGAGGTTCCGAGCGACTTCGACACGACGTCGCCCACGCCCAGGGCTTCGAACACCGCGCGCATCGGACCGCCGGCGATGATGCCGGTACCGGCGGGCGCCGGGCGGACGATCACCTTGCCTGCACCGTGATGGCCGCGGGTTTCGTGATGCAGCGTGCGGCCATCCTTCAACGGCACGCGGATGAGCGACTTCTTGGCTTCGTCGGTAGCCTTGCGGATCGCTTCCGGCACTTCACGCGCCTTGCCGTGGCCGAAGCCGACGCGGCCGCGCTGATCGCCGACGACGACGAGAGCGGCAAAGCCGAAGCGGCGACCGCCCTTCACGACTTTCGCCACGCGGTTGATGTGAACCAGCTTGTCGATGAATTCGTTGTCGCGCTCTTCGCGATCGCCACCGCGTTCCCGACGTTTGCTGCCTTCTTCACGCGCCATGCGTCAGTTCCTTATCCAGATCAGAAATCGAGGCCGGCTTCACGCGCGGCATCGGCGAGCGCTTTCACGCGCCCATGATAGATATACCCCCCGCGATCGAACACGACCTCTTTCACGCCTTTGGCGATCGCACGTTCGGCGATCTTCTTGCCGACGGTACCGGCGGCATCGACGTTGTAGGTCTTCGAGGGCTTGCCTTCCTTTTCGTTGGTCGAAGCGGAAGCAAGCGTGGTCCCCGCCACATCGTCGATCACCTGGGCATAGATATGCTTGCCCGAACGGAAGACCGAAAGACGCGGACGGCCGACAGACTTGCGGGAAATGCTGTAGCGCGTGCGCGACTTGCGGCGCTTGAACAGTTTCGTCGTCATTTCTTCTTGCCTTCCTTGCGGCGCACATACTCGTCGGCATAGCGCACGCCCTTGCCCTTGTACGGCTCCGGCTTGCGATAGGCGCGGATTTCGGCGGCGACCTGACCCACGAGCTGCTTGTCGATACCGGCGACAGTGAGCTGTGTCGGCTTTTCAGCGGTGATCGTGATGCCGGCCGGGATCGGATAGGCCACGTCGTGGCTGAAGCCGAGCTGCAGGTTGAGGTTCTTGCCCTGTACCGCTGCGCGATAACCGACGCCCTGGATTTCCAGCTTCTGCGAGAAGCCTTCCGTCACGCCGACAACAAGGTTGTTCACCAGCGTGCGCGACAGGCCCCACATGGCGGCGGCACGTTCCATTTCCTTGCGCGGGGTGACGTTCACGCCATCCGCGCCCGCTTCGACGGCGACTTCCGACGGCAGCGTGACCTGCAGTTCGCCTTTCGGACCTTTGACCTTCACGGTCTGGCCGGAGACGTTTGCGGTGACGCCCTTGGGAAGGGCCACGGGTTTCTTGCCGATACGAGACATCAGAACACCTGACAGAGAACTTCGCCGCCGACGTTCTTCTCGCGCGCGTCGTTATCGGTCATCACGCCTTGCGGCGTGGAGACGATGGACACGCCAAGACCCTGGCGGTGCGGTTTCAGATCGCTCACGCCCGCATACACGCGACGGCCGGGCGTGGAGACACGCTTCAACTCGCGGATCACGGGGCGGCCCTCGTGATATTTGAGTTCGATTTCAAGCTCGCGCTTGCCGCCCTTGTGCTCCACTTCGGCATAGCCGCGGATGAAGCCTTCGGCAGCCAGCACGTCCAGCAGACGGACGCGCAGCCTGGAATTGGGGGACAGGATCTTCGAAAGCCCGCGCAACTGTCCGTTGCGGATGCGGGCCAACAGATCGCCGATGGGATCGGTTATCATTGCTCTTCCTTCCTCACCAGCTCGCTTTGGTCATGCCGGGAATCTGACCGTTGTTGGCCAGATCGCGCAGCGCGATACGCGACAGCTTCGTCTTGCGATAGAAGCCCTTCGCACGGCCGGACAATTCGCAGCGATGGTGGATACGCACCTTCGAGGAATTGCGCGGCAGCTTCGCGAGCTTGAGGCGCGCGTTGAAGCGTTCTTCCGGCGGAACCTTCATGTCTTCCGCAATCGCCTTCAGCGCGGCGCGCTTGGCGGCGTATTGCGCGACCATCTTCTCGCGCTTCTTGTTCCGGTTGATCTGGCTCGTTTTTGCCATTTCGTCCTCAATTCATGAACGGAAACTGGAAGCCCTGAAGAAGCGCCTTTGCTTCCTCATCGGTCTTCGCAGTGGTGTTGATGATGATGTCCATACCCCAGACGGATTCCGTCTTGTCGTAATCGATTTCGACGAAGACGATATGTTCCTTGAGACCCATGGCGTAGTTGCCGCGACCGTCGAAGGAACGGCTGTTCACGCCGCGGAAGTCGCGCACGCGCGGCAGCGCGGTGGTGACCAGCCGGTCCAGGAATTCGTACATCTTGTCCTTGCGCAGCGTCACCTTCACGCCGATCGGGCGGCCTGCCGTGATCTTGAAAGAGGCGATGGCCTTCTTCGCCTTGGTCACGATGGCCTTCTGACCCGCGATGGCGGTGAGATCGTTCTGTGCCTGCTGGATCTTCTTGCCGTCCTGCGCGCCCTCGCCTGCGCCGATGTTCAGCACGATCTTGCTGATTTTCGGAACCTGCATGGCGTTGGTATAGCCGAACTTCTTCATCAGCTCTGCGCGGATGACTTCGTTGTAGCGCTTCTTGAAACGCGGAACGTAGTTCGGATCGTGCGCAGCTTCGCCGACGGCAACTTCGGTACCCTTGTTGCCGCCCTTGCCTGCCGGCGCTTCTTTCTTCGCGCGCGGCTTCTTTTCCGCCTTTGCGCCTTGTTCAGACATCGATGACCTCACCGGACTTCCTGGCAACGCGAACCACCTGGCCGCTCACCGTTTTGAAACCGACACGCGTCGCCTTGCCGGATGACGGATCGACATGAGCGACGTTGGAAATATGGATCGGCGATTCCTTGTTCACGATGCCGCCCTGCAGCTTCGCGGTCTGGCGCTGGTGGCGCTTGACCATGTTCACGCCGGTGACGAGCACACGGTTTTCCGTCGGGAACACCTTGAGCACTTCGCCCTTTTTGCCCTTGTCGCGGCCCGTGGTGACGATCACGCGGTCGCCCTTTTTGATTTTCGCAGGCATCACAGCACCTCCGGCGCGAGCGAAATGATCTTCATCTGGTTCTTGGCGCGCAGTTCGCGGGTGACCGGTCCGAAGATACGGGTTCCGACGGGTTCGCCCTGCGCGTTGATGAGCACGGCGGCGTTATTGTCGAAACGGATCAGGCTGCCATCGGGACGACGCACGCCCTTGGCGGTGCGAACGACGACGGCCTTCAGAACTTCGCCCTTCTTCACGCGGCCGCGCGGGATCGCTTCCTTGACACTGACGACGATGATGTCGCCCACGTCAGCATAGCGGCGTTTCGAACCGCCGAGCACCTTGATGCACATCACGCGACGGGCGCCCGAATTGTCGGCCACATCAAGCTCGGTGGACATTTGGATCATGGTTTTTGCTCCAGACGCTTATTACGCGCGCCTTATTCCTTCGCTTCGCGGCCGATGACTTCCCAGCTTTTCAGCTTGGAGATCGGCTTGGTTTCACGGATGCGGACGGTATCGCCCACCTTGAATTCCTTGTTCTCGTCATGCGCGTGGTACTTCTTCGAACGGCGCACGGTCTTGCCCATCACCGGATGGGTGAAGCGGCGTTCCACTTTCACCACCACGGTCTTGGCGTTCTTGTCGCTGACCACGACGCCCTGCAGGATGCGTTTGGGCATGGCTTACTTCCTGTCCTGTTGAGCAGCCTTGATGCGGGCTTCCGACATCGCGGTCTCGATGCGTGCGATATCCTTGCGGACGGCACCGATGCGGTTGGTCTTTTCAAGTTGGCCGTTGGCGCGCTGGAAACGCAGGTTGAACTGTTCCTTCTTCAGCTTGGTAAGCTGATCGGAAAGTTCGTCCGCGCTCCTGGTGCGCAGGTCTTCGGCGTTCACTTTGTCTTTCTTCGCCATGGCGATCACCCGTGCATGCGCGCGACGAAGCGCGTCGCGATGGAAAGTTTGGCGGCGCCCAGACGCATCGCTTCCTTCGCCGTTTCGACATCCACGCCGTCGACTTCGAAAAGGATGCGGCCCGGCTTGATCCTGGCCACCCAGTATTCGGGGGCACCCTTGCCGGAGCCCATGCGCACTTCGGCCGGCTTCTTCGACACTGGCACGTCCGGGAACACGCGGATCCACACGCGGCCCGCACGCTTCATGTGGCGCGTGATGGCGCGGCGCGCAGCTTCGATTTCGCGCGCGGTGATACGTTCCGGCTCGGTGGCCTTCAGGCCGTATTCGCCGAAGTTGAGCAGCGTGCCGCCTTTGGCGGCGCCGTGGATACGGCCCTTGTGCTGCTTTCTGAACTTGGTGCGTTTGGGTTGAAGCATGATCGTTGTCTCTTACTGAGCCTGTGCCGGCTGACGACGTTCGCGATCGCCGCGTTCGCCGCGCTCACGATTGCCACTGCCCTGGTCGGTGTTTTCGGCCTGACGCTTTTCAACGGCGAACGGATCGTGCTCCATGATCTCGCCCTTGAAGATCCAGACCTTCACGCCGCAGGTGCCATAGGTCGTCTTGGCAGTGGCCGTGCCGTAGTCGATGTCGGCGCGCAGCGTGTGCAGCGGCACGCGACCTTCGCGATACCATTCCATGCGCGCGATTTCCGCGCCGCCCAGACGGCCGCCGCAATTGATGCGGATGCCGAGCGCGCCCAGACGCATTGCCGATTGCACGGCACGCTTCATGACGCGGCGGAACGCAACGCGGCGTTCGAGCTGCTGCGCAATGTTTTCAGCGACGAGCTTGGCATCGATTTCCGGCTTGCGGATTTCGACGATGTTCAGATGCACTTCGTCCTTGGTGAAGCGCTGTACATCGCTCTTCAGCTTTTCGATGTCCGCGCCCTTCTTGCCGATGACGACGCCGGGACGGGCCGAGTGGATCGTGACGCGGCACTTCTTGTGCGGGCGTTCGATGATCACGCGGCTGACGCCAGCCGCCTTCAGCCGATCGCTCAGGTGATTGCGAATCTTGATGTCTTCCTGCAGCAGCTTTCCGTATTCCTTTTTGCCCGCGTACCAACGCGAGTCCCAGGTACGGTTGATGCCGAGGCGAAGCCCGTTCGGATTGACCTTCTGACCCATCAGGCGGCTTCCTTCTTCGTGCGCTTCGACGGCGCCTTGGCGCGCGATTTCGAACCGGATTTCTTCACTGGTTTCTTCTTCGCTTTCTTTTCTTCGGCCTTTTCGGTGACCACAATGGTGATCTGCGCGAAAGGCTTTTCCACGCGGGCGCCGCGGCCGCGCGCACGCGCGTGGAACCGCTTCAGCACCATGTTCTTGCCGACGCTGGCCTGTGTGACAACGAGATCATCGACCGACAGGTCGTGATTGTTTTCGGCGTTGGCAATCGCCGACTGCAGCACTTTCTTCACCACCCTGGCGACGCGCTTGGGGGAGAAGGTGAGCGTGTTGAGCGCGGCTTCGGCTTTCTGGCCGCGGATCGATTGTGCCACGAGGTTCAGCTTGCGCGGCGATGTGCGGATATTGCGGCCGATGGCCTGGGCCTGATTGTCCGCGAGGACGCGCTGGAGGGCGGGCTTGCTCATTACGCCCTCTTCGCTTTCTTGTCGCCGGCGGCGGCGCTGTGACCGTTGAAGGTGCGGGTCGGCGAGAATTCGCCGAGCTTGTGGCCGACCATGTCTTCCGTCACGAGCACGGGCACGTGCTTCTTGCCGTTATAGACGCCGAAGGTCAGCCCGACGAATTGCGGCAGGATGGTCGAACGACGCGACCAGGTCTTGATCACTTCCTTGCGGCCGCTCGAGCGGGTGGCTTCTGCCTTCTTGAGAAGGAAGCCATCGACGAACGGGCCTTTCCAAACAGAGCGAGCCATTCAATTACCCTTGGTTCATCTTGCCGTGGCGCGAACGGACAATGAATTTCGTCGTGCGCTTGTTCTTGCGAGTCTTGTTGCCCTTGGTGCCCTTGCCCCATGGCGTGACCGGATGACGGCCACCCTTGGTGCGGCCTTCGCCACCACCATGCGGATGGTCGATTGGGTTCATCGCGGTGCCGCGCACGGAAGGACGCTTGCCCTTCCACACATTGCGGCCGGCCTTGCCGATGATCTCGTTCATATGGTCCGGGTTCGACACCGCACCTATCGTGGCCATGCAGGTGAGCGAAACGCGGCGCACCTCGGTCGAGTTCAGGCGCAGCGTGGCATAACCCTGGTCGCGGCCGAGATATTGCGCATAGGTGCCGGCGGAGCGGGCAATCTGACCGCCCTTGCCCGGCTTCAGTTCGATGTTGTGCACGATGGTGCCGACCGGCATCGCGGAGAGCGGCATCGCATTGCCCGGCTTCACGTCGACCTTGTCACCGGAGATCACCGTGTCGCCGACGGCAAGACGCTGCGGAGCCAGGATGTAGGAGAGTTCGCCGTCCTTGTATTTGATGAGCGCGATGAAGGACGTGCGGTTGGGATCGTATTCGAGGCGCTCGACTTTCGCAGGCATGTCGAACTTGCGGCGTTTGAAATCGACCAGGCGATAACGCTGCTTGTGACCGCCGCCTTGCCAGCGCACCGTCACGCGGCCGGTGTTGTTGCGGCCGCCATTCTTCGTTTGACCTTCGGTGAGGGACTTCACCGGGTCGCCCTTGTGCAAGCCCGAACGGTCGATCAGCACCAGCTGGCGCTGACCGGGCGTCGTCGGGCGGTATTTCTTGAGCGCCATCTTACAATCCCGTCGTGATGTCGATCTGGTCGCCCTCGCGGAGCGTCACGATCGCTTTCTTGAAATCGCTTCTGTGGAACGGCTGGCCGCGGAACGCCTTGGGCTTGCCCTTCATGCGCACCGTGTTGACCGCCGTCACCTTGACCTTGAACAGCTCTTCCACCGCTTTCGCGATGGCAGGCTTCGTCGCATCGAGCGCAACGCGGAAGACGACCTGGTTCACTTCCGTCAGGCGCGTGGCCTTTTCGGTGATGACCGGCGACAGGATCACGTCGTGGTGGTGTGAGCTCATGCCAGGCGCTCCTCGATCGCTTTCACCGCGGCCTCGGTGAGCACCAGCTGCTTGCGGCGCATGATGTCGTAGACATTCAGACCTTTGGTCGGCAGCAGTTCGATGTGCGGAATGTTGCGGGCCGACAGACGGAAATTGTCGTCGAACTCGCCATCCACGATCAGCGCGCTGGCGATGCCATGCTTGCCGAAGTTTTCGGCCAGAGCCTTGGTCTTGATCGCATCGGCTTTCGCGTTGGAGATCACGACGATGGCGCCTTCTTTCGCCTTCGACGAGAGGGCGTGACGAAGACCAAGCGCGCGAACTTTCTTCGGCAGATCGAATTCGTGGCTGTGGGAAACAGGGCCCATGGCCTTGGCGCCGCCGACGAACAACGGAGCGGAACGCGCACCATGACGGGCCTGACCCGTGCCCTTCTGCTTGTAGAGCTTCTTCTTCGTGCGATTGACTTCGGCGCGCGTCAGGACCTTGTGCTGGCCCGAGCGGCGCTTGGCAAGTTGCCACACGACAACGCGCTGAATGAGATCGGCGCGCGGTTCGAGACCGAAGACGCCGTCGTTCAGCTCGATGTCGGTCGTCTTGTCGGAGCCGAGGGTGAGGACTTTGGTTTTCATCTTATGCCCCCATTCCAGCTTCTGGCGCCGCTTGCCCGGCTGCAGGTGCAGCGGACTTTTCGGCCTTCTTCACCGAAGCAGGCTTGGGAGCTTCCTTCGGGAGCGCGTGCTTGACGGCGTCGCGCACCATCACCCAGCCACCCTTCGAACCCGGCACCGCGCCGCGGATCATGATGAGGCCGCGTTCGACATCGACCTTCGCAACTTCGAGGTTCTGCGTCGTGACGCGATCCACGCCGTAATGGCCGTGCATCTTCTTGTTCTTGAAAGTCTTGCCCGGATCCTGACGGCCGCCCGTACCACCGAGCGAACGGTGCGAAATCGACACGCCGTGAGAGGCTTCGAGACCGCGGAAATTCCAGCGCTTCATCGCGCCGGTGAAACCACGGCCAATGGTGACGCCAGTGACGTCCACCTTCTGGCCGGCCACGAAATGGTCGGCCTGCAGCATGTCGCCGACATCGAGCAGGTTCGCTGCATCGACGCGGAATTCGACCAGCTTCTTCTTCGGCTCGACTTCGGCCTTCGCGAAATTACCGCGATCGGCTTTCGTCAGGCGCTTTGCTTTCGCAAAGCCCGAACCGAGCTGAACGGCGGTGTAGCCATCGGTTTCTTCGGTGCGGCGTGCAACGACCTGACAGCCATCCAGCTTCAGGACCGTGACGGGAACATGCCTGCCATCCTCTAAAAAGAGGCGGGTCATGCCGACCTTCTGTGTGAGAACACCTGTGCGCAAGGAAAGCGCTCCTTAATTCAGTTTGATCTCGACGTCGACGCCAGCCGCCAGGTCGAGCTTCATCAAAGCATCGACCGTTTGCGGCGTGGGTTCGACGATGTCGAGAACACGCTTGTGCGTGCGGATTTCGAACTGTTCGCGGCTCTTCTTATCGACGTGGGGCGAGCGGTTCACGGTGAAGCGTTCGATATCCGTCGGCAACGGAATCGGGCCGCGCACTTGCGCGCCGGTACGCTTCGCCGTGTTGACGATTTCCCGCGTCGAGTTGTCGAGAATGCGGTGATCGAAGGCTTTCAGCCTGATCCGGATGTTTTGACTCTGCATCTTGCTGTTCCTTCGAAACCGCTTCGCCTTACTTCAATATCTTTGCGACGACGCCTGCGCCGACGGTTCTGCCGCCTTCGCGGATGGCGAAGCGCAGCTTCTCTTCCATCGCGATCGGCACGATCAGTTCGACTTCGACCGACACGTTGTCCCCCGGCATCACCATCTCGGTGCCTTCGGGAA
>Ga0335070_10000174_pt1 | contig 73688 bp, 59 predicted proteins | sample Lox_Sample_13_FD_206722 | JGI IMG/M metagenome (GOLD analysis project Ga0335070, IMG submission 206722) | Soil microbial communities from Loxahatchee National Wildlife Refuge, Florida, United States - Lox_Sample_1.3 | ecosystem: Environmental > Terrestrial > Soil > Wetlands | place: USA... | reverse complement strand
GATCGACACGGCAGAATTAGCTGGTATTCCAGCTTTTGATGCGATCCAATCTTTATTGGGTTCGCCCTCCTTGCCGATCCCATTTGGCGGTGAGTAAGTACATCAACATAGTTCTGCAGGTCTTTCGCGCATTTTCCGAATTATCCTGTAAAATACTCTTTGAGACATCAAATGGGGTTCATCCTTCTCGGTTTTCGCACGGCAGAACCAGGTTTTGAATTCCCAGGGAGTCCATCGCGAATTGTGTACCTTTTCAACAGGTGAGGACCGGTTCCTTCTTCGGTCATACAAATTTGCTCTCGCCTGTAACTTTACCTTTAGGAGCGAAAAATGCCTCGAAAGTCCCCTCCCCCTTCTCAACCCCTGCCTCTGAATCCCGCTGATTCGGGCATGGACGATGCCCGCCGCGTCGTTCTGGAAAAGGCCCTGAACGACATTGTCAAGCGCTATGGGGAAGGCTCGATTATGCGCCTGGGTGAGGCGCACCACATGACCGTTGAAGTCATCCCCACCGGTTCCCTGTCGCTGGATATCGCTCTCGGGGTCGGTGGCATCCCCCGCGCCCGCGTGACCGAGATCTACGGACCTGAATCGTCTGGGAAAACGACCATCTGCCAGCACATCGTCGCCGAAGCGCAGCGCAGGGGCGGCACAGCGGCTTATATCGACATGGAGCACGCTCTCGACCCGGCTTACGCAGCTCGCTGCGGCGTGAACGTCGATAATCTGCTCATTTCCCAGCCCGACACCGGCGAACAGGCCCTGGAAATCGCCGAGACCCTGGTCCGCTCGGGCGCGGTCGACGTGGTCGTTGTCGATTCGGTCGCCGCGCTCGTCCCTCGCTCGGAGATCGAGGGCGATATGGGCGACGCGACCATGGGCATGCAGGCCCGCCTGATGTCCCAGGCTTTGCGCAAGCTCTCCGGGGCAATCAATCAGACCAAGACCGCAGTCGTCTTCACCAACCAGTTGCGCCAGAAGATCGGCATCATGTTCGGCAACCCGGAGACGACGCCCGGGGGTCTCGCCCTCAAGTTCTACGCGTCTGTTCGCCTGGATGTCCGCCGCATCCAGTCCATCAAGGTCGGCCCCGAGGTGATCGGCAACCGCGTGCGGGTGCGCATTGTCAAGAACAAGGTCGCTCCACCCTTCCGTACTGCCGAGTTTGACATCGTTTACAACGAGGGCATCTCCAAGGTCGGGGATATCGTCGACCTGGCGACTTCGCTGGAGATCGTCACCAAGCGCGGCGCTTTCTTCTCCTATGGCGATATCCGCCTTGGCCAGGGCCGCGAGAACGCCAAAGAGTTCCTCCGCCAGAACCCTGAGCTGGCTGACGAAATCGAACAGGCCGTTCGCCAGCGCGCGACAGGTGGAGAAATACCCCTGGCCGTGGATGGCGGTGGGGGCGGCAATGACGACGGCGCCTTCGGCGAGGACGAATGACATGACTACACAGGAGCCATCCTGGTAAAATCTCCAGGCTGGCTCTTCTCTTTTCTGATGGGCCTGAGAGGCCTGGTTATGATTCACCAACGCTCATTCCATTCCCTGATCGCCGCGCTGCTGATAGCCTGCTTTCTCAGCGCCTGCACGGGTCAATCCCCCACTCCCAATGGCAACCCGGAAGGCTTCTATCGCCCGCCGACCCTGGTCGCTTCGTCTACAGCCGCCAGGGCTACCGCGCCCCCTCCTTCCCTGCCCACTCCCACCCCGCCTTGCGTCGATAACCTGGCCTTCCAATCCGATCTGAGCATCCCGGACGGCACTCAGGTAGACCCCGGCGCAGACCTGGTCAAAAAATGGTCGGTCCGCAATAGCGGCACCTGCAACTGGGATAGTCGCTACCGTATCCGCCTGATCGCCGGCCCGGAGTTAGGCGCTGCCAAGGATCAGGCCCTCTTTCCCGCCCGCAGCGGCTCCGAGGCCGCCATTCAAATGGAGTTCAAGGCCCCTTCCGATCCCGGCAGCTATCGCAGCGCCTGGCAGGCTCACTCCCCTTCTGGCGAACCTTTCGGCGACCCCTTCTTTATCGAGATTGTGGTCAGGTAATTTACGTCCCCTCTTCCCACGAGTTCAGATACTTGACCTGTTCTTCAGTGAGGGTATCGATCGCGACATCCATCGCTTCGAGCTTGATTCGCGCGATTTCGCGGTCGATTTCCAGCGGGACGCCGTACACCTTCTTTTCCATTTTGTCGGCATTCTTGATCATGTATTCCGCGGCCAGCGCCTGATTGGCAAAGGACATATCCATCACGCTCGCCGGGTGCCCTTCCGCGGCGGCCAGATTGATCAGGCGCCCTTCGCCCAGCAGGTGGATCTGGCGCCCGTCCTTCAGCTCATACTGCTCAACGAACGGCCGCACCAATCGCTTGGCAACTTTCATCTCTTCCAGCGCCGGGATATTGATTTCCACGTTAAAGTGGCCCGAGTTGGCGACGATCGCCCCATCTTTCATCACCGCGAAATGGCGGCGGTCGATCACGTTCATATCGCCTGTCACGGTCACGAAGATATCCCCAACCCTGGCAGCTTCTTCCATCGGCATGACCCGGTAGCCATCCATCACCGCCTCGAGGGCAGGCAGCGGGTCAACCTCGGTCACGATGACGTTCGCGCCCATACCCCGCGCACGGGAAGCTAGGCCGCGCCCGCACCATCCATACCCGGCGACCACGAAGGCCTTGCCTGCCAACAGGACGTTGGTAGCCCGTACGATCCCATCGATCGTCGACTGGCCCGTTCCGTAGCGGTTATCGAAGAAGTGCTTGGTCATCGCGTCGTTCACCGCGATCACCGGGAAGGCCAGAGCGCCGTCGGCCGCCATGGCCCGCAGGCGGATCACCCCGGTGGTCGTTTCCTCAGTTCCGCCGATCATCGTAGAAATCAGCTTTCGCCGTTCCTTGTGGATCGTGGAAACCAGGTCCGCGCCGTCGTCCATCGTCAGTTGGGGCTCATGATCCAGGGCAGCCATAATGTGCCTGTAATAAGTCTTATTGTCTTCACCCTTGATGGCGTAGACCGGGATTTCGTGATGAGCCACGAGGGAGGCTGCTACGTCATCCTGGGTCGAGAGGGGGTTGGACGCAGTTAAAACGATATCCGCCCCACCAACCTGCAGAGTGTGCATCAGGTTGGCGGTCTCAGTGGTGACGTGCAGGCAGGCCGAGAGCCGCAGCCCGCGCAGCGGGCGTTCCTTCTGGAACCGCTCGCAGATCAGACGCAGAACGGGCATTTCTCGTTCTGCCCATTCGATTCGCCGCCGGCCGCCTTCGGCCAGGTGGATGTCCTTAACATGATAGTTTTCCATGATCCTCCTCAGTTTGGATAATTGCTAATAATTTCTTGGGGCTGGTTTCTGCACCTCCGGGCGGAGAAGCACATCCAGGGCGGGCTCCACGCCGAAGTAAACCTGATATCGCTCCACGAACTCAGCCGGGGTATAGGCGTGGTTCTGGGTACCATGCTGCTCCAGACAGTAGGTAGCTGCCAGCGCTCCCAAACGGCCGCAAACATCCCAATCCAGATTCAAGCGGTAACCGGTCAGGAAACCACCCCGGAAAGCATCGCCCACGCCGGTTGGATCGGCGATTTGTTGGGGGGGCGCTACTGGGATATGGTATTCCCGGTCCTTTACGAAAATCCGCGCTCCCTCTTCACCGCATGTAACAACCATATAAGCCACCTGGTTCAGGATTTGGACCTGCGTCAACCCGGTGTGTTTTTTCAGCAGCTCAAATTCATAATCGTTGACAAACAAAGCGTAGGCGCCCTGCGTACCCCGGCGAATATCCGCGGGGTCCATCCGTACCAACTGCTGGCTGGGGTCGTACAGGTAAGGATATCCCAGCTCTATGCACTCCGCGACGTACCGGTTCATTGCTCGAGGGTCGTTTGGCGAGATGACCACCAGGTCGGGGCGGAAGGGCAAATCGTGCATGGATAAATTGGCCGAGTCGGCCATGGCGCCCGTATAAAAACTGGAGATCTGCGCATTAGAGAGATCCGTATTGGCGAAGAAGGAAGCGGTATACTTTTCGGGGATCACTGTCACCCCGCGGGTATCCACCCCCTGATTTTCCAACCGGACCCGGTACTCCTCAAAATCCTGGCCGACCGTTCCAAACAAATAGGGACGCTCGCCGAGCAAAGCCAGCCCGTAAGCGATATTCGCGGCGATCCCGCCGTGCTGGCGCACCATCGAGTCAACGAGAAAGGAAAGGCTGATCGATTCAAGCTTTCCCGGAATGATGTGGTCCTTGAAATAACCCGGGAAAGTCATCAGGTAATCGTATGCGATAGAGCCGGTGCAGACAATGTTCATGGGAAGGTCTTTCGCGATGTGATTTTTGAAGTCCTGCGCAGTATTCGCGGCAAATTCACTAGAAATGGCGGGTAGATCACCCCCCGTTCGGTGACCAATCCTGTAAACAGCCGGTGTGGGGTGATATCGAAGGCCGGGTTGCAGGCTCGCGCCCCCAAAGGCGCCACCCGCTCGCCGTCGATCTGTATATTCAATACTTCGCCCGGATCGCGCTCTTCGATAGGGATTGCCCGCCCATCCGGGACGGAGAGGTCCGCCGTCGAGCTGGGAAATACTGAATACACGGGGATATCATTGTCGAATGCCGCCAGGGCAAGCATGTAACTGCCGATTTTGTTAGCCACATCCCCATTTGCAGCGACGCGGTCTGCGCCAAAGAGTACCTTCTGGGCCCGCCCGCAGCGCAGTAAATACCCGGCAGCGTTATCCGGAATGATTTCGTACGGGATTTGATACTGATCCAGCTCCCAGGCAGTGAGCCGGGCTCCCTGCAGTCGTGGGCGGGTCTCGTCCACCAACACTTGGATCTTCTTCCCCTGTTCGTGAGCCATCCGGATCACCCCCAGGGCGGTGCCCCAATCGACAGTCGCCAGGGCGCCGGTGTTGCAGTGGTGGATGATCGTATCCCCATCCTGGATCAGCTCTGCCCCATTGCGGGCTATCTGCTGGTTGATGGCAACGTCTTCGTCGGCCATTTGCTGAGCTAGCTGAAGCAGGATAGCCTGTCCCTGTCCTACGGTTTGGGGCGCGGCGGCGTCCAATCCTGCCAGCATTCGATCCAGGGCCCAACCCAGGTTGATCGCGGTAGGCCGGGCTCTCCGTAACACCTCTGCCGCTGTCTGAATTTCCTTTCGCATCCCATCTACACTGGAAGCGGATGACTGCCGCGCTGCCAGCGCCAGGCCAAACGCCGCTGATACGCCGATAGCTGGGGCGCCGCGGACGACCATATCGCTGATCGCGGTTGCCACTTCCTGGTACGTCTGTAGATACACGATCTCGAGACGTCCAGGGAGCAGTCGCTGGTCGATCATTTGTACTTGTTGCCGGTCAGGGTTCCACTCTATGGTTCGCACGATGACACCAAAAGACGCTCTCGGCCGAGAGCGTCACATGCTGTTAAGAACGTACCACAGTTTAACATGCAATCCGGACTTTGTCAAAGCCTTGTGGAGGGTACACCAGGGTTGACATGGATTGGATAATCCAGTATAAGGCAGGTATGATCTCCAAGCGGATCTTGCCCTGGCTCATCGTAGCTCTTCTGGGGTTCGGTTGTACTGTATTTTCTCTCCCTTTGCCAATAGCGATCGGTCCCTCTCCCACCCCAACCCAGACGCCCACCTCGACGGCAACCCTTACCCCCACTCCTTCACCCACCCCCACCTCCTCGCCCACCCCCTTACCCGAGGTTCGGGTTGAAATTGGCGAGCACGCGATGCAGGTTGGGGATTACGCCCAGGCAGCCTCCGAATATCAGGCCGCCCTGGATAGTTCCAACGAAGAGGAGGTAATGGCTGCCGCATTGCTCGGGATGGGACGGTTGCAGTTCCTGCAGGGCAACGCTGCCGCCGCCCTGGACTCGCTGCGAGCGGTGGTTGAGCGCTATCCTAACTCGAGCCGGCGCGCCCCCGCATATTTCTACCTGGGTGAAACATACCGGAAGTTAGGCCGCTACCCGGAGGCTGCCGACGCGTACCAGAACTATCTGAAGCTGCGTCCCGGGTTAATCGACTCTTACGTTCAGGAACTGCGCGGCGATTCGCTTGCAGCCGCCCAGGATTATAACGGCGCGATTGGCGCCTACCAGGCCGCGGTGAACAGCCCCCGCCTCAAGCCGGTGCTGCCCGTTTTATTGAAAATTGGCCAGGCGACCGCAAACCAGGGCGATTTCCAGGCCTCAATCAACCAGTATACCGCCGTGCTGAACGGCGCAAGCGACGATTATACCAAGGCGCAGGCCGATTTTCTGATCGGCCAGGCCTACCTCCACCTGGGTAAAACGGAAGATGCCTACAATGTCTTCCTCGACGCGGTGACCAACTATCCGCGGTCCTTTGATTCCTACTCGGCGCTCGTCGCGCTGGTAAACGCCGGCGTGCCCGTTAACGAGCTGTACCGCGGCCTGGTCGATTATTTTGCCGGCAAATACAATCTTGCCGTCGAAGCCTTCGACCGATTTATTGCCGTGACCCCCGACCACGACGCCACTCCTTTGTATTATAAGGGCCTCGCACTCCGCGCTCTGGGCAATTACGAAGGGGCCATCGCTAATTGGGATATTGTCATCCAGAAATATACCGCCGACCGGTTCTGGGAAAGCGCGTGGGAGGATAAGGCGGATACCCAATGGGGCTACCAGAGCGATCCCGCTGCGGCTGCCAGGACACTGCTTGATTTTGTTGCCGCTGCCCCAGACAGCGCTAATGCTCCGGATCTACTTTTCCAGGCAGCGCGGAACCTGGAGCGCGACGGCCAGTTGGACCAGGCGGCCGCAGCCTGGGAAAAGCATGCCGACCAATATCCATCCAACCCACAGTCCTTCCGTTCGCTATTCCTCGCTGCGATTTGCCGCTATCGCCAGAGCAACTGGACAGAGGCAAAAACTACCTTCCAGCGCGCATTGCTCCTGGCCACGAACGTTTCTGACCAGTCCGCCGCTCAGTTCTGGATTGGAAAGCTCGATCAGAAGATGGGCGATCCCGATGGCGCCGGTATCGCCTTCCAGGTGGCCGCTGGTCTTGACCCAACCGGCTATTATTCCGAGCGCGCCCGTGACCTGCTGGTCCAGCGCAATCCCTTCGATCCGCCTGTAGCCTATGACCTGGCCTATGATTTGAACTCCGAGCGAGCTGACGCGGAGAAATGGTTACGATCTACATTTAGCATAGCATCAGATATCAACCTGGACGACCTCGGGCCGCTCAAGCAAGACGCCCGAACCATCCGTGGAGCCGAATTCTGGGGCCTGGGCCTCTATGATGCGGCGCGCTCCGAATTCGAATCCCTCCGCCAGGAATATTCCGCCGACCCGGCCAACCTGTTTCGTCTGGTCAATTACTATTACGACAACGGCCTGTACCGCTCCGCTATTTTGGGCGCACGTCAGATCCTGACTATTGCCGGTCTGGACGACGCTGCTTCTCTCAACGCACCGGCGTATTTCAACCATCTCCGTTTTGGGACCTACTTCAGAGACCTGATCCTGCCTGCTGCCAGGCAGGAAGACTTTTCACCACTTTTCCTCTTCAGCGTGGTCCGCCAGGAAAGCCTGTTCGAGGGATTCGTCGAATCCGTTGCCGGTGCGCGGGGTCTGATGCAGATCATGCCGGCTACCGGCCAATCGGTGGCAAACAGCCTGGGCTGGCCGGATAACTTCACCCCCGACGACCTGTACCGGCCGGTGATCAGCGTGCGTCTCGGCGCCCATTACCTGGCCCAGCAACTGGCCGCCTTCGATGGCGATCTCTACGCTGCGCTGGCAAGTTATAACGGCGGGCCCGGCAACGCCCAGGCCTGGAAAGATCTTTCCGACGGCGACCCGGACCTGTTCCTCGAAGTGATCCGCATCCAGGAAAGCCGCGACTACGTCATGCGCATCTATGAGCTATATACGATCTATCGAAGAATTTACGCGCGGAATCCGTAAGGGAGATAGCAGAGAACGGAGACCAGTCTTTTGCCGACTGTTCTCCGTTCTCTATTTTCTGTTCTCTTTTGTTTACACCAGCAGCAGAACCGGCGTTTCCAGGAATGGTGCCAGGGCCTGCAGGAAGCGGGCAGCCTCAGCTCCATCCGTAATCCGGTGATCAGCGGAGAGGGTCATCCGCATCCGCGAACCGACCCGTAGCTCGCCATCCACGACCACCGGCACCTGTTTGACCGATCCGACCGCCAGAATGGCTGCTTCAGGTGGGTTGATGATCGCCACGAAATCCTCGACGTCATACATCCCCAGGTTACTGATCGAAAAAGTAGAACCCTCGATATCTTCTGGCCTGACTTTTCCGCTCCGCGCCCGCTTGACCATTTCGCGCACTTCGGCTGAGATCTGGCGCAGGGGTTTCCGGTCGCTGTCCCGGTTGACCACCGTCAGCAGGCCCGCGTCGACCGCCACGGCGACGCCAATATTAATGTGCCCATGGCGGACAATCTGATCCCCTTTCAACGAGGCATTCAGATTTGGGAACTGGCGTAGGGTCAGGGCCGTGGCTTTGATGATGAAATCGTTGACCGAAAGCTTCTGGTCTTCCGGCAGGTGTTCGTTGACCTGCTTGCGCAAACTCATCACTGCTGCCATATCATATTCGTGAGTGACGTAAAAATGAGGGACCTGCTGCTTCGCCTCCACCATCCTCCGGCCGATGGCTGACCGCAGCCGCTCGAGAGGAACGATTTCATCTTCCGGAAACGCTGTGGTCGAGATCCAGGCCGGAGCAGGCAGAACGGTGGATGCCTTCTGCGGCTCCGGTACGGGCGCTGCCGGGCCAGCCGGAGCAACCACAGGTGCGGGAGCTGTCCGGGCAGCAGCGGGCGCAGCCAGAGCTGCCTCGACATCCTTCCGTACGACTCGTCCCCCCGGCCCACTTCCGTGAACCGTGCTCAGATCCAGGCCCTGGTCGCGGGCCATCTTGCGCGCCAGCGGTGAAGCATGCGGCATCTCCCCTTCTGCTGGCGGCTGTTGCGGCGTCTGGGCTGGCTGTGCGGCCGGTCCGTTCTTCCCGGCCTGTTTTACGCCGCCGTTGGTCTCCGGTTTGGGCTTGACCTTCGCTTCGGCGCTTTCTTTGGGCGTGCCGGTCGGCATAGGCTCAGTCTTCCAGTCTTTTGACTCGGCCAGGGTTTCGCCGGGGGCAGTAACGATCGCAATCGGTGACCCCACCGGAACGACCGCGCCTTGTTCGACCAACTGCTGTTGAACCACGCCGCTGTATGGCGATTCCACCTCCACGGTGGCTTTATCCGTCTCGATTTCGGCCAGGATCTCACCCTTGCTGACCGCCTCCCCCTCTGCTTTTACCCATCGGACCAGGGTCCCTTCCGCCATATCAAAGCCCAACTTGGGCATGTTGACTGTCTCAGCCATCAGATCACCTCCTTCACCGCAGCAATCACGTCCTCCGGCTTGGGAATCGCCATCTGTTCGAGATCGCGGTTATAGGGAAGCGGTACCTCTTTTTGCGCCACCCGCTGAATCGGAGCATCAACGTAATCAAAGGCCTCTTCGTAAATCCGTGAGGCCACTTCAGAGCCCACACCGTAAGAGCGCCAGCCCTCTTCAACGATCACCGCCCGGTTGGTCTTCTTAAAGGACTCCAGCACTGGTTCCATATCCAGGGGCCGCAGGGTGCGTAAATCCACAATCTCGGCTTCGATACTCTCCCTGGCGAGCTGATCGGCAGCCTTCGTGGAAATCTCGAGCATTTTGCTGTACGTGACGATGGTGACGTCGCGTCCAGGGCGCTGGATGATGGACTTGCCGATTGGGACCGTATAATCGCCCTCAGGCACTTCACCCCGGGCCTGGTACAGGGTCGCGTGTTCGATAAACAAGACCGGGTCATCGCAGCGGATGGCCGCCTTCAACAGGCCCTTGGCGTCTGCCGGCGTGCCCGGAGAGACCACTTTCAACCCTGGGAAATGGGCGAAAATGGCATCTGGAGTCTGCGAATGGGTGGCTCCAAGCTGGCGCCCGCCGCCACCGACTGCCCGGATGACCATGGGCAGTACCATCTGCCCGCCGAACATGTAGTGCAGTTTTGCCGCTTCATTAACAATGTGGTCCATCGCGGCAAAGGCAAAGTTGATCGTCATTAGCTCCGCGATCGGGCGCAGACCGGTTAATGCTGCGCCGATCGCTCCTCCTATGATCACTGCCTCCGAAATAGGTGTATCTTTGACCCGCTCAGGCCCAAAGTGGTCGTAGAACCCTTTTGTCACTGCATAGGTGCCCCCCCAAACCCCAACTTCTTCCCCCATGATAAATACGCGAGGATCCAGTTCCATCTCTTCCCAGAGCGCCTGGGAAATTGCCTCCCGCATTGTTATTCGCGCCATAGTCGCATCCTTATCTTATCATTCTAATCAGCATCTCTCGCTGACGTAAATATCTTTGAATAAATCCTCTGGGGTCGGTTCGGGGCTCGATTCGGCAAATTCAACCGCCTTCTCAACCTCTTGTAACGCCTGGTCATCGATATGGTTCAGATCCTCTTTGGTAATGGAGTCCAACCCGAGCAGGAAATTCCGGTAAATGCCAATCGGATCGCTCTCCTGGTAATGGTGAATCTCCTCGGCCTTGCGGTAGCGCTCCGGATCTCCCATGGAGTGACCGCGGTAGCGGTAGGTCTCCGCTTCGAGGAAATACGGTCCCTTCCCGCTGCGAATATCCGCCAGAATCTTTTCGGTCGCCTCGCGCACTTCCATGACGTTCATTCCATCCACGCACGAGCTGGGTATGTTATAACCGCAGGCTTTCTGGCGGATTTCGTGAACCGCAGATGCACGGTCGACCGCGGTGCCCATCCCATAGAGGTTGTTCTCGCACACCCACAGGACGGGCAGGTTCCATACTTTAGAAAGATTCAGCGCCTCGTGGAAGAAGCCGATATTGGTGGCGCCATCGCCAAACATGCAAATTGTCACTGCATCGTTATGCTGGTATTGGTCCCCCAGGGCCAGTCCGGCTGCCAGCGGCAGGTGCGCGCCGACCACAGCGTGCCCGCCAAAATAGTTCCTGCTAACGTCGGCCATGTGCATCGATCCCCCCTTACCCTTTGAGGTCCCGGTCGATTTTCCCAGCAATTCAGCCATTACCATGTTGACCGGGATCCCGCAGTTAATCGCGACGCCGTGGTCGCGGTAAGCGGTGATCACTCGATCCTGAGGCTCGCGCGCCGAAATCAAACCAGTGCTGACTGCCTCCTGGCCGATATATAGATGTAAGAACCCCCCAATTTTACCTTGTTGGTATAGCTCGGCAGCTCGCTCTTCCAGCCGCCGGATGACCACCATTTGTCGGTAAAGATCCAGGTATTCCTGTTTCTCCATTCTTGGAGTCCCTCCTGTTGGTTTGTCACATAAAACAAGACCGGGATGATCCCGGTATCGTTCACAAAGGCATCTTGATTTGCATCAATCACGTGGATGGTGCAAATAGTAATTCAATTATACCAAAATTCTCCCAATGTCTTTTGGCTTCTAAATGGCCCATTCGGGTACTTTTCATTTCTGGAGAACGCACAAGGTTTTGGCAGAGTCCCTGCCAAAACCTTGTGATTGAATTCCCAGGGTATGCCTGGGGAGATCATGTTTTAGAGGTCTGTGTTGACCTTGCCCTCGGAGTACTTTATCGCCGAATGGGCTGCCGCGAGGCGGGCAATTGGCACACGGAAGGGTGAGCAGCTTACGTAGTTCTGACCGATAGTGTGGCAGAACTCGACCGAGTTGGGATCGCCGCCGTGCTCACCGCAGATGCCTACTTCAAGGTTCACTCGGGTCGCACGTCCTTCGGTGACAGCCATGCGCATCAGGCGGCCAACGCCATCACGGTCGATCGTCTGGAATGGGTTTTTGGGCAGGATGCCCTTTTCCACGTAGGTGACCAGGAAGCTGCGCTCGGCGTCGTCGCGGCTGTAGCCGAAGGTCATCTGGGTCAGATCATTGGTGCCGAAGGAGAAGAACTCTGCGACCGAGGCGATCTCGCCCGCAGTGAGCGCGGCGCGCGGGATCTCGATCATGGTGCCGAACTTGTAGGGGAAGGTAACACCCTTCTCAGCCATCACTTTCTTGGCGATCTCTTCCAGCCTGGGCTGGATGTATTTAAGCTCGTTGACGTGGCCGGTCAGCGGAATCATCACCTCGGGGTGCACATCGATGCCCTTGAGCTTCTCATCGGCCGCGGCCTCGAAGATGGCGCGAACCTGCATGGCGACGATTTCGGGCATGACGATGCTCAGGCGAATGCCGCGCAGACCCATCATCGGATTGCTCTCGTGCATGGAGCGTACTCTCGCCAGGAGGTCTTCCTTTTCTTTCAACCCTTTCGTCTCGCCTTTGGCTCGCATGGTAACGACCTCTTCGAGGAGGGTTTCTTCAGAGGGGAGGAACTCGTGCAGTGGCGGATCAATGAGGCGAATGATCACCGGGCAACCATCCATGGCATTGAACAAACCGGCGAAGTCGGCGCGCTGATAGGGCAGCAGCTCGTCTAACGCCTTAACCCGCTCCTCGACGGTGTCGGCCAGGATCATGCGCTGCACGACGGGCAGCCGCTCGGGCTCGAAGAACATGTGCTCGGTGCGGCAGAGGCCAATGCCTTTTGCGCCATAGGAGCGGGCCCGGCGGGCGTCTTTGGGGTAATCGGCGTTGGCCCAGACCTGCATACCACGGGTCGGCCAGCCGTTGGGGGCTTTGCGGATATTCGGGCGGGCGCAGATCTCATCGGCCCAGTTCAGCAGGGTGAGCAGATCGGTTTGTTCTTCGAGGGAGGGGGCGGTCAGGTTCAGCTTGCCCACAAACACCTCGCCTGTGGTCCCGTCCACAGAGATCCATTCGCCTTCCTTGACGACGCGGCCATCCACTTCCATCTGGCGGCGGTCCATATCGATGTGGACACTGGAAGCGCCGACCACGCAGGGGACGCCGAACTGGCGCGCAACCACGGCGGCATGGGATGTCGCGCCGCCTTCGCTGGTCAGAATGCCCTTGGCCGCGAGCATGCCATGGACGTCATCCGGCTTGGTGAAGGGGCGGACCATGATCGTGTCTTGCTTCTCCTCTTTAGCCTTTTTCTCGGTGAGATCGGCATCGAAATAGACCTGGCCTACGGCTGCGCCGGGGGAGGCGTTCACGCCAGAAGCTAAGAAACGACCTTCCTTCTTGGCAGCGGCTTTGGTCGCGGGGTCAAACTGGGGGTGGAGGAGGGTATCGACCTGCTCGGGCGTCACGCGGAGAACGGCTTCGTCCTTGCTGATCAGACCTTCATTGGCCATATCCACCGCGATCTTGACCGCGGCGCGAGCGGTGCGCTTGCCGTTGCGCGTCTGGAGCATCCACAGCTTGCCGCGCTCGATGGTGAACTCCACGTCCTGCATATCGCGGTAATGCTTTTCCAGCCTGGCGGTGATGTCCATGAACTGGCTGTAAGCCTCGGGCAGGACGTTATTCAAATTCTCAATTTTCTCGGTGTTTCGGATGCCGGCCACCACGTCTTCACCCTGGGCGTTCAGCAGATAGTCGCCAAACATCTTTTTCTCACCAGTCTGCGGGTCGCGGGTGAAGGCCACACCGGTACCCGAGTCCCAACCCATATTGCCGAAGACCATGGTCACGATGTTGACTGCGGTGCCCAGATCATCGGGAATGTTGGTGGCGCGGCGGTAATCGATGGCGCGCTTGCCGTTCCAGGATTTGAAAACAGCCTCGGTCGCCAGGCGGACCTGCTCCATCGGATCCTGAGGGAAATCGAAGCCTTTTTGCTCGCGAGTGACAACTTTGAACTTCTCGGTGAGCGCCTGAAGATCATCGGCGTCCAGATCAGTGTCGTTCTTGACGCCTTTATTCTTCTTGTAGGCATCCAGGACATCCTCGAAGGCTTCATCGTTGATCCCCAAAACCACCGATCCGAACATCTGGATCAGGCGGCGGTAGGAGTCATAGACGAAGCGCTTGTTTTTGGTCAGCTCGACCATGCCTTTTGCGGTGACATCGTTCAGGCCAATGTTGAGGACTGTATCCATCATGCCCGGCATCGAGAATTTGGCGCCAGAGCGGCAGGAAACCAGCAGAGGATTCTTGACGTCGCCGAACTTTTTGGCAGCCTGCGTCTCAACCTTGCTGAGGGCAGCCATAGCCTGGTCCCACATCCCGAGTGGGAATTTTTCGCCAGCCGCCAGGTAAGCGTTGCAGGCCTCGGTGGTAATCGTATATCCCGGAGGGACGGGTACGCCGATCCGGGTCATCTCGGCGAGGTTTGCGCCTTTTCCGCCCAGGAGACCGCGGACTTTATCCCAGTCCCCACCTACATAGGCTTCTGCCTGGTCTATTTCGTTAAACTGATAGACCCACTTTTTTTCAACCATGCCTTCCTCCTAAGAAAATTGGCAGTCCAAGAATTCAAGAACCCTGCTTGGGTTATGATCGAGTATGGATTTCCAAAGTGAATATTCTATCACAAAGGGGTTTTTTCGCCAATCAAAATGGGAAAAGAGAGCAGTAAACAGGAAAAGACAGTGAAGAGCTGATTAACGGATAAACCGGGAGAGGAATGTGTGAATCAGGGGTTGAGGCAATAACGGAGCGGAGGTCAGGGGGTTAAATTCATGTGAAATGTGTATAAACGCCCAAAGTGGATTGTAAAGAGGTTGCAAGGTAAATCGCTGGGGGACGGGTGGATAATAGTGTAACACAATTCAATGTGCGAGTGTATCAATTCGGAGGCTCAATGAAGATCCTGGTCATTGATGACGACCCAGCCATGACGGAATTGTTGAAATTGATATTGCAAGCAGCAGCATCCGAAGTTTATACGGCTAATTCAGGTAAAGACGGCATCACCCTGGCTCACCAGTACGATCCAGACGTGATCATTCTTGACTTAATGATGCCTGAAATGGATGGGTGGAAGGTCTGTAAATATATCCGCGATTTCAGTAATACCCCAATTCTGATCCTCTCGGCGCTCGATTCGCCTGGTATGGTTGCCCGTGCTTTGGATGCCGGGGCGGATGATTACCTGATTAAGCCGGTTCCCAGTGGTGTCTTAATGGCTCACCTGAATACACTGGTCCGCAGAGCCCGGGTGGACCAGTACGCTCTCGTCGAATAAATCCATAAAAATATTCAGTCAGATCTGTTCCTCCGACCCCGTGAAATCGACTACAATTGATGTAGAGATATTCTCTGAGGGAGATGGTATTGTGCAAACCTGTACTCGCTGTTCAACCCAATCACCCGATACAGCCCTGGTCTGCAACAACTGCCAGGCCGATCTCAGTATCTATTCAGCGACAGCCGTGGCGCTCAAACGCTATCAGGTCAACCCCCGGGTGCGCCTGGTGAAAATCGCGGTGTGCTCAGATTCTTGCCCGGTTTGTTATGAGATGCGTGGTGCATACGAAAAAGATGCAGTTCCCGGCCTACCGGTCGAAGGCTGCTCTCACCCCCACGGATGCCGCTGCTTCTACGAGCCTGAGCTCGACGAGTTGTATCCCTGACCGCCATCACACCGCCCTGATTGAATGGCATCTACCAGCTCACGTAGCGCTCCGGCAGCCGGCCGGGTCGCTTTTTTCTTGATGATCAAGGTTCTCGCACCGGGTTGGACTTCAACCATCTTCTGCTGAATTCCAGGGCTTCTTCACGATTGTGGATAGTCCCCACTGCCTCAGCCTCGCGGAGCGCGTCGAGCAGGAGACTCATCCAGGGACCGGGAGCCATCTTGAGGTCTTTTTGCAGATCGTGGCCGTTGAGGATCCCTTTGGGAAGAATCAGCTCGCGCGGCTCCTCCCACCACATCTTCATCAACTCGAGACCGGTTTCCAAGTAGGCATTCCAGACCGGCCAGGTGAGCGTTGCGCCATAGGTGCCGAGTACATCGGCAAGGGTAAGGATGATGATATCAATCCCGGCATCACCGGTATTCCGGAAGAATCGGTGCGCGGCCCGGCGGGTTGGGATACTCCCGGTTTGAATCAGAGAATGGACGTGCATGTGGTGGCGAACGATCTTGCGAAGCCGCTCGCACTCGATATTGCTGAGCTGCAAAGCCTGGGCGCGCATTGCCGCCGCTTCGGCTCCCAATTTTTCGTGGCCCAGGTTCTGGATTCGTCCGTTCGCATCCTCCTCGCGTGTTGCCGGCTTGGCGATATCGTGGTACAGTGTCGCCAGAGCGAGCACGCCAGCCAACGAACGGTTCGGGTTTAACCTTTCGGCGAAATGGGCAACCAACTCCTGGCGGTATTTTTCCAATTTTTCCACGGACTGCAAGATCCAGGGGTTTTTCTGCCCGGAACTATCTGGAACCCCGGCTATTGCCGCCAGCAGGTCGTGCAGAAATCCCAGCACGGTCAGCGTGTGATGCCAGACGTCCAGAGTGTGCGGCGGCGATTGGGTGACCCCTTTCAGGTAATTCAGCTCAGGTAGCAGGTATGGCAGAGCTTCCAGCCAGTCGAGCGCCTGGATCGCCTGAGCTGGCCTGGGGCCATCCAGGATACGAAAGAGCTCATCGCGCTTCCGTTCCGCTGAAACCCTTTCCAGTCCAGGAGACGCGCCAAGCATGGCCTGGCGGGTTTCGGGCAAAATGTGGAAATCCAGGCTTGCCGCGAGGCGGATCCCGCGCAGGATGCGCAGGGGATCATCACTGAATGAAGTGGGAGCACAGCCACGGAGCAGGCCGGCGCGCAGATCGGCGTAGCCGCCCAGCGGGTCCAGGAGGATCTGCGGCTCGCGGGTGTCAATTGCGATCGCGTTGATCGTGAAGTCCCGCCCTCGGAGGTCCGCTTCCAGGTCCTCGCCGCGGAAACGGGTAAAATCGATCGAATAGCGTTCCCCCAACGGAGGGGTGTACAGGACGCGGACCGTGCTGCGCTCGTCATCCAGCGAGAAGAAGGCGCCTTTAAACCCGTTGGCGATTTCTTTAGCAATGGGGGTGGGATCGGAAGGGGAAGAGAAATCCAGGTCGTGAGCTTCCTTTCCCAACAGGGCATCCCGGACCGCCCCTCCAACCAGATAAAAATTACTCCCCTGCGGAACGGCTGCGCGGATAGACTCAAAAATCTCGGGAAAAATTAAGGAATTTTGGGTGCTCACGTATGCAATCCACGGTCTTTCTTTATACCGGATCGATTGCGCTGAGGCAAGGGCCTGATCTGGGCTGCCGCCTTGCGCAACTACCCGCTCCCCCAATCCGGCGATCCAGCGACCGGCATAAGCAGGATATTGGACGGAGCTGAAAATGCGAAATATCACTCCTCCACCACGTACCGGTCCAGATCGACCACGCCGATAAAGGGCAGGTTCCGGTAATACTCGTCGATGTCCAGGCCATAGCCAAACACGAAACGGTCGGGGATGATAAATCCGGTGTAGCGAATGGGGACGTGTACTTCCCTGCGTTCGGCTTTATCCAGGAGAGTGCACACGCAGAGGCTCCTCGGCTTACGCGTCTCGAGCATTTCAATCACCGAAGCGATCGTCCGCCCACTGTCGATGATGTCTTCTACGAGGAGCACGTTGCGGTCTGTGACGGAGGTATTCAAGTCCAGGGTGATCCGCACCTGGCCGGTTGTTTTACGGTTGCCCACCCCGTAAGAGGAAACAGCCATAAACTCGATCGCGTGGGGAATGGTGATCTCGCGCATCAGGTCGCTGAGGAACATGACCCCGCCGCGCAGGATACAGATCAAGAGCAGATCCATGCCAGCGTAATCGCGGCTGATCTGGGCCCCTATCTCGGCGATCCGCACGTGAAGTTCTTCCTCAGAAATCAGCACATCGGCCAGGAATTCATGGTAATCACGCATCGCCCTTCTCCTGATCATGAGGAACCTGATGATGGTCGCGGCAGCGCGCTTCGTACATTTCGGAGGCCCCGACTACAACGATTGGCTCATTGTAATCGGCTGGCTTGCCGTTGATCAGCCGTTGGGTCCGGGTGGCTGGCTCACTGCAGACCATGCAGATCGCCTGAAGCTTGTCCACCCGCTCAGCGATTGCCAGGAGAATGGGCATACAGCCAAACGGCGCCCCGCGAAAATCGGTATCGAGGCCGGCGACCAGCACGCGCAGCCCGCGCTCGGCCAGCTCCTGAACGACGGGGATGATGCCGTCGTCGAAAAATTGAGCTTCATCGATTCCTATGACGGTGGTATCGTCGTCCAGCAGCCTGAGAATGTCCGTGGCGCGCTGGATAGGAATTGCGTCGTAAACGCTTCCGGCGTGGGACGTGACCTTCTGGACCGAATAGCGGTTGTCGATCTCTGGCTTGAAAACCTGAACCTTCTGACGCGCAATCGTCGCTCGCCGCAAACGCCGGATCAGTTCATCAGTCTTGCCGCTGAACATCGATCCGCAAATTACTTCAATGATCCCCGAATGATGTTTCATGGCACCTCAGGAGTTTTACATGTGGAAAATCAGGATGGAAACTTCGAACGAAAATACCAACGGGCAGATGTCTTTCTGCATCTGCCCGTTAAGTGTACCTGAATTTTGCCGAGAACGGGAGATTATACCGTGATTTCTTCGGCTGCTTTCGGAAGCTCGTAACCCTGCACACGCAGTTGTTTCTTGAGGTCGATCAGAGATTTCCGTCCAAAGCCTTCGATCTTGAGGAGACCGGCTTCGCCCTGGGACAGAGAGTCGATCACCTGCCCAATGGTCGTGATCCCTGCCTTGTTCAAAGCCTCGGTTGCGCGCGTACCCAGGTTCAGTTCGCTGATTGGCTTATCCATGGAGGTCCGCTCGGATTCGCGAGCTTTCTTGAGATCTACGTAGCTCTGGCGGGCCTGCAGCTTCTTGTAGAAGCGATCTACCTGGCCTTCGACGTCGATCAGGCGTTGCTGTTGGCCGGTGAAGAAGGGATGGCACTTCGAACAAACTTCGGTGTGGATGACTTTCTTGGTCGAACCAGTCGTCCAGGTATTGCCACACGCACAAATCACCTGCGCATCCGTATAAAACGTGGGATGGATGCCTTTTTTCATCGTTAATTCAATCCTTTCCCCGTGGAATACAGTTTCTACCAGCGAGAAGTGATACCACGGGATAATAGTCCAAGCGATCTCGCCTGTCGTGGCGAGCCAGTTCACCTATTCAACTTCGGCAGAGGCATCCACTGGTATGATGCTGACGATCTTGCGCCCGTCTGGAAGAGTTTCGTACAAAACCGTGCCTTCGACCGTCGAGAAGAGAGTGTAATCTTTTCCGACGCCGACATTGCCGCCGGGTTTTATGCGGGTGCCGTGCTGGCGGACGAGGATGTTCCCGGACAAAACGTGCTCGCCTGCATATTTCTTAACACCCAGCCGCTGGCTGTTGCTGTCGCGGCCGTTGCGGCTGGAACCGCCACCTTTTTTATGCGCCATTTTTCCTACTCCAATGTAATCGATTCAACTTGCAGCCGTGTGTACTTCTGGCGATGCCCGGTCTTGACCCGGATGCGTTTCTTGGGCCGATACTTGAAGACGACCAGCTTTGGGCCCTTGGTATGCTCGACAACGGTCGTCTGGATTTGAGCGCCAGAAACGTTGGGCTTGCCCACCGAGATCTGGTCTCCGTCAACCACTAAGAGTACAGAACCCAGATTGACTTTTTCCCCGACTCCAACGGGCAGGAGGTCTACCTCGATGTAGCCACCTTCGACGGCGCGGTACTGCTTACCGCCGCTCTCTACAATCGCATATTTCATTTTTTCTCCAATCTTCACTTCGCCGCGCTGCCCGCAAACTGCTCTGCCAGCGCACGGGGAAGTTGGGGATACAATTTGAAACCCCAGCAAAATTCTTGCCGGGGCAAGGCGGAATGGATTATACAAAGAGTCAGCGGGTTTGTCAAGAATTTACTTCAGGCGGCGGTCATCACCCACTCGAACCGTCACCCCGATTGAATCCAGGTGCTCTAAAAAAGCCAGCGCGTATTTACGGCTGGTCTGGTAGCGGTCGCGGAATTCGGCCACGGTCAGGGTTAGGTGATCTTGAAGATAGCCCTTCACCCCCTCCACCAGCGCAGCGTAATCCCGGTTGAAAAAGACCACCTCCGGCGATACCTGGATCAGGTCTCCCCGCGCGAGCAGCGCGTTGACCAGCTCCTCGCCCAACTCAGCCTGGACCTCTTTCAGCGAAGGGGGCGAGTATGGTGCCTGGGTAAAACGGGCCAGCACGGCCCGGTAAACTTGCTCCTGCTGCGGGTTGAAAACGACCTGGTGATCCGCAAGGCTCAACAGCGCTCCCTTTTCCATCAGGTCGCCCCGGGCAATCAGGCGATGCATGGCTGCAAGAAACGGGCGATTTTGCATCTTGAGCCGGCTTTTCAACTCCTCGCGGGGGATGCCCTGGCGCAGCGGGTATGACTGGTGATAGGCCTTTACCACTTCCAGGACCTGCCCCCGGAGAGCATTCCACTGGGGGAGAGCGATCACCAGGAGGTCCTTTCCCTCTCCGTCCAGGGCGAGCAGATCGCCCTTTGAGATCAATTCCTCTGCCGCGGATTCAGCCTGAGCAGTCTCCAACCTCGCTTTCTGGACGACCTCTCCCAGCGGCGCCAGACCGCTCACCAGGCTCGCCTGAAAAAGCACCTCGGCGGGGGACCCTCCGCGTAAATCCTGGAGGCGGGCCAGGACTTCCTCAGAAAATCGTTTGTGGCGTTCCCCAGGCTGCGGATCGACCACCTCGCCGCCACCCAGGGTTTCGCCTGGAGAGGGACGGCGGAGAATAAAGCGGTCGCCGCGTAAAGCGACGACCGGGTCGCGAAGCTCGAGCTGCAGCCAACCAGACTGCCCGGGAAGCAACTCCTCGCCGCCCAGGACGCGGGTGCGGGCAATGACTTCGGCTGTGCCCAGGAACAGCTTTACCTCTGCATTGTGCTTGAGTGAGGTTTCGACGCTGGAGAGCAGGCGAAAATCGACGTCCAGCCTGCGGGTGGGTAGATATTTCTCCGGTGAAGCGACCACGTCGCCTCGATGGATCTGGTCCACATTCAGGCCGGCAATATTGATTGCCGTCCGGCTGCCGGGAACCGCCACCTTCACCATGCGGTTGTGGATCTGCAGCCCGCGTACCCTCCCGTGCAATCCGGATGGAAGCACCTCGACCTCATCACCCAGGTAAAATTGGCCATCAGTGAGCGTCCCGGTCACCACCGTGCCAAAACCGGACATGGTAAACACCCGGTCGATGGGAAGGCGCGGTCGGCCCAGGTCCGGCCGGGCCGGCTGCGCTTCGAGCTGCCGGGCCAGGGCTTCAACCAGGGCCGGCAGGCCCATCCTGGTTTTTGCCGAGACGCGCACCAGCGGCGCGTTTTCCAGGACAGTCCCCTGAATCGCCTGCCGGACCTCCGCCTCAACCAGGTCGAACCATTCGGGGTCATCGATGAGATCGGCCTTGGTCAGGGCGATCACGCCGTTGGATATCTGCAGCAAATCTAAAATGGCCAGGTGCTCGCGCGTTTGTGGCATGACCCCTTCATCCGCGGCGACCACGAAGAGAGCAGCATCGATTCCCCCCACTCCGGCGAGCATATTTTCGATAAAATCGCGGTGCCCTGGCACGTCGACAATGCCGATAGTTTCACCATTGGCCAGTTCTAGCCAGGCAAAACCCAGATCGATGGTCATTTCCCGATCGCGCTCCTCTTTCAGGCGATCCGGGTGACTTCCGGTCAGGGCGGCAATCAGCGTGGATTTACCATGATCGACATGTCCAGCGGTGCCGATGACTCTCATTCGAATTACCGGGCTCGCCCAAAAGCGCGCTCGTAGGCTGCCATCCACTCGTGGGCCAGGCCAAGCAGACCCTGCAGGCGTTTCTCCGTCTCTTCGGTGGCCACATGGAGCTGATCCTGCAACTCCTGGCTCACATCTTCGAAGAAAACGATGCGCTCGGTCAGCTTCTCGAACTGGCGGTTGACTTCGCGCCCCTGCTCTTCCTGGGCCAGGGCATAGTTTGTCCAGCGTTTTTGATCGTCGGCTTTAAAGGTGGTCCAATCCTGGCGGAAACGGTCTTCTGCCAGGCGCTGCATCTCGGTGATCTCGTTGATCCGCCGCTCGATCCGCTGGATTACGTCATCGAGGGATTCCTGGGACCGTTTCACCGAGCGATGGGTCGCATCCAAAGCCTGGAGTTGGGCATCCAGTCCCAGGGCCTCCTTTTCGATCGACTCGAAGCGCGCACTCCAATCCCGCCAGGTTCGGTCCCGCTCGACCTGGATCAAAGCCTGCTTTTCGAGGAAGGAGGCCTGTGCCTGGCGGCGCTCATTTTCCGCAGAAAGCAGTTCTGAGAGGCGAACCTCGAGCTTGCGCAGGTTATCGGCGGTCAGATCGACCTTACCGCGCTGTTCGTCGGCGCGTTTTCGCAGCGCCGCGACCTCGCCCTGAATATCGACGAGGCGTTTATTATCCTGCCGGCGGCCTTCATCGATCAGCTTGAGGGAGCGTTTGTATTCCTCATCCGAATGGTGATATTCGACCAGGCGGTTTTCGAGCTCTTCGATCAGCCGCCCCAGGCGAAACTCTTCTTCCATGCGCGCCTGGATGGATTTGCGCATATCGGGAATCGACTCCTGACCTTTGCGCACGTCCGCGATGGCTTTGTTCAACCCCTCCACTTCCACTCGCCGCATCTTTTCATATTCACGTTCGTGGTCGCTGCGCATTTTTTCGATGCCTTCCAGGGAGCGATTGAACTCGACCCGTACCTGGGCAAGGGAGGCTTCGAACTGGTCCAGGCGAGCCAGGATGGAAAATGCGCGGGTCACTTCGCCCGTCACTTCACGGATCTGCTGATGAACCGGTGATAAACTCCCTTCGAGGTTCGCCAGACGCTCCTCGAGCGTCGCTATGATTAATTTATCCTTGCGGCGTTCTTCATCGAGCCATTCCAACCGTTTAATGATTTGTTCCTGATCCATGGAAGGTTCCTTCGTTTTCAGATGATAAGCTTTTCAAGGGGTTTCATGTGAGAACGGTGGAGGAAACCCCTGTTTTTCGTTTACCAAAGAGATTTCCTGCGAACCATTATACCATTTAGGGAATCGGGAGATGTGTAAACGGTTTGAGGATGTTCAACACGCTTGGTTGAAAAAGGTGCGGAAAAATGCCGGCGATGACCAGTACCAGAATCCCTATTCCGACCAAAACCATTTCGGCGGTCGTTTCCTGAGCCTGGAACGCCTGGATCCGGGGTACCGCCGCCGCCTCAGGGGAAGGAGCCGTAGCCGGTTCGAGACCAGAATCTAGCAGAACGAGCACCACCTCTTCCACAGGCTGGATCTCCTCCACGGGCGCTTCCTGACTTTGGAGAAATACGGCCAGACTGCGCAGGGCCGCGACCATCAGGCCAAAACTACCGGCCAGGATCCAGTAAGCTTCAGTGCCCGATTGCTGTGCGATACCGTTCAGCAAGGCCTGTTTGACCGGAAAATCGGCCAACAATGGAAGGCCGGCGATCGAGAGGTGGGAGGCGACCAGACCGGCCGTCACCATCGGAAAATATCGTCCAAAGCCGCGGAGCTGATCCAACTTTAATGAACCGGTTTCATGCTCAGCGATCGCCAGGCAGAGAGTCCAGACGGCAAAGCCCAATAGCCGGGGCAGCAGCAGGAGGGCAAATAACGCCAGGCCGCCCTGTCTGGTGAGGCTGATCGCCAGCAGAGAGAACCCGGTCTCGACGATCACTCCGTAGCCGAACATCCGCCCCAGGTGATTCTGGAAAGCCGCCCAGAGCCCACCGGTGACGACCATTAGCGCGCCGATTAACCGCAGGCCAACGTACAGATTGGCTGAATCGCGGATCCAGGCATAACGATCAAGAAAATTTAGACCGAATAAGAGCACGACCGTGGGCAGAACGGAGAGGACGAATCCGGCCACATAAGGCTGGGCCTTTTCGGTGAGCAGCGGAATCCAGGTATAGAAGGGAAATACCGCCAGAAGGAAGGCAAACCCCAGAGCCAGGAGCATGCCGGCGCGGGAAGTCAGCTCTGGAGCGGCGGAACCGGATTCTACGCCGGTGAGCATCCAGCCGGTGAATAGTATAAAGGGCATTCCCAGCGTCTGGAAGATCAGATAACGCAAAATACCCGGGTAGATTTTTTGTCCTGGAGGTGAGAGCAATGGAATGCTGATCAAAACCGCAATTTCAATGAATAGGGCCGCATAGAGGAACGGCTCGACTGCCACTGCCGCGACCAGGAAGGCAACCATCCCCAATCCGGCAGGAATAAAGAGCTGGTTCGCCCGGCCGATACGCGATCCGATAAACCACATCCCCGCCAGAGAGTAGACCAACATTAAGAAGGGGCGATCGCCCGCATCCAGGGTCAGCGTCCTGCCCAAGAATGTCATGGTGGGGTTCAAATATAGGGGAATTGGCCCCAGTCGGGAGCCCGGGGTCATCGGTAGGAGCCACGCCAGGAGGGCAAGAAGCACCACCAAACTGGAGCCAATCCAGTAGGTCACGCGGGGGTGGTAATGCGCGGCCAGCAAAAACAGGCTCAACAGGGCTGGAAAGATGACCCATAATACTGGCGCATTCATGAGGCATCCCCCTCGATAGCGCTGCTGGTCAGCAGGTATGCGCCGGTCAACGCCAGGCCCAGATTGACCGCCGCGAGAAGGCCGGCCACCAGTACCGAAGACTCTACCACGGCATAGATCACCTCAAACCCGGATAATACGGTCAGCAGGCCAATCACAACCCGGAACGGCTGTGCGGTCATGCCTAACTGGAGGAGACCGATTCCAATTAAGATAAAGCTGCCCCATACCTGTGTCGAAGCAGCCCCTGGTAACCAACCCTGACCTTTCGATGCAAAGGTTGAGATGATCAGCATCATCAATCCTCCCGCCAGAAGGCGGAAAAGGCGGCTCGAAGGCCAGGATCTCTCTTCAGCCAGATCCTGCTTCTGGCCGGATTGGGTCAAACCCAGCGCAACGCTTGCCATCCAACCGACCACAAGCTTGACCAGGGCCATCCCCATCGGCCAGTGGTTGGCCACCAGGATCGTTACGCCAGTGTACTGGAGGACCAGGGCTACGATGGTCCAGCGCCAGTCCCGGCTGACCAGCAGAAAAAGCGAAGTAATCCCCAAAAGAACGACCGCCAGGATAGACAGCATCAGGGAACTCCCTCGCTGCGAAGGAATGTAGCCAGGAGGGCCAACAGCACCAACGCCCATATGACGCCGCCGTCGCCCTCCAGAATCGCGATCAACCCGGCGACCAGGCGTCCGATTGCCCGGTAAGCCAGCCGGAACAGGCGATATACCCAATCGAGACGGAGCACAGCCGCGCCAAAATCTAAAATACTGCCCAGGAATGGTTGCCACCAGGTGGATTCCATGTCCGGCCAGGCGGTCAGACGCACCATCAATAAACCTGAGGCCAGGGCAAATATGCTGACGGCTGTGCTTGCCCAGGGAACGCCTGCGGACACGGAACCCTTCCAGCCAAAAACACCGAGGACCACCTGCGTACCGGTCAGGAAGACCAACCCCAGCGGGTATATGAGGTAGATCCAACGCTCCATACTTTCCAGCGAATCGCCGGGTTTCAGAGCGTGTCGGGCATAACCGACGAGAAGGAGGGCCAGAGCACCCAGGTAGAAAATATTAAACCCGGCAAAAGGCCCAGAGACGAGCCCATGCAAGCCGCTGGCTGCGGGTGAATAAGGCAGCGCGCCGAGACCCCACAGGCCGAGAACGGGGATGAATAAAAGCCGCCGGCTGCGCGCTGAAAACAAAAACAGATTCCCACCGGCCAGAATCAGCGCGATCCCCCAGGCCAGGCTGCCCAGAGGTTCGCCGCGCACCACGCAGGTGATCGCAAGAGAGCTGAACGCGATAACCCAATACGGCCGGCCGCTGATCTCATCCTCAGAGCGAATCCAGAGCAAAGCCCCATAAAATGCACCCAGGGCCGTGAATGCCAGCAGCCAGGGCGCCCAAGCTGCGGGCACGATCCCGGCGGGAAGGCGGGCTAAAACGACCAGGCTGGCAGTGACAGGGACAAGGCGAAGCACAGTTCCCAGGCCCCGGCGCATCGGCGGCTCTTTGCGGAAGGGGAGATGAAGAGGAAACACACCCAGGCGGAGACCCACACCGATCAATAAAATCAGGCCCACTCCCTCTGGCGCCGTGGAGAGCTGTACCACCTGGCCATTCGCCTGGCCCGCGATCAGCGCTGCCATCACGACCAGGGTTCCCATCAACCGCGCGGCAAAGGCGACCACAACCTGCCCGCGCAACCTTATTTCCTGGCTATTCACCAATAAAATGAGCAACTCAACCAGGTCGATCGCCGTCCAGGTTAAGATCAGAGACAGGGGATTGGCGGCAAGCACTGCCAGCAACCCCACAGCCGTCAGCAACATACTACCTGCCCAGGCAAAGGCATTGGTCTGATACTGGTAGCGGGCGGTCGCCGTGAGTAGCACCCCCAGGGCCAGGGATATCAGGGCAAAGGCATACGGCCAGGAGACCTGGTCGAGGGAAAGCGCAGGGGAAAAGGGAAATATGGACTCTGGCTTCCAGGGAATCAAGACCATGCTGAGAGGGAGACGGAGACGCAGGAAGAGCACCACCCCCCAGGCGACCAAGGTCGAGCTAACCGCGATCAGCCAGGTAAAACCGAACCCTGGCCTGAGCAGCCTCAAAATCAGGATCACCGCCGCGGCCAGCAGAAAGATGGCGACCGGCGCAATGATCAATGTATCGAAAAACGTGTTCACAAAAAGAATGGATCCATTACTCCGAACAAATTACAGGACGGGGGCATAGGGCTTGCGCTCCAGGAAGCAGCCCATTCCGGCCCTCCCCAGCCACTGCTCGCCATCGACGATCATCTGGCCGCGCAGGAAGACCTTTTCGGGGTAGCCGACCAGCTCCCAGCCTTCGTACAAATTGTAATCGGTCCGGTGCTGGGCGTGTTCGATCCCATAGGTCAGCTTGCGCTCCGGATCCCAGATGACGATATCCGCGTCGGCCCCGGGCAGTAATGCTCCCTTACGCGGGTAAAGGCCGAAGATCTTGGCCGGGTTGGTGCTGTTCAGGGCAACAAATTGGTTGGCCGTGATTTTTCCCGCCCGTACCCCGTAGGTCCACAGGATGGGTAGGCGGTCACCTACGCCCGGAAGGCCGTTGGGGATCCTGGTAAAATCATCCGCGCCCAATTCCTTTCCCGGGATCGCCACAGGTTTCCCCTCGTACAGGATTGGCCTGGCGCCGTTATAAAAGAACGCGCAATGGTCCGTACCAATCGTCTGGAGAATACCTTCCGCCAGACCCTGCCACAGGCGGGCCTGATCGGCTTCAGTCCGCATTGGCGGCGAGCAGACCCATTTGGCTCCATCCGGACGGCGAAGATCATCCACCGTAAAAAACAGGTACTGGGGGCAGGTCTCCCCCATCACTGAGACGCCCGTATGGCGGGCATATTGGAGCTGGTCCACCTCACCTGCAGCGTTCATGTGAACGATGTAGAGAGGCGCCCCCGCCTGGGCGGCCAGGGCCGAGCCGCGCAGAACCGATTCGACCGCTCCCCAGGCCGGGCGGGTGAACGCATGCCATTCTGGACTGGTGCGGCCTTCGGCAAGGGCATCTTTTACCAACAAATCGATCACGTCCCCGTTCTCAGCGTGGAGCATAGTGAGCATCCCCTGTTCTTGGGCGATGCGCATCACCTTGAATATCTCGCCATCCTGCAGGCGGAGACGGTTATTGTATGCGGTGAATACCTTCAGGCTGGTGATCCCCTGGTCGATCAGATGGGGAATTTCGGCAGCGATTTTTTTATCAAAATGGGTGATGTTCATGTGGAAGCTGAAATCGATCGCCGCTTTGGGGTCGGCTTTTTTCCGCCAGGCGTTTACGTTCGCTTCCAGCGTGCCGGGATCTTGTGGCACGAAGTCGATGACTGTGGTCGTCCCACCAAACGCGGCGGCCTTATGGCCGGTATAGTGGTCGTCAGACGAAACTGTGCCAAACATGGGCAGATCGAAGTGCGTGTGCGGGTCAACGCCGCCAGGGAAAACCAGCTTCCCGGTCGCATCGACCACTTCCGCGTTGGGCGCATCCAACTCAGACCCAATCTCCTGGATGATCTCCCGGTCGACCAGAATATCAGCGACAAAGGTCTCCGAAGCGGTGATCAAAGTGCCCGATTTAATCAGAAAAGACATTCAACCCTCCAGAAAAATAACCTTATTAATCATCCTCAGTGGAATGCGGCTCCGCTCCCAGGCCAAAAACCCCAAGCAACTCGAGGATCTCCGGATCGAGAGCTGGTTCCAGCTTGAGATCTCCGGCCTCATACCGCCCGCCCTGGAGCGCCCGCTCGCGCAAGGAAGACCACAAAATCTCACGCTCCTCCGAATGGATCACCAGATCGTTGAGCGTGCGAGCCTGGTTCAGGTAGTCCCCGGTCGTATAAAGAAAGGTCAGGCGCCGCCAGTGGTCTGCCACGATCGGTTCGGGTAACGGGAGCAGCGAACCGATCTGGATCTTGAAATACTCCTCATTGGCCCGCGGGTGGTCGCGCTCGTCGCGAAGAAGCTCCCCGCGCGTCGCCAGCTCGTGTCCACGAACTTCGGCGACATACTGGATCTTCCAGCGCTCGGCCTCGCCGAATGCGGCGGTCTGGTAGAACGCCAGGTAATCGACGTCTACAACTTTAGGCGCGTGACGCAGGGGGATACGGTACCAGCCCAGCACCCGGGCAATTTCCAAATCTCGCGGCGATGGCAGGACGCAGACCAGAACCAGCGCTTCACGAGGGATCATGGAAAACCTCCAGACTAATTCAAGACGCCGGTCCGGGCGTTGAACTCCTCGATCAGGCAGTCAATCTCATCGGCCTGTTTCTGGACGGTGGTCCAATAATCCCGGTCGTACCACTGGGCGTTGATCTCCTCGTAAGTTTTACCCTGCTGTTCCACCCAGGTGAAATACTTGAGGTTATGCACCCGTCGGCGGTCGGTGTAGGATAGCTCCAGCATGTGATCGGTCGACTCACCCAGCAGGTAGCGGGCAAAGTGCTCGGCCGCATCGGTGGTAGTATACGCCCCGGATTCCTGCCGCATTTCTTCTAGGCGGCTGCCGTACAGTTGCATCGAGTCGGTCAGAATGGTAAGTACCACATCGTTCTCACCCATCTCGTAATACTTGGCCAGTTTGATCGCTGAGAGGACGTTGGCGATCCCGGAGAAGCCGAGCAGATCCAGCCGGCTGACGATCTCAGCGGGAACGCCCTTCTTGGCCAGGTAAATGCGGCCTTCCGGCTCATTGAACAGGCGGGCGAGGTTGACCACGGCGTTATCGTCGATGGCTACGACCACGTCGGTGTTTTTGACGTTATGAATCCACGGCACGTGCTTGTCGCCGATTCCTTCGATGCGGTGGGAGCCAAAACCGTTCTCGAGCAGGGTTGGGCATTGCAGAGCTTCGCTGGCAACGATCTTGCTGGAGGGGAAGTGTTGTTTCAAGTAATCGCCGCTGGCGATGGTCCCCGCGGAACCGGTCGCCGAGGCCATCCCGCGGTAATCATCCTTTGGCCCTATAACGGCCTTGAGCACCTCTTCCATTGCGTGGCCGGTGACCGTATAGTGCCAGAGATAGTTCCCGAATTCCTCGAACTGGTTGAAGATCATCAGGTCCTGGCCGGATTTGCGTAACTCCCAGCACTTGTCAAAGATTTCCTTGACATTGGACTCAGTGCCGGGGGTGGCGATCACTTCACCAGCGATCTTAGAAAGCCACTCAAATCGTTCCCTGCTCATCCCTTCAGGAAGAATGGCGATGGACGTACAACCCAGCAGAGCCGAATCGTATGCTCCACCGCGGCAGAAATTTCCCGTCGATGGCCAGACCGCTTTTTGGGTGGTCGGGTCGAATTCACCGGTCACCAGGCGGGGCACCAGGCATCCGAAAGCCGCGCCAACCTTATGAGCGCCTGTGGGGAACCATTTTCCGATCATCGCGATAATCCGCGCCGGAACGCCGGTTAGAGATGAAGGGAACTCGATGTAATTGACTCCGTCGAATTCGCCCCCCGAGGCTACCGGCTCGTTGTGCCAGGTGATCCGGAACAGATTGCGGGGGTGGACGTCCCACAGGCCGATCCCGCGTAATTCTTCCTTGACTTTCGCCGGGATCCTGGATGGATCTTTCATCTGTGCGAAGGTCGGAATGATGATATTGCGCTCGCGAACTCGTTGAAGAGTATGCTTCAGGCGATCTTCATGCAGAGTCAGGTCAATTTTTGCCATGGTTGGTTCTCCATACGTAACTAGTAGTTCCAATTATGTGTAATGCCAATTATTCGCTAACAGTTTTGGGGCTGCTGTCCAATGTTGACCAGCCATCCTCAAGAGGATGGAGGTTAAGATTCCGAATCGGATGGCTCTTCACTGGTGATGTAAAGTGGTCGTCCCTTCACCTCGTCGTAAATGCGGCCGATGTATTCCCCAAGAATACCTAATGAGATTAGCTGGACCCCTCCTAAGAACAGAACCGCGATCAAGGTGGATGCCTGGCCGAGGGCCGCGTTGGTCGTCAGGCGCAGAATGATCACCACCGGGATCGCCAGGATGGCTATCGCCGCCGCGATAAAACCAACGTATGTCGCCAGTTGGAGAGGGAAATACGAGAAACCGGTGATCGCATTGAGCGCCAGGCGGAACATCTTGCGGAAAGGGTACTTGGTTTCCCCTGAATACCGCGCCGCCCTCTTGTATGGCAGGCCAATTTGCTTAAAACCGACCCAGGAAGCCATTCCGCGCAAAAAGCGGTGCCTCTCTCGCATTTTGTTCATTACATCAACCACCTTGCGATCCATCAGGCGATAGTCACCGGTATCCAGCGGGATCTTCACATCGGTGATGCGATAAATCACCCGGTAAAACAAAGAGGCGGTGGATTTTTTGAAGAAGGATTCACCTTCCCGTTCAGTGCGGACGGCATAGACGACTTGATATCCTTCCTGCCATTTAGCGATCATATCCAGGATCAGCTCGGGTGGGTCCTGCAGGTCTGCATCGATAATGACCACTGCATCGCCGCGGCTGAAATCCAGGCCGGCGGTGACTGCAATTTGGTGTCCGAAATTACGCGAGAAGATCACCGGACGAACGCGCGGATCTTTTTCCTTTAAGTCACGGATCAGATCGGTTGAGCCGTCCTTCGAGCCGTCGTCGACCAGGATCAATTCCCAGGGTTCGTTGGTCTTCTCCATCACTTCACAAATCCGCCGATACAGTTCCGGCAGATTTGCCGCCTCATTATAGATCGGGGCGATTATTGAATACGTAGGCAACATGCATCCTCCCCTGCTGGAGGGCCACTCCGGCGATGGATCCACTCAGACCTTCAACAACTTTTTAACAGCCCGCAAGCTGGGTTCGATGACCGGGGCTTCTCCAGCCGCCTGCATGGCAGCGCGCACATCTTTTAATCCGCTGCCTGTATTTAACACCAAAACAGAATCGTCTGCACCAACCAGCCCCTGCTGTACTGCTTTGACCAGGCCTGCATAAGCCGTGGAACCAGCCGGTTCGGCAAATATTCCCACTTTGCCCAGTTCGGAGATGGCTTTTAAAATCTCGGAATCCGGAACGGTCAGGTAGCACCCATCGGTCTGGGTTGCCGCGCGAACGGCGCGCAGCCCATCGCGGGGCATATCGACCGAGATGCTGTCAGCGATCGTGGTGGCATTGACAGGTTTGACCTCTTCCGTACCGGCAAAGTAAGCGTTGGCAATCGCCGCGGAGTTTTCTGATTGGATCCCGAAAAGGCGCGGCATCTGCTCCAGCCAGCCCAGCTCGTGCAAATCTTTGAAACCTTTGTGAATCCCTGAGATAATATTCCCATCGCCTACCGAGACAAATATGGTGAGCGGTTTATCGCTGCGGCCCATGCGCAGCAATACGGTCTCCCAAATTTCAAAGGCAGCCGTCTTTTTACCCTCCGCGGTAAAAGGGTTGTAACCGGTGTTGCGGCAGTACCAGCCAAACTCCCGGGACGCTTCGATGGTTAAATCATAGGCTGAATCGTAATTGCCATCGACCAGGATCACCTGAGCGCCGTAAATCAGGAGCTGGGCGACCTTAGCCTGCGGGGCAGTCTTGGGGGCAAAGATGATCGCGCGCTGCCCGACCGCAGCCGCCATTCCCGCCAGGGCGGCCCCGGCGTTCCCGGTCGAGGCCGTCACCACCACCTCAGCGCCGATCTGCTGCGCCCGGGCCACGACGACCGCACTGGCGCGGTCCTTGAATGACGCTGTCGGATTGCGCCCTTCGTCTTTGACCCACAGGCGCTTCAAACCCAGCTGGCGGGCCAGGGCAGGCGGCGTATACAGAGGCGTCCAGCCTGCCGCCCGCAGCGGAGTGCCTTCATACCCCGGATCGGCTACCGGCAGGAGGGGTAGATAGCGCCACAGGGATGGATCTGAGCGGGAGGTAATGTCTTCGATACGATATTTCTGGCGCAACCCGGCGTAATCGAGGAGGACGCTCAGATTCCCGCCATCCCGCGGGCAGGTATACTGGACCTCGTCCGGGCCATATTCTTTTCCACAAATCGAGCAAACAAAACCGGTATAGTTTGGCATATTGCCCTTTACTATATTTTACAGCCCACGCTGGCCGCGGATATATGGGGTGCCCAGGGCAGCCGGAGCGCCCAGGCGCTTGCGGAAGGCCTCGCGGGAGCCAAGGATCAGAATAAAGATCGTTGCAAGGTAAGGAAGCATATCCATGATCCGACCTACGGAGGGATTATTCGCAGTAGAAACCAGAGGAAGGGCCGGATTTTGCAGATCCAGAGGCAGCCGGCGCAGCAGCCCGAAGAAGTACGATACCCACAACCCGCGTAAAGGATCCCATGACGCAAAGATCACCAATCCCACTGCAATCCATCCCAGCCCGGATGCTTTTCCATCAACCCATCCTGGATCGGTGATCAGGCTCATCGATGCTCCCGCCAGGCCGCTCATTAGTCCGCCGAAAACAACATACAAATACCTCGTGCGGATAACGTTGATACCGAGCGAGTCGGCGGCGGAAGGGTGCTCGCCCACGGAACGCAGATTGAGCCCCGGGCGAGTACGGTTCAGGTAATACCATGCCAGGGGGGAGAATACCAGCCCGATCAAGACAATGATGATTTGTTCGGCAGCGACATGCTCCAAAATGGGCAGGGTAAGTGTGGTAGGGGCTGGAACGCGCTGACCGACATAAGGTTGCCCGAGGATACTGGAGAGACCGGTTCCCAGAATGGTCAGAGCTAACCCGCTGACCACCTGGTCGGCTCGCAAAGTGATGGTGATAAAGGCATGTAAGAGCGCCATAAGACCGCCTAAAAGCATGCCGACCAGTATCCCCAAGAGGAGATCTCCGGTGCGGAACCAGGTGGCGAAACCACCCATGGCGCCCATTAACATCATGCCTTCAATACCCAGATTCATGACCCCCGAACGTTCGGCGAAAATCTCGCCTAGCGTGGCAAAAAGCAGGGGAGTTCCGCTCACCAGAGCGCCAAACAATATCGTGACACCAAGATCAAACAGGTTGCCAGAGGTCATGAAACGTCTCCGATCTCTCGAACCGGAACATCCTCAACAATTTTTTCGATATACACTCGATACCTGAACAGCATCTCTGTCCCCACAACCACGAAAAGGATCACACCCTGGAGCATCGATGAGATCCCTTGGGGTTGGATTAATTGCGTTCCCACGAGCAATCCCCCAAACAAAAAGGAGACGAAAATCGCTGCAATGGGGTTTAAGCGGGAAAGCCAGGCGATGATCACTCCCGTAAAGCCGTATCCCCGCTGAAACCGCCCGTTGAGCTCGCGCAACGCCGCGACCTCGTTCATTCCGGCCAACCCGGCAAGCGCCCCTGAAAGGGCCATTACCAGCAGGATATTGCGCTTTAAATTGATCCCGGCATATCGGGCGGCTTTGGGATTATTGCCAATCACTCGGATCTCATAACCCCAACGGCTGCGATATAGAATCCAGGCCAGGACGATCGCCGCGACAATTCCCAGAAGGATCCCTGGATTTGCCGTCAAACCCGAAAGGACGGGAATTTTATCGGCAAACTGGGTCAGCCGCGGCCAGGTTGCGGAAGGAGGGAATCTTCCAGTCGATTCGAAATCGCCGATACTCCAGGGGCCCACGACTACAAAAAATTCGAGCCATTTATAGGCGACATAATTCAACATTAAAGTTGTGATGATTTCATTGATATTAAACCAGGCCTTCAGGAAGCCCGGTATCGCACCATAGATGAGGCCCGCCAATATGCCAGCTGTCCCCATCATCCCCAACATAAGCACCGCGGGGGTCGTCTTGGGCAGGATAAATACAGCGATTGCGGTCGCTGCCCATGCTCCCATAAACATCTGCCCATCAGCGCCAATATTCCACTGCTTCATGCGGAAAGCTAGGATACATGCCAGGGAGGTCAATAGAATGGGTGAAGCTTTCACCAGCGTATCCGACAAAGGGCCAAAACACAGCAATCCTTTCGGACAATCGGTACCGGTGAACAAGGCAGTGAAGCCTGCGCGCCAGTCAGCAAAGGTGCCAAAGCCTTGTTTGAAGATTTCCTGGTAAGTCGCGATGGGATTGGTGACTCCCGCGGCTTTGAGGACAAAGCCACCTGCGATCAGGGCCAGGATTACCCCCAAAACGGAAGAAACCATACCAGTCCATCCTGGGTTATCCAACCGAGATTCAAAACGGACACGATAGGATGTTCCAGGCAAATTCATGCTTCCGCCTTCACTCCAGCCATCTGCAGGCCGATTTTCTGGATGTCGGCACCTTCGGTCGAGGTTTCACCAACAATTTTTCCTTCGTATATGATTGCAATCCGGTCACTCAAAGACAATAACTCATCCAGATCTTCCGATATGAGTAGAATAGCAGCGCCGGCATCTCGTTGGCTGATCAGCAACTTATGGACGCCTTCCGTCGCCCCAATGTCCAATCCCCGCGTAGGATGGACCGCGATCATAAGCTCAGGACGCTTTGATGTTTCCCGGGCAAGGATCACCTTTTGCAAATTACCACCGGAGAGCATCCGGACAGGGGTTTCGACCGTGGGCGTTGCAATTTGATACTCCTTCACCAGTTGGATGGCATTCTTGCGAACCGCAGCTTTATTAATTGAAAGACCAGTCGAAATAGGCGGCCGGGAAAAGGCTTTGAGGATCAAGTTTTCTGCGATACTGAGAGCCGGCACGCTGCCGACTTCCGAGCGATCCTCAGGGATATGCGCCACTTGCCAGCGAAGCTCTCGCCAGTGCGTCTTACCATCGATAACTGCATCACCTATCTTGATTTCGCCTGACTTAATCGTTCGCAGGCCGGTGAGGCATTCCGCCAGTTCGCGCTGACCATTTCCTGCCACTCCGGCAATACCCAATATTTCTCCGGCGCGAACCTCAAGAGACACTTCACGAACCGCGGGCAAGCCGCGATCATTATCTGCACATAAGCCATCGACATCCAGCACAATTTCGGCTGGTTGCGCAGGTTTTTTATCAATCTGGAATAACACTTCTCTTCCGACCATCAGCTTGGCAAGCTGAGCTTTGGTCGTCCCCTTTGCACTGACATTCGCCGCGCTTACTTTTCCGCGACGCAGCACGGTCACCCGATCGGCAATGGTGACAACCTCTTCCAGTTTGTGCGAGATAAATACGATCGTATGACCGCGTCCGGTCATATCTCGCAGTGTTTTAAACAGGGATTCAACTTCCTGGGGAGTTAAAACTGCCGTCGGCTCATCCATAATCAGGATTTTTGCGCCGCGGAATAGCATCTTCAGCACTTCAACACGTTGTTGTTCACCAACAGAAAGCTCCCAGATTTTCGCCTGAGGATCGATATTCAAACCGTATTGTTTGCCTAGCTCTGCCACCTGATCCTCAATCTTAGAGAGGTTCAGGAAAAAGCGAGGCTGATCCAGACCAAGGACCATGTTCTCCGCAACCGTATGAGAAGGAACCAGCATAAAATGCTGGTGCACCATCCCGATCCCGAGGGCAATTGCTTCCTGCGGAGAACGAATGACGACCCGTTTTCCCCCAATGAAAATGTCTCCAGCTTCCGGGCGATAGAGTCCAGCCAGTATATTCATTAGCGTGCTTTTTCCAGCACCATTTTCCCCCAACAGCGCATGAACCTCCCCTACCTGACATGAAAAATCAACGTGATCATTCGCAAGCACGCCAGGGAAGCGCTTTACAATGCCGCACATTTCAAAAGCATTTGATAATTCGGTCATTCACTTCTCCGGGAAAAATCGATGGCGTGTTGGCGCAGGGGATACCCCCTGCGCCAACGTCATTGTCATTTTCCGAGAAATATTTCCTGCTAAGGCATGGCAGGGATCGTGCCCTGGATGCCGTCTGCTAGCCAATGCATGCAAATCGTGCAGGCTGTTCGCCCACTGAGATTGCTAGATTTAATGGTAGCGTCATCAATCCCCTGGAGATCTTCATCGGTCAGCGACTGCCCATCGGGGACGACTACCTTGCCAGTATTATCCTTGATGGGCCCTTTGAAAACGTCCTTGCGGGTGAATTTGCCGGCCTGCATGTCAGCCAGCTTTGCTTTGACCTGATCAATCACCTCGGCAGGAACACCTGGTTGTGGTTTCTGGCCTTCCATGAAGCCATACAGACCAACAATTCCCGTATCGGCGTCCAGATAATCATTGCCCGGCTTCCAGGTGCCAGCGCGAATCTGCTTGACAATGTTGAGATAAACGGGGCCCCAATTCCAGTAGGGAGTACCCAGGCACTTTTCCGGCGCTGGCGTGCAGGAGTTGACGTAGTCATATGTGAAGGCCCATTTACCAGCGTTAGCGGCCGCTACTAAAGGCCCGGGAGTATCGGACCCAATCAGGACGATGTCCACCCCAGCATCGAGCAGGGATTGTGCAGCCTGCTTTTCCTTGTCCGGGTCATACCAGGTGTTGATCCAGCGGACTTCCATGGTGCACTCCGGGCAGGTGACTTTTGCGCCGATCATGAAGGCGTTGCCCAGGCGGATCACCTCGGGCAGAGGCCAGGGGGCGACATAACCCAACTTGGTATTTTTATCCGCCTTGGCGCGCGCACCGGCGATCATTCCAGCCAGGTACTTCATGTCCTCCATGGCGCCGAAGAGGTTGCCGTAGTTCTTGCCATTGCTGCGATAACCGGAAACATGCAGCCAGGAAACCTTAGGGAACTCCTCGGCCAGGGTATCCATAGTCGGGCCATATTCAAAGGTGGTGCCAATGATGAAATCGAATCCTTTGCGGGCAAGTGCGCGCATCACCGATTCAGCATCGGGGCCAGGGTTCACCAGTTCGACATACTGAACGTTGATGGTGTTATCCTGAGCCGCCATCCATTGGGCGCCTTCGGTATGAGCCTGAGACCAGCCGCCATCGGCGTGGAAGCCAACCAGGACTACAGCAACGTTGAACTTACCCTGGACAATGTCGGGAATTTGGAAAGTTGGCGAGGTGGGAGCCGCTGGAGGCTGGGTGGCTGCGGGGGCCGCAGGAGGTTGGGTGGCAGCGGGGGTCGCTGCCGGTGCGCAGGCCGTGAGTACCAGGACGGCCATAATGAGCAGAGACAGGCTGCGCCATATCAAGTTTGTTTTCATTTCGACTCCTCCAAGTTTGCAGTCATTTGCGAAAGGTTAAGAACGGCATTGGAAAATACAATCAAGGTTTCCGGTCTCGTTCACCTCCTCTCACTGGGCAAAAGCCCTCTGTAATCGACCAATCCCGAGATCTGCAAAGCACAAATCTTAGGGCAAAATGGGCTGTTACAGCTAGCAAACACGATGGACAGCGAGATAAAAGTATTGTACTCTATTCTGCGAGTGTTGCTCGTTTTAAAGTGCGAATTTTCCAGTTTCGGATCGGCCGTTCTGCAAGCTTCTAAGTCGAAGGGAGCAGCTTCCCGCGGAACTCATTTTCATTCCTTCCTACGGGAAGCTGCCTTTCAATACTTTATGGGACGATCCAGGTCCCCGTTTCACCTGCCAGTGCCCGCCCGATGTTCTCGGGGTTGGTGATCAGGGCCTGCTTGCCGCCTTTTTCGAGGTAATTCAAGATCGCCTGGATCTTGGGAAGCATACTGCCCTTGGCGAAATGGCCTTCGGCCATATACTGCCTGGCCTCGGCTACCGTCATGCGATCCAGCCATTTCTGATCGGGCTTATTGAAGTTGATCGCCACTTTCTCCACGGCCGTCGAGATGACGAACAGGTCCGCACCGATCAGAGAGGCCAGGACTGAGGAACCGAAATCTTTGTCGATGACCGCTTCCACGCCGACCAGATCCCCGTTTTCGTCCTCGATGACCGGGATGCCGCCGCCGCCAACCCCGATGACCACGAACCCGGCGTCGATCAGGCATTTAATGGCGTCTGCCTCGACAATTCGCTGCGGGATGGGGGAAGCCACTACCCGCCGCCAGCCGCGACCGGCATCTTCCACCACAACCCAGCCTTCCTTATCGTGCTGAGATTTCGCAGTCGCTTCGTCCATGAAGGACCCGATCGGCTTGGAGGGGTTCTGGAAAGCCTTGTCGTTGCGATCGACGATGGTCTGGGTCACGACCGCGGCCGATTTTTTGTCCATCCCGCGGGTCTTGAACTCGTTATCCAGCGCCCGGGCAAACATATATCCGATGGACCCCTGGCTGTCCGCGCCGCAATAGTCCAGCGGAACGTCGTGCAGCTCCTGGCGCGACAGCTCGGAGCGGCGCAGGATAAAACCCACCTGGGGGCCGTTGCCATGGGTCACGACGACGTCCCAACCCTGCTGGATCATATCGCAAATATGGCGCATCGATTCCGCCCCGGCCTCGTACTGGTCGGGGATCGTCTTGTGGGCCTCATCCTTGATCAGGGAATTGCCGCCAACCGCGACTACTGCAACACCTTTTTTCGCCATATGAACAAATCTCCTTTTATCCCATGGTTAAGGCCATCACCGCTTTTTGAGCGTGCAGGCGGTTTTCGGCTTCGTCGTACACGACTGAGTTTGGCCCGTCCATCACTTCGTCAGTCACTTCGATGTTGCGGTCCGCGGGCAGTGGGTGCATGTAGATCGCATCGGGCTTGGCCAGCAACATCTTGCGCTCGTCGGTGATCCAGTGCTCGTACTTCTTGATGATCCTGGCCCCTTCTTCCTGGTCGGGAGTGTGGACCATCGCCCCCCAGGACTTGGCGTAGATGATATCGGCGTCCTTGAAGGCGGCTTCCATATCGTCCACCACCTCGAAGCCAACCCCATATTTGCGCGCCTGCTCCTTGGCCTGGTCCATGATCTCAGGCATCAGGCGGAACTCCGGTGGGTGAGCCAGGACCACGTCCATACCAAAGCGCGGCATCTGCAGCACCAGCGACTGCGGCACGGACATTGGCTTCTGGTAAGAAGCAGCGTATGCCCAGGAAACGACCATTTTTTTGCGGCGCAGGTCGCGGCCTTTCTTCTCGATGATGGTCATCAGATCGGCCAGGCACTGGAAGGGATGGTAGATATCGCATTGCATATTGAGCACCGGCACGCGCGAAGCCTTCGCGACGGCGTTCAGGTAGCCGTTGCCCACGCCCCAATCGACGTGGCGGATGGCAATCCCATCGAAATAGCGGCCGAAAATCTCGCCGATCTCTTTGGGGGTATCCCCGTGGGAGATTTGCGTGGTGCGCGATTCGATGAATGCGCCGTGCCCGCCCAGTTGGGCGATGCCCGCTTCGAAGGAGCCGCGGGTGCGGGTGCTGCTGAAAAAGAACAGCATGGCCAGGACTTTGTCGCGCAGGTAGTCGTGCGGCTCGTTCAAAGCCCGCTTGCGCTTCAGATCGAAAGCCACATCCAGAACGGTCTCGACTTCCTCTTTGCTGAAGTCCAGATCGCCGATCAGGTCACGTCCATGTAGGAATGTTTGCATCTTTCACCTCCGTTGCTCTTACTCCATCGCTCCCAGGACCAGGGCGAGGAGCGCCATGCGCATCACGACGCCGTAATAAGCCTCCTGCCAGTAGCGCGACCAGCGGGTGATGTCCACATCGGTGGGGATTTCATCCATGCGCGGGAGAGAGTGCAGCAGGATGGCATCCGACTTGGCCTTTGTGCTCAACAGCTCGCGGGTAATCTTGTAATTGGAAGGGGTCAGCCCATGCTCGCCAGCTTCCTGGCGAGACTTGGTGTAATCAGGCTGGACGACCGGCTCGACCAGGATGACGTCCGCGTCGGCAATAGCCTGCTCCACGTGCTCGGCTTCCTTGTAATTCAGGCTGTAATTGGCGAGCTCTCTCTTGAATTCGTCGGTCAGGTTCATGTCCGGGGGCGCAACGAAGGTGATCGGGCAGTCGAACTGGGTCAGAGCATAGGCGAGAGAGTGCATGGTGCGCATGCGCATATCGCCGACCGCCAGCCATTTCAACCCGTCGATGTGGCCGCGCTCGGTCAGCACGGTGTACAGGTCAGTCAGGATCTGGGTGGGGTGCTCACCCCAGCCGTCGCCGCCGTTGATGATCGGCACGGAGGCCCATTTGGCCGCTTCGGCAGGAGCGCCCTGCTGGAAGTGCCGCATCACGATCACATCGCCGTAGAACTCAAGCATCTTGACCGTGTCTTTGATCGATTCCTGGTAGAAGTCACCGGCGCGGGTCATCTTGGCATCCGAGAAACCGGTGACATGTCCGCCCAGGCGGTGCATGGCCGATTCATGGGCGAGGCGAGTGCGGGTTGAAGGCTGGTAAAAAGCGGTGACCAACGTCTTCTCAGCTAATAAATTACTGTTACGGCGACTGCGAGCAATTGGCTCGAGCTTATCAGCAACCTGAAAAACCTGGAAAAATTCCTGGCGCTCGAAATCTTTGAGCGAAAGAATGTCACGACCGGCAAAGCTACGCATGTTAAAAACCTCCTTGGATATGGTTTTGGATTTTGATCAGGTTTGGTACTGGGCATCAAGGCATATACCTGGCGAACTGGCTCAATATCGGGACCTCTACGACCTCCTCTCCTGCTCTGGCGCTGCCCAGCTTGGGGTGTGAAGTGGACCGACGCTGCGAACGACATGAAAACGGAAATATCCAGGCAGGAAATAACTGTAAGAATGGTCGATTACTTTTCCATTGGATGCGTAGAGGGATGCGATGAACATCAATAGCACATCTCCTCGCTGGATTTCCAGCGCGCGCGCGACTTCAGTCGAAGCGGCGACGGCTCGAATCTCCGTATAGGACTGGCTCAACGGCGGATTGCCGCGTTTGAGCAGCAGATCCAGCACGGAGCCGGTGAACCCGGATTTCAAATCGGAAGGCATCAGGATGTCTTCTGGGAGGATATCCACCAGAAAGGCCACGGGGCGGTTCTCGGCCTGGATCACGCGCGAGACCTGGATCAGACGGGCACCCGGCTCAATTTCAAGCGCTTTTGCTTCCAGCTCATCGGCGTCGATTTCTTTCACCAGGAGATCGCCTAAAGAAACTTCGAGTCCGATCCGCTCAGCCAGGGTCTCGATACTTTCCAGGACTTCCAGGCCGCTCTCGATGACTTGCGTCGGGTTTACAACAAAGGTCCCGACCCCCTGCTTGCGGCGAATCAACCCCTGGCCTTCAAACGTGCGCATGGCCTCACGCAGGGTAGCCCGGGATACACCCAGTTTTCTCGCCAGCTCGGGTTCGGAGGGCAGGCGCTCTCCAGGAGGTGTCTTTGCGATGAGTACAGCCAGACCGGACTGCAATCGTTGGAAGGGATGTGAAGCTTCAGGCATAGAACCTTCTTTCGCTGAAAGGATAGACCTACTCAATGACTGGAATGAATCGGAACTGCGTGACATCCACCAATCCCCGATCAGAGATGCGCAGCGCAGGGATTACCACGAGCGCTAACAGGCTCAATTGCATGTTCGGGTTATTCAAGGTACAGCCGCATTCTCGGAAACCACTCAAGACACTGGCAGCCTGGCGAGCAACGTCTTCAGCCCGATCGGTTGACATCAGACCACCGATCTGTAGCTTAACCAGGCCAGTCACGTGACCATTTCGCACTACCACCTGTCCGCCTCCGACTCGGGCCAGCTCATTGACTGCTGCGGCCATATTGGCTTCGTCCGTCCCGACGACGATCAGGTGATGGCTGTCGTGAGCCACAGTGGTTGCAACGGCGCAGGAGCTGGTCAGGCCAAATCCGTGCACCAGGCCGATCTGGATCTGACCGGTGCCCTTGTGGCGCTCCACCAGCGCCACCTTGAGGATATCCCGGTCCCGGTCGGGCTTGATCAATCCATGGTCGACCGGCATTTCCAGCCTGAGGTGCTGAGTCGGAGCCTGGTTTTCGATCACTCCGATCACGTTGGCGATCACCCTGGGCGCATCGATGGGAGAGGTCAGGCGGAAATCGTCCGTGGTGACTGGCCGGGCCAGATGGACGGAATTCTTCGCCCATTCTGGATACGGATAAGCCACGCGATCAACGCTGAGGACGCCGTTTTCGGCGACGATCCTGCCTTTGGCCATGACCACGTCGATGGTCAGCATGGCCAGGTGGCTGACCAGGAGGATATCTGCCCAGCGCCCTGGAGCGATCTGGCCCTGATCACGGCTGACCCCAAAATATTCGGCTGTGTTGATCGTCGCCATCTGGATGGCGATCATGGGAGAGAGCCCCTGGGAGATCGCATGGCGCACTACCCGGTCCATGTGTCCATCGTCAACCAGGGTTTCTGAATGGGAATCATCTGTACAGAGCACAAAATTACGCGAGGAGAGGCCCTTTTCGGTGATCGCGCGGACTTGCTCAACCACGTCGTGCCAGGCTGACCCGAAGCGCATCATCACCCGCATTCCCTGGCGAGCCCGGGCGACTGCGTCATCCATGCGAGTCCCTTCGTGGTCGTCCTGAGCCCCGCCCGCAACATAGCCGTGGAACGGCAGCCCCAGATCGGAAGAGGCATAGTGTCCGCCGATCACCTTTCCCGCGTCGCGGGTGATCGCCATTTCGGCGTGTATGCCAGGATCCCCATTGTATATCCCGGGAAAATTCATCACCTCGCCCAGGCCGATGATCCCCGGCCAGGTCATCGCTTCGGCCACCTCTCTTGGCCCCAGCGTGAAACCAGGGGTCTCCATACCCGGAGCTGAGGGGACACACGAGGGCATCTGCACCCAGACGTGAATCGGCTGAAGCGCAGCTTCATCCACCATCAGGCGCACGCCCTTCAGCCCGAAAACGTTGGCGATCTCGTGCGGATCGATAAACATCCCCGTGGTCCCATGGGGAATCACCGCCCGGACGAACTCGGTGACCGTGAGCATCCCCGATTCGACGTGCATGTGCGCATCCAGCAGGCCAGGGACCAGGTAGCGCTCGCAGGCATCGATCACCTGGGTACCTTCACCGATCGTGTGCGAGGCGTCTGGGCCGACGTAAGCAATCCGCCCATCCTTGATGGCGATATCGGTGTTGGGAATGATTTCGGCGGTTTGCACGCAGACCCACTGCCCGTCGCGGATCACTGTATCCGCAGGGATCCGTCCCATAGCGCAGTCGACCAGGATCGTGCTGGTTGGCTTTTGACCTTGCTTGGGCGTCATCGCAAACTCCTCTTCTTTACCGACCATACCGGGTTAACTCAATAAGCGGCGTGCGGCGGCGTTGTGTTTTTCGATCAGGCGGGGTAAGTCTAGCGTGCGGATTTGCCCCTCTTCTACGATCATCCGCCCATGGACGATGGTGTAATCTACGTTGACGGGTGCGCAGAACACGACCGCCGCGACAGGATCGTGCAGTGCGCCAGCATACTCGAGGCGGTTCAAGTGGATCGCGAAAAAGTCGGCGCACTTACCCGGCTCGAGCGAGCCAAGATCCCGTCGTCCCAGGACCGCTGCGCCTCCCAAAGTGGCCAGCTCTAATGCCTGGCGAGCCGTCAGGAGCGGCAATGTGCTCTTTCCGGAAAGTGAAGCTCCCTCGATCCCTGCCCGCAAACGGGCCAGGAGCATCGCCTGGCGAACTTCCGACAAAAAATGGGAGCTATCGTTGCTGGCGGAGCCATCCACGCCCAGGCCGACTTTCACGCCGTTCTGGCGGTATTCGTGGAGCGGGGCTATCCCGGAAGCCAGGCGCATATTGGAGGTCGGGCAGTGAGCCACTCCGCAGCCGGTGCGCGCATAAACGCCGATCTCTTCCGGGTTAACGTATACCGAATGGGCAAACCAAACGTCCGGCCCTACCCAATCAACCGACTGCATGTAGGAAACCGGACGGTGGCCAAATTTTTCGAGGCAAAATACCTCTTCGTCCTGGGTCTCGGCCAGATGAGTGTGGAGTGCCACGCCATAATGGCGCGCCATTCGTGCGCTTTCTCGCATCAGGTCGGTGGTCACGCTGAAAGGTGAACACGGCGCGAGCACAATGCGCAACATGGAGCCTGGCTTCGGATCGTCGTAGGCTTCGACCACGCGCTGGCAGTCGCGCAGGATCACGTCCTCCGGGTCGACGACGCTGTCCGGGGGTAGCCCGCCCTGGCTTTCGCCTAGGCTCATCGATCCCCGCGAGGCATGCAGACGCAGGCCAACCTGCCGCGCTCCCTCGATCTCGTCATCCAGGCGCGAGCCATTCGGGAAGAGATAAAGGTGATCAGAAGCCGTGGTACAGCCCGAAAGGGCCAGCTCCGCCAGAGCGGTCTGGGTGGAAAGAAAAATATCCTCGCCGTTCATCCGGGCCCAGATCGGGTAGAGCGTCTTCAACCAGTGGAAAAGGTTTGCATCTTGGGCTGCGGGTACTGCTCGGGTCAGGGTCTGGTAAAAATGATGGTGGGTGTTGACCAGGCCCGGTAAAACGATGTGATCACGCAGGTCGAGCGTGGCGTCAGCGGTTTGGGGTAGCTGCTCGCTGGAACCCACCTGTTCGATCAGGCCATCGCGAACGAAGATCGCGCCATTTGAGATTTCCCGGCGCTGCGCGTCCATGGTTACCAGCAGGGAAATGTTCCGGATGAGGAGTGTCGACATAAAAGATGTTCTGAGAGAAAGGACCGGTTTTTGATTCTCGGGACAAATTCGCTGACTACCATAGTATATTGTCTAACAAATCATTTGTCAATTGTCTGACAAAGGATTCCTGTCATGGTTTTTCTGGATCCGATCTGGATCTCAGTCGACCGGCCCTTTTCCGGTATAATGGGTTCGAAAGTGCCAGAATTATTGCACTTTTTTATACTTGTCTGTACCGCAGTTACCTGTTAGCTGCGACTTGTTGGGGGAGTTCGCCATTTTCCTTGCTAATTGCAGCAATAAGCATCATTCAGACTGGGAGGTCATGATCTATGAGCAATATATGTGTGGTTGGAACCGGGTATGTTGGCCTGGTCACCGGAGCGTGTTTTGCGGATCTTGGAAACCAGGTCGCCTGCCTGGACGTAGATGAGAGCCGCATCGAGAACCTCAGGCAAGGGGTGATGCCGATCTACGAACCGGGATTGGAACAGCTCGTTCTGCAGAACGTGCGCGCGGGCCGGCTCACCTTTACAGGCGATTACTCGGAGGCCTTGAAGGACGCTGAATTTGCCTTTATCGCGGTTGGCACGCCCTCCGGCGTGGATGGCGAGGCCGATCTGCAGTACGTCCGCCAGGCAGCAGAATCCATCGCGGATGTTGTCGACCACCCCATCGTCGTGATCAACAAATCTACCGTGCCGGTAGGGACCGGCGATTGGGTCGCCGAAATCATCTCCAAGCGGCGGTTGGGAAAGCCTTTAGATTTTTATGTGGTCTCCAACCCGGAGTTCCTCCGCGAAGGCTCGGCCATCAACGATTTCATGGATCCGGACCGGGTCATTCTCGGCTCGATGCACAAAGATGCCGCAAATAAGGTTGCCCAAATTTATCTGAGCCTGCGCTGCCCGATCCTGATCACCGATCTGCGGACGGCCGAGATGATCAAGTACGCTTCGAATGCTTTCCTGGCGACGCGGATTTCCTTCATCAACGAAATCGCGAACATGTGCGAAGAGCTGGGCGCCGACGTTCGCGAGGTGTCGGTTGGCATGGGCCTTGACAAGCGCATCGGGCATTCCTTCCTGGACGCCGGCCTGGGCTGGGGCGGAAGCTGCTTTCCCAAGGACGTCAAGGCGTTGGCCCACATGGCCGTCCTGCACGGCACCCAGCCGCAGCTTCTCCAGGCGGTGATGGAGATCAACCGCAACCAGCGCCGTCGCGCGGTGATGCGCCTGCGCCGCGCCCTGGGCAGTCTCAACGATAAGGTCATCGGCGTGCTGGGCCTCTCTTTCAAACCCAACACCGATGACATCCGCGACGCTCCGGCCCTGGAGATCATTCACCTGCTGCAGAACGAGGGCGCCCACATCTGCGCCTATGACCCCCAGGCCATGGAGGCCGCCTCACGGATGCTCAAAGGGATCAAGCTCTGCGAAAGCCCCTATGAGGTCGCCGAGGGATCGGACGCACTCGTCCTGGCGACGGAATGGAATGAGTTCAAAGCCCTGGACTTCAACCGCATCCGTGAAGTAATGCACACCCCCGTGATCCTGGACGGGCGCAACCTGTGGGACCCCGAACGCCTGCGCGCTTTGGGGTTCACCTATTTTGGCATCGGGCGGGCAGCGATTAACGGAAAGAAGTAGATAAGGCGAGAACCGGGAACCAAAATGTAGCCTGCCGACCTGGTCCTTGGTTGGGCCTTCGTCCCTAGTTGGTACAGTGTTTATCCTTTATTCTTCTCCGAGAATGACTTGTATTGTATGCACCTTCCCATCCGCAAAAGACGGGATGACATTGCCCGAGACGGGTTGGCCGTTTGCGATCAGTTCCACCACCCCCTTGGAGACGTGGTTGGGATTTCTCACTTCGATCTCGTAGGTCGCGCCGCGGAAAGCCCGGCGGACGGAGAACCCGTCCCATGCCTTGGGAATACACGGATCGACGATCAAGCCTTCATATGCCGGGCGCACCCCCAGGATGTACTGCGTGCCGGCCTGATAGGTCCAGGAGGCGGTGCCGGAAAGCCAGCTATTGCGCGCCAGGCCGAACTGGGGATGCTCGTCGCCGAGGATATTCTGGGGATAGACGTACGGCTCGCACTGGTAGCGCTCGATCTCCTCGTTGCACACGGCGGGGTTGATCTGGCAGTAGTACTGATAGGCGCGGTCTCCGTTGCCCAGGCAGGTCTCGGCGATCATTGCCCACGGATTGGTGTGCAGAAAGATACCCCCGTTTTCTTTGGCCCCCGGCGGATAGGTGGAAACACCGCCGACCTTGGGATCGAACCCATTGAACCCGGGCGCGCTCAGCTTGATCCCACGGGACGTGTTCAAGCGCGCATACACTGAATCCATCGCCTGGCGCGCGCGCTCCGCGGTAGCGAAGCCCGAGAGCACCGCCCAGGATTGGGCGTTGATGTAGATTTGACCGTGAGCGTTCGTCCGCGAGCCCAGCGGCGCGCCGTCGTAATCGAAATAGCGCACGTACCAATCCCCATCCCAGGCGCAGGCATTGACTCGCTTCTTGAGCGCAGCATAATCGTCCGCATACCGCTTGCGGTCGGTCTCGTCCCCAAGCATTCTCGAAAGCTCGCCCATCTCGACCAGCGCCCGGCCGAAGAGATCCGCAGTGAACAGGCTTTCGGCCCCTTTGGGCAGGTTGACCGTGTCGTTCCAGTCGGCAAACCCCAGCAGCGGCAGACCGTGGCTGCCCGCGTCGCCGTGGGTAAACTCGATCGCCCGGCGGAGATGCTCCAGCACACTGCATGATTCGAAGGGCCGTTCCTGGCAGTCTTTCTCATAAAAGGGGATCTCCTCGTCGAGGAAAGCAAAGTCTCCCGTCTCCTTCAGGTAAGCCGTCACAGCCAGGATGCCCCACAGGTGGTCGTCGCTGTAATAATGCGGGCGATCTTCCCGTTCGAGCGAATCCCCCTCGCTGGCGACCATGGTCAGCGGGTTGAACTGGTGCATGGCGCTCCCATCTCGTTTCTGGACCTGAAGCAGTTTCTTGAGCAGTTCCTTCCCCTCCGCTGGCGCGCTGGCCAGAACCGCCATCACGTCCTGAGAGCTGTCGCGAAAGCCGATCCCCCGCGCGCCGTAGCCCAACTGGTAATATGACAGGTAGCGCGACCAGTTTTTGGTGGTGTAGCACTGCCGCGGATTGTGGATGTTCAGCATCCGGTCCATGTTCGCGTCCGGTGTGTGGACCTGAATCTTTTCCAGGTATGCGTCCCAGAACAGCTTCAGATCCGCCAGCGACCGGTCCACCTCGCCTTCCTGGATGAATTTTTCGATCGTGGGCAGCGCGGATGCCGGGGTTGGCGATTGGCCCAGCAGGGTGACGAACTGCCGAGACTCGTTGGCTCCAAGGTCGCCGAAAGGGATGAGCAGGGCAGCGATGTTGTCTCCGCGCAGGGCTTCATGGTTTCCCAGGGCCGGGTTGAACAGGCTGAGCGGGCGCGCCCAGGTGCCGTATTCGTTGTCGCCGAGAAAATAAGCCCGGTCGGTCTCAAAGGAGGAAGCCGGCAGGCTGGCGGTGAAGTAGTTGATGCGGATGTCGCGCAGCATGAATGGGTACTGGATCAGCGCCATCCGCCTTTCATCCAGATCCACCTTTTTGGAAGTCATCGTCTGGGGAACCCAATCGGCGTTGGTGAGCTGTTTGAGCGCATCGGGATGGGTATATTCGACCACCGGAACCGCGTCCAGGCTCACTGGTTGCCTTCTCCGGTTGGTCACGCGGATATCACGGACCTCGCAGTCCGCCCCAGCCGGGACGAAGATCGTCGCCTCGACCTGGATGCCGCAGCATTCAGAGATCATCCGGGTATAGCCCAGGCCAACCCGGCACTCGTAGCAGTCCAATCGGTCCAGGGTAGGGACAAAAAACGGGGAGAAAACCTTATATCCACCCGCCCCGTCGTGTACACGGAGATAAAGCGTCTCCCCTTTAAAATCGGAGGCAGGAGTTTGCGTGAGGTATTTCGTGATCCGGTTTAACGCAGGGTCATTTTTGCAGAGGAGAGCTCCACCCGTCTGATCGACGAATCCACCAAAAGAAAGGGTGCCGATGTAGTTGATCCACTTCACCGGCGTTCGGGGATTGGTGATTACGTATTCGCGGCCGGCGTCATCAAAGTAGCCGTATTGCATAGCTAATAAAGCTCTACGCGAACCATTACTGTCTTCACGCCGCTCTCTGGAAGGGGCAAAACCGTCTCCGGGGTCGGCTTCCCGTCCATCCACAGACGCACCTCGTTGCCGGGCCCTTTTCGCTCGACCTCGATCCGGTACTCCACGCCGCGGAAGGAGCGAAGGGCCTGGAATCCGGACCAATCCGTGGGGATCACCGGCTCTACCTGCAGGCCGTCCAAAGTGGGGCGGATGCCCAGGATCCATTGGGTGACGGCAGCGTAGTTCCAGGCGGCGGTTCCAGTCAGCCAGGAGTTCTTGGCCTCACCGTGGGTTGGGGCGTCTTTTCCAGCGATCATCTGCGCGTACACGTACGGCTCGCAGCGGTGGATCTCGCTGATCTCTTCTCGTGCCGAGGGATTGATGCGCAGGTAATAATCCATGGCCCGGTCTCCCCTCCCGGCGCGCGCCTCGGCGATCATGATCCATGGGTTGGAATGGCAGAAGATCCCCGCATTTTCTTTATACCCTGGCGGATAGGAGGAGATCTCGCCCAGTGAATAATCGTACTGCGAGTAGGCTGGCTGCAGGAGGACGATCCCGTGCGGGGTCGCCAGCCGCGCAGCGACTGAATCCAGGGCACGAGAAGCCTGATCGCTTTCCAGGCCCAGCCCGGCCATCACGCACATTCCCTGCGGCTCGATAAAAATCTGTCCTTCCGCGCACTCGCTCGAGCCAATTTTCTTGCCGAAATGGTTGTAAGCGCGCAGGAACCATTCGCCGTCCCAGCCATGTGCGTAGACGGTCGCTTCCATTTGATCCGCGGCCAGGCGGTATTGATCGGCTTCTGGATGGTTTCCCAGGTGTTGGGCCAGGTCTGCCATTTCACGCGCAGCCAGAACGAACAGGCCGGCGATAAATACCGATTCAGCCACTTTTCCATCCTGATTGGTGGTTGTCTGGAAGGACTCGCCAGGGGTCAGTGAAAAACAGTTCAGGTTAAGACAGTCATTCCAATCCGCGCGGCCGATCAAAGGTAGTTGATGCGGCCCGAGGCGGTCCAGGGTGTAGCGGATCGAACGCTGGAGATGTTCATGAAGAGGCTGTTCGGTGCCCGGGCAGGATTCGTATGGGACTTTTTCGTCCAGGATGCTCCAATCCGCGGTCTCTTTGAGGTAAGCCAGGCAACCGATCACCAGCCAGAGGGGGTCGTCGTTAAAATCACTGCCGATATCATTATTGCCCCGCCTGGTCAGGGTCTGGTACTGGTGGAAGGCGCCCCCTGTCTCCAGTTGGGTGGAGGCCAGGTCGAGCAGCCGCTGCCGCGCGCGCTCGGGTACCATGTGGACAAAGCCGAGCAGGTCCTGATTTGAGTCGCGGAAGCCCATTCCCCGGCCGATGCCCGATTCGAACAATGACGCGGACCGCGATAAATTAAAGGTTATCATGCACTGATATGCATTCCAAATATTGACCATGCGGTTCGTGTGGCTGTCGGGAGTATTCACCTGGAACCGGCGGAGCAGGCGGTCCCATTCTGCCTGCAGGGCCGCAAATGCCACTTCCACTTCCCCCGCCTGCAGATAGCGCTGGATGATTGGCAGCACGCCCTGCTTGTTAATGATCCCCGTACCCGGCGCGGTAAATTTGACATCCGCCTGATTTTCGTAATATCCGAGGATAAACTGGATCGTCCGGGTCTCACCGGGCTGGAGGTGGATCCGGATGTGGTGCGACCCGATCGGCGCCCACCCATGTGCGACTGAGTTTCGCGAGCGGCCTTCCGTGACGGTTTGCGGCTCGTGCCAGCCGCGATAGGCGCCGAGAAAATCCTCGCGCTGGGTGTCAAAACCGGCCAGCGGTTCCGAGCAGGCAAAATAAGCGAAATGATTGCGCCGCTCACGGTATTCCGTCTTATGGTAAATAACCCCACTTTCGATTTCCACCTCACCGGTATTGAAATTGCGCTGGTAATTCGAGGCATCATCCAGCGCGTCCCACAGGCAAAACTCAACCAAAGAAAAAACGGACAGGTCAGCGGTCTGGGAACGGGAGTTAGTGAGCCGCATCTGCCAGATTTCCAAAGTCTCGTCGAGAGGGACGAAATAGCGCGTTTCAGCCTGGATCCCGCGATAGGTGGAAGAGATGATCGTATAGCCCATCCCATGCCGGCAGGAATAATCTTCGAGGGGTTTCCGCACCGGCTGCCAGGATGGGCTCCAGAAATCACCGTCTCCGTCGTCACGAAGATAGAGATACCGTCCGCCATTATCGAAGGGAACGTTATTATAGCGGTAGCGGGTCAGCCGGCGCAGGCGGGCATCGCGAAAAAAGGAGTAGCCTCCTGCCGTATTCGAGATAATTCCAAAATAGTCTTGCGATCCAAGATAATTGATCCAGGGCAGTGGGGTATCGGGCCGGGTGATTATATATTCTCGGCGTTGGTCATCAAAATGTCCGAAGCGCATAATAGTTTCCTTTTTTAGATTTTCCGGGTCGAAGAGCGAATCACTAACTCTGTGGCCAGGAGAATATGACCGGGTTGGAGGTCTTTTTGCTCGATCATATCGATCAGCGTCTCTGCCGCGACAGCGCCTTGCCGGGGAATAGGCTGCCGCATGGTGGTCAGCGGCGGATCGGAGGTAGCCGCAAACTGGATATCGTCAAAACCGACCAGGCCAACATCATCCGGGACGCATAATCCTCTTTCCCGCAGAGCGCGTAGCGCTCCCATGGCCATCATATCGCTGGCGGCGAAGACTGCGTCGATTTTTTCACCGGATTCCAAAATGTGCCTCATGCAGGCGTACCCGGACGCTTCGGTAAAGCTGCCTTCAGCAATCAGGTTTTGGTTGATCGCCATGCCCCGCTCCCGATAGGCCTGCAGAAATCCTTCGAGGCGGTCTGAACCGGCGATCATGTTTTTGGGACCGGTAATGGTGGCAATCTGCTGGTATCCGGATTGGAAGAGAAATGCCATCACCTCGCGGGCGCTGTTGAAATTATCGACATCGACGTAAGGAAGATCGGGTTTGGTTGGATGGCGCCCGACGAGGATAAAGGGGAATTCGGAAGCGCTGAGGGCGTCGATGATCGGGTCATCGGTCATCGAGGATGCTACGATCACACCATCGATGAGCCCGCTGTGCATGATCTGCCCTACGGTCCGGCGTTCGTACTCGGGCTCAGCCAGCCAGAGCATGACCGAGTGGTCTCTGGCATTGCACGCCGCAGAAACGCCCTGGATAAGAAGAGGAAAATATGGATCGGTAAAGATGGCCTGGACGCCCATCGGGATGACGATCCCCAGAACCTTCGTCCTGCCGGCAGCCAATCCCCGCGCAGCCAGGTTGGGCTGAAAGTTATACTGGCGGATGATCTCTTCTACCCGGTACCGGGTCTCAGTTTTCACGTTTGGATCGTTGTTGATCACGCGCGAGACTGTAGAGCGGGAAACCCCGCTCAATTTCGCAATCTTTTCAAGTGTCAGGGGCATAGGCCTCCTTGGGAGCGCTCCCACTTCCTTCTATTTAAAATGCCGTATGTTTACGGCATTTCTTGATCACCTTCAGGTGAGAACCCGAAATTTCTCCTGCTACAAAAATTATAAGCCTTCTCCCTTACCTGTCAAGAAGGAGTTCATCTCACGCCATCACATGCAGCTCCTTTACCTTGCGGAAATGGAACCCATAGATCGACATGGTGATCGCCAGGGGAAACTTGTGCGGGTAGCGGAAGAGCGTGTGAAAGAACAGGCGCCAGTAATAACGCCTTTCGTGGCCGATGATTCCTAGGTACCAGATCGAGCGGAAAAAGGCCAGGATTTCCTGAGCCTCGATGTGGACGCTGATCTTGACCGGCTGGTATTCGTCCAGAAAGTTCTTAACCCGGGCGTAGAACAGCTTCGGCGAGTAGATCTGCTCCAGGATGTGCAGGTAGCCCTCTTTAAGCTCTCCGGCGTCCATTTTTGGGATGATATTGGTCGTCCCGTCAGCATTATCGCCGGACATCTCCTCCACGAGGCGACCTTCGCTCTGCATGCGCTGGTAGAGTCGGGTGCCGTAGGGAGCCTGTAGCAGTCCTACCATGGCAGTGACGATCCCGCTGTTCTGGATAAACTCGATCTGGCGCTGGAAAATCGCCCGGGTGTCGTTGTCGAAACCGACGATGAAACCACCCATCACCTGGATCCCATTGCGCTGCAGGCGCTTGACGCTCTCCACCAGGTCGCGGTTTTTATTCTGCGTCTTGTGGCATTCAGTCAGGCTTTCTTCGGCGACCGTCTCGATGCCCACGAACACCGATACAAACCCGGCGGCGACCATCATCTGCATCAGCTCGGAATCGTCGGCCAGGTTGATCGAAGCCTCGGTGATAAAAAGGAACCCCATCTTATCCTTGCGCCATTCGATCAGCGCCGGCAGGATCTCTTCCTTGAGCTGCCGCTTGTTGCCGATAAAGTTATCGTCGACGAAAAAGACGTTCCGCCGCCAGCCCAACTGGTAGAGCAGGTCCAGCTCGGCCAGGATCTGCTCTTTGGTCTTCGTGCGTGGAAAGTGCCCGAACATCGCCGTGATGTTGCAGAAATCGCAATTAAACGGGCATCCCCGCGAGAACTGGATGCTCATCGAATCGTAATACTCCCGTTTGACCAGGTCCCACCGGGGGACGGGCGTTTTGCGGATATCCGGAAATTCGCTCGATGTGTAGACTGGTTTAGGACAGCCTCGTTCGAGATCCGCCAGAAAAAACGGCAGGGTAACCTCCGCCTCGTTTAACACGAAATAATCCACACCCTCGAAGCGCTCGTATTCCCCGGTGAATAGCGGCCCGCCGGCGATGATCTTAACCCCGCTCGCCCGGCAGCGGGCGATCACCTCCTTGGCCGATTCGCGCTGGACGACCATCGCGCTGACCATCACATAATCGGCCCAGTCCAGGTCCTTCTGGCGCAGCGCTTCGATGTTCATATCCACCAGGCGAATCTGCCATTCCTTGGGCAGCATCGCCGCCACGGTCACTAACCCCAACGGTGGAGAGGAAGCGCGTTTGCGGACGAAGCCCAGTGCGTGCTTAAAACTCCAAAAGGTGTCCGGAAACTCGGGGTAGACCATCAGGATTTTCATGCCAGGATTGCCTCTTCAGTCAGGATGATCGCTTTTAAGATTTTCACCTGAAATCGTTTTGAGTTTAATCGCGGACCAGGGTGAGGTCTATGGACCTGAGTCACTCAGCCAGGCACAATTTCAGGAATGACGGTCACAGAAAAAAGTGTGACCAGGTTGAACTTCGATCTAATTTAGCCTGATGCTATAATAAATTTTGGATGGCGCAAAAATCCCCGGTCGAGAATTCGACCATCAGAACGGGTAGTAACGCGGACCTGGCGTTTGCTGTCGTGGTCTTGGCCTCTTACTTTGCCATGTTCAGCTCGCTGCAGAACGCCCAAATCGTCGATATTTTTTTGATGATGTTGCTGGGGATCGCCTATATCGCCATCGGGATTTATGGTTATAATACCTGCGCGCGCAGCGAGTCTCTACCGGTGCGGCTGGTCTATTTTGCCATTCAAATCCCCCTCGGCGGGCTGATTGTTTACCTGGGCAAAGGCGCGGGCTTCAATGCGCTTTTGCTATTGCCCCTCGCCGGTCATGCAGTGATCCTGCTCCCGCGGCGAATTTCGTACGGGGTCAACCTGCTGATCTTGCTGGCCTATATCTTCACAGTTCACTTATTCGTCAACTCCTGGGAGAGCGTCTGGGCTGGCCTGCCCACCTTCATGGCCGGCCAGATTTTCATCATGGTGTTTACTCAAATGACGGTCAGCGAAGAAAAAGCCCGCAACCAGGTCGAGCGGCTGGTCGACCAGTTGGCTGCGGCCAACCAGCGCCTGCGCGAATACAGTATCCAGGCCGAGGAACTGGCCATTACCCAGGAACGCAACCGCCTCGCCCGCGAGATTCACGATGGACTCGGCCATTACCTGACCACTATTTACATGCAGATTCAGGCAGCGCGGGCGATCCTGCCCAGCAATCCTCAGCGCGCCATGGAAGCGCTGGGGATCGCCCAAAACCAGACCCAGGAGGCCCTGGCAGACGTGCGCCGTTCGGTGGCTGCGCTGCGTGCCCTGCCCGACGAAAACCTGCCGCTGCCTGAACGGATCGGGCGTATGGTCGCCGTGAGCAAAATCGACGGGTTTACGCCGGACATCCAGGTAGTAGGAGAGGAACGCGTCCTCCCGGCCGAAGTCCAACTGACCTTCTACCGGGCCGCCCAGGAAGGCTTGAATAATACCCGCAAACACTCCCAGGCCAGCCAGGTCTGGCTTGTGCTGGATTACAGCAGCCCGAATTGTGTCCACATGACCATTCGCGACGATGGGATTGGCGCTGAAGAGACTGACGGAGGGTTCGGTTTGTTGGGGCTGCAGGAACGGGTTCTCGTTTTGAATGGGCAGTTCCAGATCACGTCCGCCAGAGGACAGGGTTTCTGCCTGGAAATAACCATCCCGGGCTGAGCTTATCATGGCCAAAACAATATCACTTCAATCGGGGTACACATGCCGATCACTATCCTCATAGTCGATGACCAGGTTCTCTTCCGCGAAGGGCTGCGCACCCTGCTTTCCGTCCAGCCTGATTTTGATGTTGTGGGCGAGGCCTCGAATGGCGAAGAAGCTCTCCGGCTGGCTACCCAGCTCCGGCCGGAGGTCGTATTGATGGATTTGCGCATGCCCGTCCTGGACGGGGTCACCGCAACGCAGCGTCTGCGCGCCCTGCTGCCGGAGTGTAAAGTGCTCGTCCTGACCACGTTTGATGACGATGAAACCGTTTTCGATGGGCTTCGCGCTGGCGCAGTGGGCTACCTGCTCAAAGATGTTTCGTCTGAAAAGCTCTTCGAGGCAATTCGCGCCGCACAACGGGGCGAATATTTTATGCTTCCCTCGATCACGGCCAAGGTGATGGCCGAATTTTCGCGCCTCTCCCATATGCGGCCGGCCCAGGTGGAACCCCTGGTCGAAACCCTGTCCACTCGCGAGACGCAGATCCTGCGACTGGTCGCGACCGGCGCGAGCAATAAAGAGATCGCTGAAAACCTGGTCATCGCGGAAGGCACGGTGAAAAACCACCTGACCAGCATTCTGGGCAAATTAAACGTTCAGGACCGAATGCAGGCTGTCTTGAAGGCAAGAGAATTGGGAGTGATCTGATGACGCGAATGATTTTCCCCAATCGAGGAGAATCTATGGACTCTCAGGATCGAGACCAGGCGCTTCACCCGCCGGCTCGCAACTACCGTTTGATTGGTGGTACAGCTCTGATCATGATCGGTGTGGCGGTCCTCCTCGACGGCTATCTAAAAACGGGTTGGTTGGCGCTGGTGATCCTGCCCGCAACAGGTTTCTTCTTCCTGCTCAGCGGGATACGCTCGCGGACCATCGCTCTGATAATCCCGGGTGGAATAGTCAGTGGGCTGGGGATCGGGGCATTTTTCATCCTCAGCGCGCTGGTCAAGCCTTCCTGGCAGAATCGGATCGGCCTGTCATTGATGGCTTTTGCCCTGGGTTGGGTGGCGATCACCCTGGCGGCAGCCTATTCCGCGAACAAGGTGATCCTGTGGCCTCTGGTTCCGGGTGGGATCATCGGCTCGATCGGAGCCTGTTTTCTGTTTAGCCCGCTGCGCCTGGTTGACTTTTGCCTGTACGTGGGCACCTGTCTCGGGCTGGTCTTTCTGTTGTGGGGATTGCACGACCACCTGTTTGGTCTCATCATCCCGGGCAGTTTGCTGGTCGGGCTGGGCCCTGGGGTGTACCTGGCCTGGGGCAAGAGCACCCTCGAACCCAATAGCCTGGCTCGGGTTGGGATTCTGCTGGTCAGTTTTGCCTTTAGCTGGGGCCTCATCACCGTTTTCTCGCGGGTGATCACCGAAAAGTTCATCTGGTGGCCGCTGATCCCCGGCGGCGTCCTGGCGATGGTCGGTTGGGGTCTGTACATCGGGGGCAATCCGGGGAACGCGGTAAGCTTTATCGGCAACACCGGCTCCATTGGGTTGATCATCTTCGGCCTGTATCTCCTACTCTGGCGAAAAGGCATCCAAAAATAGGCCTGTATTCCAAAGAGCGCAAACCCCCGATTGGATTGATCCAACCGGGGGTTTTTCGAAATCGAGTGAATTCGCGGTTAGCGCCCGCTGAAGAATTCGTTGACCGTATCCCAGTTGATCACTCCCCAGAAAGCCTTGATGTAATCCGGGCGGCGATTTTGATAATTGAGGTAATAAGCGTGCTCCCAGACGTCCAGGCCCAGAATCGGCCTGTGGCCGTCCATCAACGGACTGTCCTGGTTGGCCGTGGAATAGACCTGGAGCTGATTGCTGCCGTCTACCACCAGCCAAGCCCATCCTGAGCCAAAGCGGGTGGCTGCGGCGTTACTGAACCTGTCTTTGAAGGCGTCAAACGTTTCAAAGGTGCTGTTGATGGCCTGGGCCAGGGCCCCATCTGGGGCGTTCTTGCCGCCGGGTTTGAGCCATTTCCAGAACAATGTGTGGTTGTGGTGCCCACCGCCATTATTACGCACTGCGGTGCGGATCACTTCGGGAACCGAATTGATATTGCGTAAGATGGTCTCAATATCCTTGCCCTGCAGATCGGGGTAATCTTTCAAGGCATTGTTCAGGTTGTTGACATAGGCGGCGTGATGCTTGTCGTGGTGGATCTCCATGGTGCGCGCATCGATCGTCGGTTCGAGAGCGTTGAAGGCATAGGTGAGGGGGGGTAGTTCAAAAGGATAGGCCATTTTTATTCCTCTTCATATGTTATTTAGTTCCGAATTCGATTGGGGAAATTTTGCTTCCCCCGGGTCGGTGTAATTTATACTATTTAGATTATTATACTCCAAACAATTCTACTTGTCAATTTTTTCACATAAGTCCATGATATAATCGACGAAATTGATCTATTTATTGTGGAGGGAAAATTGAATAATCATTCGCAACCGCCAAAACCGAGTGTCATTGCCGATGATGTTGTTGTCCGCATGGATTACACCCTTTCCGTCGACGGTGAGGTCTTTGAGACGTCCACAAAATCCGAGCCGATCGAGTTTATTCAAGGTTACGGGCAGATCATTCCCGGGCTGGAACGAGAGCTATACGGCCTGATGCCAGGCCAATCCAAAGAGGTGTTCGTAGCTTCCAATGATGCCTACGGAGATCTGGATCCGGATGCAATGATGGACGTTCCCAGGAGCGAGTTCGGCGCAGACATCCCCCTGGAACCAGGGGTCGAGGTTCAGGTGAAGAATGAAGACGGGGAAGTTATGGACGCCCGGATTTCCAAAGTCCAGGGGGATACCGTAGAACTGGACTTCAACCATCCCCTGGCGGGCAAGGACCTGGTGTTCGACGTCAAAATCGTCGATCTCCGGGATGCCACTCCCGAGGAGCTGGAGCACGGTCACGTCCACGGCGATGTGGGCCACGACCACGAACTGCAAGACAAGGACGAAATCGAGGAATAACTCCGGCTACACCGGTTTTCCTGGATCGACCCTGGTCTCAATCCCGGATAGGTTTTGGGGCCTTTCTGTTCTCCCTGTTCGAGGTGCGGTTGGTGGGGTACACTAGACGCGCGGCACATGTTTTTTTGGAAGAGGTGTGAATCGCATGCGCTCTATCTTCCGCTCGATTACGCTTTCCTTCAGCCTGATTTTGCTGTCCTGCTACATTCTTTCCGCCTGCAGGCCGCAAATCTCACTCCATCCGACAGATCCAGACCCTACCCCCACTTCACTCGCTGGCCCAACCCGGACGCTGCCAGCGACCGATCTGGCGGGCGCTCATCTCGAAGCAAGCCCGACCGTCGCGACTGAACCACCGGCTACCCCGGTCCCTGCGCAGCCCGGAAGGACAGCTTATTCCCTGAACGTTGAGCTTGATTATGCCCGGCATTCCACCAGGGTAACCGAGAACGTTGAGTTCTGGAACCCTTCGGGCGACCAAATCACAACCCTCCCGTTCCTGGTTGAGCCGAACCGCTATCCCGAGAGTTTTCATCTCCAATCTGTCGCTGTAGACGGTCAGCCTGAGCCGGAATATCAGCTCAGCCAGAACCGTCTCGACCTCCCCCTCGAGACACCTCTCGCTCCCGCGGGTAAGCTGTCTATCCATCTCGTCTACCAGCTCGACCTCCCCGCCATCCCACCCCCCTCCGACACGACCCGCCCGGTTCCCTATGGATATACCAAACGACAGCTCAACCTGGTGGATTGGATCCCTGCCGTGCCTCCCTACCGGCCGGGACAGGGTTGGTTGATCCACGCCCCAGGCTATTACGGTGAGCACCAGGTGTATGAGGCAACGGATTTACAGATCGACCTGGTGATCCGCAATGCCCCCGAGGGGTTGCTGGTCGCCGCCAGCGCCCCCGCCCAGAAAAACAGCGACCATTACCAGTATCGCCTAGACTCCGCGCGCAACTTCGTCCTCTCTGCCAGTCCGGTTTATAAGCTGTCTCAAAAAACCGTCGGCGGGGTGACCATCCTGGATTACTACTTTCCATTCAACCCCGGCGCGGGCGAACGGGTAGTGAATGATACCGCCGACGCGGTCGCGCTGTATTCGCGCCTGTTCGGGCCGTATCCCCATGAAACCTTAAGTGTGGTCGAGGCGGATTTCCTGGATGGGATGGAGTACGATGGCCTGTTCTTTCTCAGCCAGGGTTTCTACAACCTGTACGATGGCACCCCCAAGGGATATCTGACCATGATCGCCGCCCACGAAACGGCCCACCAGTGGTGGTACGGCCTGGTTGGCAACGACCAGGCGCTCGAGCCCTGGCTCGATGAAGCTCTGGCCACCTACACCGAGCGGATCTTCTACGAAAAGACATATCCGGACCTGGTCGATTGGTGGTGGGGCTACCGGGTCAAATACTACCAACCCCGGGGTTGGATCAACCTGCCCGTCTACGATTACGGCGGCTTCATGCCCTATCGCAACGCGGTTTATCTCCGCGGAGCCCTCTTCCTGGAAGAGGTGCGCAAACGAATGGGGGATGAGGCCTTTTTTGCCTTCCTCAAGGATTACGCGACTCAGGAGGCGTATCAGCTCAGCTCCCGCCAGGATTTCTTCCGCATCCTCTCCATGCACACCCAGGTCGATCTCCAGGATCTGGTCCGGGAGTATTTCAAGTAGAAGGGAAGCCATGAAATCTGAACCTCACTTCGAGACGTTGGCGATCCATGCCGGGCAGCCAGCCGACGCCGCCACCGGGGCCGTCATCACTCCAATTTATCAAACCTCCACCTACGCGCAGGAACAGGTAGGGATCCACAAGGGCTTCGAGTACGGCCGTACCTCCAATCCAACCCGCGCCGCCCTGGAAAGCTGCCTGGCAGCCCTGGAAGGCGCCGGGCTGGACCGACCTGCTTACGGCCTGGCTTTCAGCTCCGGAATGGCGGCGATCGACACTTTGTTGCGCCTGCTCAAACCGGGGGATCACGTCCTGGCGGGGAACGATGTGTATGGCGGAACCTATCGCCTGTTTGAAAAAGTCCTCAGCGTTTACGGGCTGCGCTTCTCATACGTGGATACCAGCGATCTCGCCGCGGTGGAGGCCAGTTTGGAGCCGGAAACCCGCCTGGTCTGGCTGGAGACGCCGACCAACCCCTTGATGAAGATAGCCGATATCCAGGCGATCGCGCAGATCCTTCGAACTCGCGTCACACAGGCCTGGCTGGGCGTGGATAACACCTTCGCCTCTCCCTATCTGCAGCAGCCACTTCGTCTGGGCGCCGATTTCGTTATCCACAGCACGACCAAATATCTCGGCGGCCACTCGGATGTGGTCGGTGGGGCGTTGATCACCACGGTCCCCGAGGCTTACCAGCGCCTGAAATTCCTGCAGAACGCCGTCGGTGCGGTGCCCGGGCCGATGGACGCCTGGCTGACGCTGCGCGGGATCAAGACCCTGGCTTTGCGCATGGAGCGCCATTCGGCCAACGCGGAAAAGATATGCCGATTCCTCCGCCAGCATCCGGCGGTGGAGCGGGTGCTCTACCCCGGTCTGCCGGATCAGCCCGGGCATGCGGTCGCCCGCCGCCAGATGCGCCTGTTTGGAGGGATGATCTCCGTGGTGCTGAAAGGGGGCGAAGCCGCTGCGCGCCGGATGGCCGGTGCGACCCGCTTGTTTACCCTGGCGGAAAGCCTGGGCGGCGTCGAGTCGCTGATCGAATACCCCGCCGCGATGACCCACGCTTCAGTCGCCGGCAGCCCGCTCGAAGTCCCCGGAGGGCTGGTGCGCCTCTCGGCCGGCATCGAGCAAATCGACGATTTGATCGCAGACCTTCAATCAGCCCTTAAGGCTGATTGAAGGCTGGATCTACTTTCCCAACCGGCCGGCCAGGTAATCGATCAAATCGATCTTGGACAGGATCCCCACCGGCCGGTCGTTCTCGACCACCGCGACGATCTTCCCGCGCTCGAACGCGGTCAACACGCTCGCCACCGTAGCATCCGGCGGCACGGAGATCACGCTCGGATTGACCATCGTCGCAATCGTCTCCCCCGGGTCGTGTATGTGGTCGGAGTGGATCAGGTGCTCGAGCAAGTCCGCCTCGGAGACGATGCCCACCAGCCGCCCATCCTCCCCCACCACCGGCACCTGGGAGATGTCGAATTTTTTCATCAGCTCGACCACGGCGGTCATGCGGTCCTCGGCTCGGGCAGTGATTAGCTTCATCGGGCGATCAACGCTCGCCAGCACGTCGGCGATGGTCTCTGCGGTCCAGTGCGGGATGAGAAAGCCGTTCTCGCGCATCCAGTTGTCGTCGAAGATTTTGCTCAGATAGCGGTCGCCCGAATCGGGGAGCAGGACCACAGCGACCTCGTCCCGGCCGAGCTGGCGCACCAGCCGCGATTTGAGCAGACCGGCCACCGCCGAGCCAGAAGACCCCCCGCAGAAAAGGCCCTCCTCGCGCACCAGGCGACGGGTCATCAGGAACGACTCGCGGTCGTCTACCTGGATTACCTCGTCGACCAGACTCAGGTCGAGCGTGCCAGGGATAAAGTCTTCGCCGATTCCCTCGATCTTATACGTCTTGAGATAGGGTTCGTCCGGTTTTTTGCCCTGCTTCCAGGTTTCGTACAGCAGCGATCCAAGGATATCGACCCCGACGATCTTGATCTCAGGGTTCATCTGCTTGAGGTAGCGGGCTGTACCGCTGATCGTCCCGCCCGTGCCCATTCCTACCACCAGGACTTTGATCTTTCCACCTGTCTTTTCCCACAGCTCTGGGCCGGTGGTGTGGTAATGAGCCCCGGGATTGGCCGGATTAAAATACTGGTTGGCCAGGATTGCATCGGGCGTTTCTTCCACGATCCGCCGCGCGACCGAGTAATAGCTACGCGGATCCTCGAGCCCCACCGCGGTGGGGGTGATGATCACCCGCGCGCCAAAAGCGCGCAGGAAGCGGACCTTTTCCTCGCTCATTTTGTCAGGCATGACAAAGATGCAGCGGTAGCCTTTAACTGCCGCCGCGATCGCCAGCCCCGCGCCGGTGTTGCCCGAGGTTGCCTCGACGATGGTACCCCCTGGTTTGAGCTGTCCCTGTTTCTCCGCCTCCTCAATGATAGCCACCCCGATACGGTCTTTCACCGAGCCCGCCGGGTTGAAGAATTCCGCCTTGGCCAGGACCAGACAATCGACCCCTGCGGCCGCCACCACCCGTTTCAGGCGCACCAAGGGGGTATTCCCGATGGTTTCGAGGATGTTTTCAGCATATTCCAGCTCTCCAGGGCGTCGTCTATTGTCTGATATTGCCTTCATTTCGGTCCGGTCCATTCTCTGCTCCAGTTTTCAATTGATTCGCGTACCCATTTAGATAAATTTTATCGCTTTTTAGAATAAGAAAAAATCCCACCGGGCCAGACTGCGCCAATCTATTCATCTCATCACGCCCGCCGTAACGATCAGCGCATGGGAGGAGGTTATGATCTTTCTAGGCATCATTCTCTTCAGGAAAGGAACCGGCAAAATGGAGATCTACAGGTGGGTCATCTTGCTTCACGTGCTGTTCGCGTTTGGATTCTTCCTCTCCCACGGAGCGTCTGCGCTGGCGATGTTCAAGCTGCGCAACGAGCGCTCGCACGAGCGGATCTGCGCCATTATCGAGCTGTGTAAGATGGGCGAGCCGCCGATGATCATCTCTTTCTTGGGCATCCTGATAACCGGGATCGCCGGTGGATTCATCGGCGGTTGGTGGCGGCACGGCTGGATCTGGGCTGCCTTGATCCTGCTCATCGCCATCGACCTCTTGATGGGCCGCTATGGACGGGTATATATCGAACAGATCGCCAATGCGTTGGGAATGGTAGATGCCCGGGCGACTAAGAAAGGCGTGATCCCTGCACAACCCGCCAGCCCGGAAGCGCTGGCTACGATCGTCAACGCCGGCCGACCCGGATTAATGGCCTCCGTCGGCCTGGGCGGGTTGGCCGCCATCATCCTGCTGATGACGATCAAGCCTTTTTAACTTCGCGGATCCACAGGCTAACGCTTTCCGGCTCGACTGTCTTCCCGACCACGTCGACCAGCAGCCCGGCCATCTGCTCCAGATCGATCTCATTTTTTAACGCAACGGAAAAGGCCTGAAGCGTCTGCTGGGCATCGTAGCGCTGGCGGTAGAAGCGCCGGTCGATCAGGCTTTGAATCCTCCGCCGCAGCGGGGTGAACAAGGCAGCAATGATCAGGGTCGAAATTACAATCACCACCGGCGAGCGCTGGCTGCCCAGCAGCGAAAAAAGCGCCTGGAGAACGATTACCGAGCCAAAATATACCCCGGATAGCGAGGCAGTGATCAATGAGTACACCAACGTCCGGCGGATAACTACGTCGATATCCCAGAGATGCGAACGGACAACCGCCAGCGTCAATGAAACCGGGAGAACCAGCAAGCCCGTCCACCAGAGGATCCCGCCAGCCTGCGAGGTTGGCCCGGTCCCCGAGAATTTCAGATAGTAATAGGGTATGCTGCTCAGAAGCATAAAAAACATCCAGATCCCAATCCCGTAGACCACAAGCTTCGTTTGCTGGCGTTGGACCGGGCTGGAAATTCTTACATAGCGATAGATCTGACTACCAAATGAGGTTAAGAATAACAACCCCAAAATGCTATAAAAAAAACGGCTGCGCAACGTTGTTATCGAATCCAGCTCTTTCGTGCTTAACAAAACAGTGTAAAAAGCTATCACAAGGATCAATGGAATGAGCCAGCGCAAGCGAGCCGGCTGGATGGTTGCGGTGGGGAAGGTGAGCAGAAGGATAAAAAGCGGGATCACAAAAAACATTTGAACCCGGATGGACAGCATTCCAATATTCCCGAATAAAAGGTACTCCAGCATCTCCAACGGGCCGCTCATAATTAATCCGTACCCCAGGAGAAAAAAGGAGACGAACAATGCCATGCGATCAAACCGTTTCCGCAAGAAAAGAAATACAGCCAGCGCCAGGCTGGTCAAAGCCGTCAACAGTGAGGCTGCTCCACTGGCTCCGATCAAAAGAAGTATGACCCGGTCATTCACTTCACTGGCAGGTTTCAGCACGAACCACCCAAAATAGCCAGGTAGCGAGGCCAGAATTCCCAGGCCAACCAGCCCTGCGACCGGATACCAGGACAGGATTGCAGTATCGGTCGACCAGAAGCGCTTCATGGCTCAGGTTTCTCGCGAGCGCGAAGCCACAGGCTGACGCTCCTCGGCTGCATGGTTTCCTCCACGAGCGAGGTCAGGTGATTGCTGATCCGCGCCAGGTCTACTTCGTCCCGCGCCGCGGCCGCAAACGATTGAATCGTCTGTTCGGCGTCGTAGCGCTTGCGGTAAAAACCGCGGTCGATCAGCTCCTGGATTCTCTGGCGCAGGGGGGTAAAGAGGAACGCGGTGACCAGGGTGGAAAGGACAATCGAGAGCGAAGACTGCCCCGTCTGCCCGACGACGTCCCGGAAAACTTTCTGGAAGACAATCACGCTGCCAAAATAGACCAGCCCGAGGATCGCGGTCAGGCTGGCATACACCAGGGTCTTGCGGATGATCAGGTTGATCTCGAACAGCCGGTATTTCAGGATGGAGATATCAATCGTAATAGGCAAGATTGCCAACAATGCCTGGTCCAGGTCCCCCCGAAACCCATTATCCCCGATGAGTTTATCGCCAGGGAGGAGAGATAAAGGAATGGAGAGGAGAATATAGATCCCCAGGCCAGCGATGACCCATTGGGTTTGCAATCGCTCGGTAGGCGTAGATACTCTAAGGTAGCGGTAAAACTGACAGATCAGAATCAGAGGAAAAACGATCAGCAGGACCTGCGCAAATCCCTGAAGTAAACCAAAGAATTTCCCAACCGAAGCAAACAACATGTCCAGATAGCCTAGAGCCTGCAGGGAAAAATGGAATACACAAAAAACGGCTATTGGCCAGCGCGCCCAGCGAGGAACAGCCACCCCATTGGGGAACAGGAAGAGGTAAAGGAGGAAGAGCGGCCAGAACAATGATCCTATGCCAACATATCCTCGAAAAATCTGGGAAACCTGGGTAAATTCAAAAAGCGAACCTGTGGGAATAAAGGCGAGGACGAACGCAGTGAACCAGTGAAACCATTTTCCCTGAGCCTTGAGAGCAACGAAAAATGCGACAGCCAGGAATACCAGGGTAACGATGAGGTTGACGATAATACGGTAGACGGCATACGTCTGCAAACTCATCCCCCGCACATAGGCTCGCGTCAAGATTTCGGCGTTGCTCATTGGGGCGGAAAGCGAAGAATTGATGGTCGGGACGGTCTGGGTAATGACCCGTTGATAATAGATCGGGATTGAAGCAAACGAAATTGCCAACTGACTTACGGTCAAAAGAGTCAGCACGAAAAAAACGCGCACCAACCAGCGATCCATCCGACCGTCAGAATGGGTTGAGCTCAATCCGACCTCCCTCCGTCTATTCAGAGTAATTATATCCAGAATCCATCTGCTATTCGTTACGGAGGGAATGGAATAATTATCTTGTCAAATTTCGATACTTGATCCTGTGCGGCGTCTCAGCCGCGATTCCCAATCTGCGTTTGCGGTCCGCTTCGTAATCGGTGAAGTTGCCATCGAAGAAACGCACCCGACTCTCGCCCTCGAAGGCCAGGATGTGGGTCGCCACGCGGTCCAGGAACCAGCGATCGTGCGAGACAACCACCGCGCTACCGGCGAAGCTGTCCAGGGCTTCCTCCAGGGCGCGCAGCGTGTTCACGTCCAGGTCGTTCGTCGGCTCGTCGAGCAGGATCACGTTCGCCCCGCTTTTCAAGGTTTTAGCCAGGTGGACGCGGTTGCGCTCCCCACCCGAGAGCGTGCCGACATTCTTCTGCTGGTCGGGGCCCAGGAAATTGAAGCTGGACACGTAGGCGCGGGAATTGCGCTTACGCCCGCCCAGGTCGAGCTGGTCCTCGCCGCCGCTGATCTCCTCCCAGACCGTTTTGTCCGCGTCCAGGCTCTGCCGGCTCTGGTCGACGTAAGCCATCTGCACCGTCTCCCCGATGCGGATCGAGCCCTCGTCCGGCTTCTCCTGGTTGGTGATCAGCCGCAGCAGGGTGGTCTTCCCCGCCCCGTTCGGGCCAATCACGCCCACGATGCTGCCCGGGGGGATGCTCAGGTTGGCGTGGTCGAGCAGCAGCCGGTCCCCGTAGCCCTTGGAGACGCCGTTGAGCTGGATGACCACATCCCCCAGGCGCGGACCCGGCGGGATGTAGATCTCCATCTCCTCGCGGCGCTGCTCGGTCTCCTGCGAGAGCAGCCGCTCGTAAGCGGTCACACGGGCCTTGCCTTTCGCCTGCCGCGCCTTGGGCGACATATGGATCCATTCCAGCTCGCGCTGTAGAGTCTGCACGCGCTTGCTCTCGGCCTTTTCTTCTTTGCGCAGGCGTTCCTGCTTCTGGTCCAGCCAGGAGGAATAGTTGCCCTTCCAGGGGATGCCGAACCCGTGGTCCAGCTCCAGGATCCAGCCGGCGACGTTATCCAGGAAATAGCGGTCGTGGGTCACAGCGATGACCGTGCCCCGGTACTGCTGCAAATGGCGCTCCAGCCATGCGACCGACTCTGCGTCGAGGTGGTTGGTCGGCTCGTCCAGCAGCAGGATATCCGGCTCGGTGAGCAGCAGGCGGCACAGCGCCACCCGGCGACGCTCCCCGCCGGAAAGCACGGAGACCGGCGTCTCGCCCGGCGGGCAGCGCAGGGCGTCCATGGCCACCTCCAGGCGGTTGTCCAGGGTCCAGGCGTCGACTTTGTCCAAAGCTTCCTGCAGCCTGGACTGTTTCTCCACCAGCGCGTCAAAATCCGCGTCGGGATCCGAGAAAGCGTTGTTGACCTCGTCGAACTCCCGCAGCATATCCACGACCGGCTGGACGGCTTCCGCGACCACCTGCTTGACCGTTTTTTCCGGGTCGAGCTGCGGCTCTTGCTCAAGAAGACCTACCGAATATCCCGGCGAGAAGACCACCTGGCCGGTGTAGCCGTCGTCTTTGCCGGCGATGATGCGCAGCAGGGTGCTTTTCCCAGCCCCATTCAGCCCCAGCACCCCGATTTTTGCCCCGTAGAAAAAACCCAGGGAAATGTCGCGCAGCACCTGGCGGTTGTTGGGTGGAAACATGCGCCCCACGCGAACCATCGAAAAGATGACCTGTTCATCGCTCATGTGCTTTTCCTGACGTTATCCTCCGGCTTTTTTAGCCTGGATCCCCTGCTTTTTCAATTCTGCGACGATCGCATCGCGGTGGTCGCCCTGGATCTCGATTATTCCGGCTTTAATCGAGCCGCCTGCTCCGCACAGCCGTTTCAGGTCGCTGGCCAGTTTTTGCAGGCCGTCCTCGCTGAGGCGCAGGCCAGTCACCAGGGTCACTCCCTTACCTTTGCGGCCTTTGGTCTCTTTCGATACCCGCACGATCCCATCCCCCGCGGTCGCGGGCCGGCTTTTCTTGCAGATGCACTCCGCCGCCGGCCTGCCGCAGCGCGGGCAGACCCGTCCTGACTCGCTGGAATAGACTGTTGGATTCTCGTCGTTGCGCCGGAACATGGACACCTCGCCTTCGATTATACCGGAAGTGGGCTGCAACTTTTTAAGCCCTCCTGCGTAATTAAAGTTGGTAACATTCCAACACAAGGACTCCTGAACGGTCAGGAATTGGAGGGTATTAAAATGGGTCTCATCAAGTTTATTCTCGGTTTGATCGGCGGGCTGATCGGCCTGGTTGTCGGCATCATCGGCGCTGTGATCGGCATCGTCTTGGGCATCGGCGGCGCGGCCATCGGCCTGGTGATCGCAGCGGTCGTACTTGTGCTCCTCGCCCCGATCATCCTGCTGCTGGTATTGATTTTCTAACCGAATGCCAGCCAACATCATCTGCCGCGACTGCCGCGAGCCGTACCCCGAGCATGGAGCCCCGTACCGTTGCCCGGTATGCGGCGGTTTTTTCGATTTCGATGGGCCTTTTTCCATTGACCCCGGGCAGGTCGAGCCGAACCTGCCCGGCCTGTGGCGCTACCGCCATGCCTTCAGCCTCTTTCCCGGCGCGCCGGTGGTCAGCCTGGGTGAAGGCCTCACGCCGCTGGTTTGGGAAGAGTTCGCCGGTCAGCCGGTCGGCCTGAAGATGGAATCGCTCAACCCAACCGGCTCGTATAAAGACCGCGGCAGCGCCGTCCTGGTCAGCCAGCTTACCGCGCGCGGCGTGCAGCAGGCCCTCGAAGATTCCTCCGGGAACGCCGGGGCCTCTTTCGCCGCCTACGCCGCTCGCGCGCGCATCCGGGCGAGGATTTTCGTCCCCGAAGCCGCCTCCGGCCCCAAGCGCATTCAGATCGAGAGCTACGGCGCCGAACTGGTGCGTGTCCCCGGGCCGCGCTCGGCGGCGGCGCAGGCCGTGCTGGAGGAGGTGGGACAGGGCCAGGTCTACGCAAGCCACGCCTATATGCCCTTCGGCCTGGCCGGGATCGCCAGCCTGGCCTACGAGCTGTGGGAAGAGCTGGGACGGGCACCGGGAACAATCATAGCTCCCACCGGGCACGGCGGCCTCCTGCGTGGGACCATCCTGGGTTTCGAAGCTCTTCTCCAGGCAGGGGTCATCGACAGAGCGCCCTACTACGTCGGCGTCCAGGCTGCCGCCTGCGCCCCGATCGCCGCCGCGTTTCAACACGGGCTGGCGGCGGTCGAAACCGTGGAGGAAGGCGCGACGGTGGCCGAGGGCGTACGCGTGCGCCGACCCTCGCAGGTGGAAGCCCTGCTGAAAGCGATGCCGCCGGGGAAGGGAGAATTCCTGGCCATCGAGGAGGAAGCCATCCTCCCCGCGGCCCGGGAGCTCGGCCAGCGTGGCTTCTACGTCGAGCCTACCTCTGCCCTGGCCTGGTGCGCGCTGCAGCAGGTCGCCGGCAGGGTCCCTGAACCGGTCGTTGCCGTCCTGACCGGGACCGGTCTTAAATATTTACCGTCTTCTTCGTAGGCTGGGTTGAGCTGCAAATTCTTCAACCTTTCGAATCATACAATGGAGCTGGCTATGAATGACGACGACCAACGCGAATGGACTGGGTTGTTCAAACTGGGCGCGCTCTCAGCGCTTATTATCGTGATTGTATTTTTCGTGGAAATTGTGGTGATTGTTTTCTACGGCCTGCCGCCCACCAGCGTAGAAGGCTGGTTTGCGCTCTTGAATGCCAATCGCGCGGTGGGCCTCATCCAGACTTTTGCACTGGATGTGATCGCGGTTAGCTTCCATGCCCCGCTGTACCTGGCTCTCTTCTTTTACCTCCGCGAAGGCCAAAAGGGGGCAGCAACCCTGCTGGTCGCCGTTACCCTGGCCTTGATCGGTATGGCCGTCTTTTTCAGCACCAACATCACCTTTTCTATGCTCTATCTCAGCGGTCAATACGCTTCTGCCGCATCTCCAGAGCAAAAGGCGCAGTTCGTCATCTCCGGCCAGACTTTGCTCTCAATCTACAATGGCACCGGGCCTTTCGTGGCGTATTTGTTTTATGCCGTTGCCGGCATCCTTGTCTCGATCGTCATGCTGCAAACCAGGCGGTTTGCCATGTGGGTCGGTATCGCCGGGATCATTGGCAACGTGCTGGAATTGGGTCTGCCTCCCGCGCTCAACCCGCCTTTTTTCATGCAGATCGACCCCTTCCTGATCGGAATTGGCGGAGTGATTCTACTGTTCTGGTACGTGGCCATCGCGGTGAAGTTTTATAGCCAGAAAGCCAGGACCAAACCGGCGCAGGCTCTTTCGGGCGCTATTCATTAGAAAACTGGTCGAGAAAAACACGGATTTGGTAATTTAATACCGGAATTTACAAGAAGTTAACCTAATTTGCATCAGAACCGTGTATAATATTTCAAATTAACGCTTTGGAACCTGGCCTGATGAAGTCATCTGTTTCCGCCCTCTTAATCTGTTCCTGTACCACCCTGTTCAAGGGCGGTATGATGACTATGGGTACTACCGGTACGATGACCACTACTCATCGTATCTACGGTCTTACCCGGAAAAAGTAGGGATCAGGCTAACCTTAACCAAACCAATCGGCCCCCATTCCGGGAAAGGAATGGGGGCTTTTTTTATCATTGAGGCAGAAAGGAAGAACAGTATGGCAGACGCACACTCCCCCACCACCCCACCAAACCAACGCACCCTGGTGATGAAATTTGGCGGCACTTCGGTCGGCACCCCCGAGGCAATGACCCAGGCGGTCGAGATCGTTCGCCGCGCGCGCCAGGACTGGCCGCGGCTGGTGGTGGTCACTTCGGCCCTGTCGGGGGTCACCAATCTTCTGCTCAACGGCGCACAGCGCGCTGCCGGCAGCGACGGGCAGACCTATCCCCAGGGTGCTGCGGAGATGCGCGACCGCCATCACAGGCTGATCTCCAAACTGGTTGCTGACCATGCTTGCCAGCTCCAGGTGCGCAAGGAGGTCGACCACCTGATCCAGGAGTTCAACAACCTGTGCGGGGCGATCCAGGTCCTGGGCGAAGCCTCCCCGCGCGCCCTGGACGCCGTCGCCTCCCTGGGCGAGCGGATGTGCATCCGAGTGCTGGCCGCGGCCATCGCCAGCGTTGGGCTGGAGGCGGAACCAGTCGAGGCCAGCCGCCTGATCGTCACCGATGACCTATATCAGGCGGCCAACCCGGATTATCCTGCCACCGAGCGCTGCACGCACGAAATTCTCAACCCGCTGCTGGACCAGGGGCGCATCCCCATCGTGACCGGCTTTATCGGCGCGACCCCGGCGGGCATGGTGACCACGATCGGCCGCGGCGGGAGCGACTTTTCCGCGGCGATCCTCGGATCGGTCCTGCCCGCCGACGAAGTCTGGATCTGGACCGACGTCGACGGGGTGATGACCGCCGACCCGCGCCTGGTCCCTGCCGCAAAAACCATCCCGGTCATTTCCTACCGCGAGATATCCGAGCTGGCATATTTCGGGGCCAAGGTGCTCCACCCCAAGTCCATCCGCCCGGTCATCGAGGCCGGGATTGGCCTCCGGGTGTTAAACACCTTCAACCCCGAGTTCCCCGGCACGCGCCTGGTGCTGGAGAACGGGTCGCATGAGGACGGGGTGATCAAAGCCGTCACCGCCATCCGCGGCTTGAAATTGATCACCGTTGAGGGGCGCGGGATGCTCGGCGTCCCCGGCGTCGCCGCGCGCACCTTCGGCGCCGTGGCTGCCAGCGGGGTGAGCGTCCCTCTCATCACCCAGGCTTCTTCCGAACAGTCGATCTGCTTCGCCATCCCGGCCGAATATTCCCCGGCGGTCCTCTCCTCCCTGCAAAAATCCTTTGCACATGAGATCGAGCGCCGCGATATCGACCAGATCAACGCCTCGGACGAGGTGGTGATCATCACCGTGGTCGGCGCGGGGATGCGCCACACCCCGGGAGTCTCCGGGCGGATTTTCAGCGCCCTGGGCCGCGAGGGAGTCAACGTGATCGCCATTGCCCAGGGATCGTCCGAAGTATCTATCAGCCTGGTGGTCGACCCGGGCGACATCCAGCAGGCGGTGCGCTGCCTGCACGAACTCACCGCAGTCTCTGAGAAAGGAAATTGATCATGCCAGACCGTATCCCTGTCGCCGTGCTGGCTGCCACCGGCAGCGTCGGGCAGCGCTTCGTCCAGCTCCTGGACGGCCATCCCTGGTTCGAGGTGGTCGCCTTGAGCGGCTCCGACCGCGCCGTCAGCCAGAGCTACGCCGCGGCCTGCCACTGGCTCTTCCCTGGCCCGATGCCCGCCTGGGCTCGCGAGATGGTCGTCCGGCCGACCACGCCGGAGGCCCTCTCGCCGGCCCGGCTGGTCTTTTCCGCCCTCCCCGCCGATATTGCCAATGGGGTTGAGCCTCAGTTTGCACAGGCTGGGATCGTCGTTTGCTCCAACGCCTCGGCTTACCGCCGCGAGCCGGACGTGCCCCTGCTCCTCCCTGAGGTCAACCCGGAGCACGCCTACCTGATCGAGATCCAGCGCCGTCACCGTGGCTGGTCTGGCGCGCTGACCACCAACCCCAACTGCACCAGCACCGGCATGACCGTGGCTCTTAAGGCTCTGCAGCAGGCGTTCGGCCTGCGCGCCGTCTTCGCCGTCTCGCTCCAGGCGCTCTCCGGCGCGGGCTATCCGGGGGTCGCCTCGATGGACGTGATCGACAACGTCATCCCCAATATCAACGGTGAGGAAGAGAAGGTCGAGTGGGAGCCGCGCAAGATGCTTGGCGATCTGGTCGACGGCGAGATCGAGCTGGCCGACGTGGCCATTTCGGCCCACACCAACCGTGTGGCGGTCAGCGACGGGCACATGGTGTGTCTCTCGGTCGAGCTTGGCAGCCGCAAAGACGTCCGTGCGATCGCCCAGGCGCTGCACGATTACCAGGCGCCCGAGCTGAGCTGCGATCTGCCCTCCACGCCCGCTCCGGTGATCGAGGTTCGAGAGGAGAGCGACCGCCCGCAACCGCGCCTCGACCGCATGACCGGCAAGGGCATGGCGACCGTGGTCGGGCGTATCCGCCCCGACCCGATCTTCGACGCCAAACTGGTCTGCCTCTCGCACAATACCATCCGCGGCGCAGCCGGCGGCTCGATCTACAATGCCGAGCTATTGGTAAAAATGGGTCTGGTAAAATAGAAAAGAAACGACCTTCGGCCGAGATCCGAGAACCGTTCCTTTTGTAGGGGCGAAGCATTCGGAAACGAGTAAATCTTTTCTAAGGCTCGCTCCCCATCCGAATGTTTCGCCCGGCGCCCATCTCAGCCGTAGGGGGCGACCTATGTGTCGCCCCGCAACCCACCATTCACGCCCCCAGTAGTAAAATAAAAGACCACAGAGAAAACAAAAGTGAGTTACTCGACTTTTGCAGCTTAATAATTGAATAGCCAAACTATCGCAGAAAGGGCTCTTTCGCTGTCCAGGGCTGATCTCAAGCAATACCCGATCCGCCCCACC